>Ga0272443_10003923_pt1 | contig 16889 bp, 14 predicted proteins | sample SSMAcet12_FD_193581 | JGI IMG/M metagenome (GOLD analysis project Ga0272443, IMG submission 193581) | Marine sediment archaeal communities from Little Sippewissett salt marsh, Falmouth, MA, United States - SSM-Acet-12 | ecosystem: Environmental > Aquatic > Marine > Wetlands > Sediment ... | reverse complement strand
TCACGAATGCCTACGTCACAGAGGAGCTGTTCAGCGTGGAGGTTAATCCAAAATCACAGCAGACCGTAGGCCTCATCACGCGTGGCAACACGAACGCGAACACCGCTCCGCCTCCATGTACGATGCACGTCGTGCACGACGGCAAGGTAGTCGAAAATGCCGATTCAAACGTGGAGATTCTCAACTTCGGCCCCAACGACGTCTTCATCAAGGGCGCCAATGCGATTGACCCACAAGGCAACGCCGGTATCATGGCATCCTCGGTCAAAGGTGGTACGTGGGGCATGTTCACGCCCATCGTGACCGGACGCAATTCGCAACTCATCGTAGCGGCCGGTCTTGAGAAGCTCGTTCCGTCGGTGATGGATGCCTGTGCGCACAGCGGGATCTACTACTACAAGTGGAGCTTCGGACTGCCGGCCAAGCTAACCCCTGTGGTTACCGGCAAGATTGTGACCGAGATACAGGCGCTCGGTCTCCTTGCCGGCGTGAAGGCATACCACATCTGCTCCGGCGGCGTCGGTGGCTCCGAGGGCGCGGTCACGCTGTCCATCGAGGGTAGCGAGGCCAGGGTGAAGACGGCTTTCGAGCTCATCAAGTCAATCAAGGGCGAGCCACCCGTATCAGTGGCAGACACCTTCTTCGTCAACGACCCGGTCGACTACAAGTACGACGCAATCGAGCAGTTGGCAACCCTGAAGGGCATGTAGTCTCCACGGCATAGTGAGACATCGAGGGCGCCGGGAATCCGGCGCCTTCTCGGTTCCAGGCTCTTCCAGTAGCTACAGATCGACCTACTTCGCAAGGTGTGCGTACACGTCGTCGTGTTGCGGCATGGAAACACCAAGTTCCTTCGCCTTGCGCACGGCATAGCCGATCATAGTCTCAACTTCGGTCGGTCGCCCTTGCTCGAAGTCGAGCTGCATCGATGTCTTCGTTTCGTATGGAAAGCCATCAGTCTTGGCCATCGACTGCTCGACAATATCATCGGGCAGGTCTACTCCCACCGACTTCGCCAGCGCGAGCAACTCCTCCATCATGGCCCGGAGTTGCTTCCGCCTTGCAGCGTCGTCAAGCAGCCCGCCCTGCGGTACTGAGTAGAGCGACGTAAGAACCGAGAGCGGCTCAACAAAGAGGTACTTGGACCAGACTTCACGCAGTATGTTCGGAGTCAGTTCAACATTGAGGCCCGCAGACACAAACACTGCTTCCATTGCCCTATAGGATTCGACCTCGCCACTCGGATTCCCGAAGAAGAACTTGCGCGGACCCGCAACCTGTTCCACGACACCGACCGAACGGGCGTGGGTGGAGATGTAGATGCATGCACTGAGGATGTCACCTTTCCCCAATCCTTCGCCAGCCATTTCGGCGTTGCCAACGCCGTTTCCGGGAGGCATGACAATGGTGCGGTCAGCAACTGCGGGCTTCATCATGCGGGCTGCTTCGACCAGGTCGTAGCCCTTCGTGCACATGAGTGCCACGTCCACGGTGCCGAGTTCCCCCGGGTCGTTCGTGGCCAGAGACGGCCTTGCCACGGCATCTCCATCCTTGGCGAAGAGCTGCAATCCGTTCTTCCGGATCGCCTCCAGGTGGTCAAGCCTCTTCTCCACGAACAGTACTTCGTGCTCGCTGCCGGGAGGGAAGCGAGCTGCAAGGCGTCCGCCAATATATCCGCCAATGCCACCGATGCCCACCACTGCGATTCTCATCGCACTGTCACCTCCGACGCCAGAATGACGCCGAATATAGCAGAGCATTCTTGAGACTGCAGGAGAAAAAATACGGGGCGGTCGTGTAAACGACCGCCCCGTAAGAGGTGGACGCAGTTCGAAGCTATCCCAGCGACCGTTCTATCTCATCGATCTTCGCTGCTGTCAAAGGCAGAGTCGCGTGCTCAAGCACCGACGTCAGCGCAAGCAGGTTCTCGTTGGAGACCTGGTTCTCAGTGGACATCTCGAAGCAGACACGCTCGCCTGTTCCCATGTCGCGCAGCATCGAAAGCGCCTGGCGCCTGGTCTCTTCCGGTCCCAGCGCGTACGTGGAGCCCGGGAAGCCCGTCCAGATAACCTTGTCCGGCCACAACTCCAGAGCCTCGCCGAGGCTCAAGTCGCCCATCGGTGGCACGTGCAGTGCCTCAATGACATCGATGGACGTCTTCGGTATCAGGTCTTTCAAGGCGGCCAGGCGCCCGTCGCAGTGCACACCGACCAGCTTGCCTGCCGCGTGCATCTTGGTGCAGCACTTGTCCCACTCGGGTATGAAGTACTTCTCGAACAGCCTCGGGTTCACGAGAATAGCGTCTATGTTGTCCGCCAGCAGGAAGAAGTCGGATGGAGAACCGGACGCAATCTCCCATAGCGGCTCATAGGCCTTTGAGATGACCTCGTACAGTTCTTCCACCAGGTCGGGGTATCGCGCATGGTGCACGAAGAAGCGGCCGCCTTCGCTGCCAACCCAGTCAATCATCAACAACTGCAGTCCCGCGTGCGGCACCCAGTCCCAGATGAAGCCGTCTTCGCCAAGCCAGTCCCTGGCCTGCTCCAGCGGGAAGTAGTCCGCCTTGATCTCAAGGTTTTCGTACATGTACCTGAGAACCTTGTAGTCTTCCGGGCCTTTGATTGCCCGTTCGGTCTGCCAGGGGGTCACATCGCCCCAACTGCGGTTGGCGTGCCACTGTCCAACGCCAGCCTCGCGCTTCTCCACCTGAGAGATGGTCCCCACAGGCGTCTTGAACGTGCGTCGCAGTTCTGCGGGACCTGTCGTATACGTGGTCCACGACTCTGTCACTTCAACACCGTGCCAGGTAAGTGTGTAGCTCGGTCGCGCCCAGCTCAGTCCCATGCCGCGGTTCCGGCAATCACGCTCGGCCCACCCCTGCTGGCAATGGCGCCAGTTGTGGAAGAAGGGCACACTGTCGGCCATCTTCTTGCGGCTCGCGGTCAAGATGCGTTCGCGTCGTGTCATTTCAGCCATTGTCTTCGCCCCCTCCTAGTTCTTGACCCACTCGGCGCACTTGTGCACGCCCTCAATCGCGTTCGCAGCGCAGTGGTCAGCACCGATGTGATCAGCAAACGCAGGCGTCACCGGAGTACCACCGACAATAACCTTCACCGATTCACGAAGGCCGGCGGCCTTGAGTGCCTCTATCACATCGCCCATGTGTGGCATCGTCGTGCTGAGCAGCGCGGAGAGTCCAACAACGTCGGGATGGAACTCCTTCGCCTTCTCGACGATGCGGTCCGCAGACACGTCCATGCCCATGTCAGCCACCTCGAATCCCTGTACTCCAAGCAGCGTCACCACGATATTCTTTCCGATATCGTGGTAGTCCCCCTCGACGGTGGCCATAATGGCTCGTGCTTTCTTCTCCTCTTCCGCATCGGCTGTGAGGTACGGCTCCATCACTGCCATGCCGTCCTTCATCACTTCACCAGCCACAACAAGCTCGGACAGGAAGTACTCACCCTCCTCGAACTTCTGCCCCACCTCCACCATGCCGGGCACCATACCCTCCGTGATGGCCTCTCGCGGATCAAGGCCATCATCCATCGCTGCCTGGGCGATTGCCTTGACGCCGTCAAGATCCATTGTGGTAATCGTCTCTTTGAGCGCTTTGAGGTGTTCTTCTTTAGTCACGGTTGGCCCCCTCCTCTTGACTAGGGTTCGGGAATCGTACCTCCAGCCATTACGGGTGTCAACGCAGCTACAGAACCCTCGTCGCGCACGATTATTGACAGGCCGATTATGCGCGCAGATAATGCCGCCACGTGACCATTCACGGAGGGTCAGCCTATATGAAGTATTCTTGCTTCACGCGACCCGCGAGCCTCGCCGGAATCGGCGACTCCGTCCGGAACATCCGCCCGCGCGTGGATTCGAGAGCGTATCCTGCGCAATCGCATCTGCCCTCTCTCATCCGAATCGCTACGGCATTGTTGACGCTCGAATTGCACTGTGTTACCACTCGGCACGCAACCGCAATACGTGCAAGGGGAATGTTTGGTGTTGACACCGGGTTGCTCGCGAGCACTTCACCGGCATATGCCGCCGTCCCCGTTTCCGCGCTCTTCACGCCTGGTTCCCTGGCTTAAGATAGTCCCCGACTCTCCCAGGTAATCCCGCTCCCCAACACAGTAGTTAGGAGGTGAAGCGATGAAAAGGCTAGTGGCAATCCTGTTCTCAGTGCTCATCGTCGCCGTGCTCCTCGTTGCCGGCTGCGCCCCTGCAGCGGCACCGGAAGGGGAAGAACCCTCTCCCGGAGAGGAGGAGGAAGGGGACGGCGGAGCACCCGCAGCCCCAGAGGAAGAGGTAATCGAGTGGATCGGGCAACATCATGATGCTGCCGGCGGTTCAAAGAACATCCGCTTCCAGGAGTTCTGCGATCGTGTCAATCTGGCAAGCAACGGCAGACTGAAGCTCACACTGTTTGCAGGTGGCGGCGTTGTGCCCGCAACTGAAGAGTTCGACGGTGTGCACAAGGGTCTGCTGGACTTCTGCGAAGCCTACTCTCCCTATATTCTCGATGTGTTTCCTGATGCTGGCCTCTTCGCATATACCGTTGGCGGCCTTTCCGCCCTCGAGTATGTGTACTGGATGAGGGTCGGAGGAGGTGCAGAGCTATACGCCGAGATGCTTGGCGATTATGGCGTGTCGCTCATACACGGCAAGCTCTTCCCGCCGGAAACCTTCATCTGGACAACCAAGCCATTGGAATCTCTGGACGATATGCAAGGACTGAAGATGAGGACCGCCGGCGACGACGGCGAGATGCTGAGCAAAATGGGCGTGTCGGTCGTCTTCCTTGCCGGTGGCGAGGTTTATGAAGCCACACAGCGCGGCGTCATCGACGCCTTCCAGTTGGCGGACCCCGCTATCGACATCGAGCTGGCTGCGCATGAGGTGGCCGACTACTGCTACCTGTCACCGGTGCGCCAACCTACAGACTACTCATGTCTGGGTATCAACACCGAGTCGTGGGAAGCGCTGCCTGACGACCTCAAGCAGGTTATTGACGATGCCTACCTGGCAAACTCACTCGCCGTCTACGGTGAGCTCCTGCAGGCGAACATTGAGGCAATCGAATTCCTCAAGGACTATGGGACCACAGTCGGACCTATTCCCGAGGACATCGAGGACGAGCTGATCAGGCAAGCGAACATCTTCTACGACAACAAAGCAGCAGGAAACGCGTTCTACGCCGAAATACTGGATTCGATGCGTTACTTCCAGTCAGCGTGGGGCGAGGCGTTTGCTCGCTACTAACCTTCGGGCTGTCACGTTCCCCGGTTTGAGGGCAACCTCAAGCCGGGGAATCTATGAAAGGCGCAGACAATATTCATGAAATCTATTCTTCGAGTAATCGACTCCATCAGTCAGTGGACTGGGAAGAGCGTTAGATGGTTTGCCCTGGCACTGGTCCTGGTGATGGCCAACGAGACCATCATGCGGTATGTGTTCAATAAGCCAACAGTGTGGGGATTCGAGACGGCCATCATGCTGGGAGCCTCTCTGTACGCGCTGAGCGCCGCCTACGCGCATTGGAGCCACTCCCATATCAGGATCGATGTCTTCTACTCACGCCTTTCCGTGAGAAAGAGGGCAATCATTGACGTTCTGGGCACCGTGTTCCTCTGTTTTCCCCTGATGTACGTGCTCGTGAGTTCGTCTGTCAGCAACGCCTGGCAAGCCTGGGTAGGTAAAGAAACGTTGAAGCTGACTTTCTGGTATCCGCCCGCGGGGCCTCTGAGGACAGCGGTGGCGTTGGGCTTCATTCTGCTCACCCTGCAGGTCATTGCCCAGTTTGTCCGGGACGTATATCTGCTGGTAAGGAACGAGGCCTATGATTGAGCTAAGCCCGGCGATTGTCACATTGCTCATGCTCGCTGCGGTCTTTGTCGGACTGCTGAGCGGTTTCCCTGTAGCCTTCGTCCTTGGGGCGGCGGCTATCGCATTCGGGTATCCCATCTTTGGCAACCTCGTTGGTGAACTCATCTATGACCGTATTTGGAGCTTCTACACGAACTACATCATTCTGGCGGTGCCCTTGTTCGTCTTCATGGGGCTCATGCTGGAACGCTCTGGAGTTACTGAGAAACTCTACGATGCCCTATACCTCTGGCTCGGTGGATTCAGAGGTGGTCTGGCGGTAGTCACTGTGCTTGTAGGCACCATCCTGGCTGCCTGCATCGGCGTCATTACTGCCTCGGTCACCCTGCTGACCCTGATCGCCTTGCCATCAATGGTGAAACGAGGCTACAGCAAGAGCCTGGCCTCCGGAGCGGTTGCCGCCGGCGGCTGTCTGGGCATTCTCATTCCGCCCAGCGTAATGCTTGTGGTCTACGGGCCTATGGCGGCGATTTCGGTAGGCAAGCTGTTCTTCGGGGCGTTCGGACCGGGATTTCTCCTTTCGGCTTCGTATATCACCTACATCATCGTTCGAAGCCTGCTTCAGCCCTCAGTGGCGCCCCCTGTGCCCGCTGAAGAACGGGCGGTTCCTTTCCGCGAGAAGACCATCAGGCTTCTCACCGTATTGGTTCCGCCAATGGTGCTCATCTTCTCAGTTCTGGGTGTCATCTTCTTCGGGATAGCTGCCGTCACCGAGGCGGCCGGCATCGGCGCTTTGGCGGCCGTAGTGCTGGCCGTAGCCTACCGCAGGTTCACCTGGCAGGTGCTGAAGGAAGTCACGCTCATCACTGCGCAACTTAGCGGCTGGGTGATGCTCATGGCCGGAATGGCTTTTGCCTTCACCGGCGTGTTCATCGGAGCCGGAGGCGGCCTCATTGTCAAGGACCTTATTCTCGCGACTCCTGGCGGCGCGTGGGGCGCCTTTGCAGTGATCATGTTCATCACCTTCATTCTCGGGTTCTTCATTGATTGGTGGGGCATCGTCTTCATCATGGTGCCCATAATCACTCCCATAGTCCCCGAGCTGGGGTTCGATCCGGTCTGGTTCGCAATCATGGTATGCGTCAACCTGCAGATGGCCTTCATGACGCCACCCATGGCTGCAGCCATATTCCTGGTCAAGGGTAGTGCTGACCCTAGTCTGGGCGTAACCACGCCCGACATCATTCGGGGAGTGGTCCCGTTTGTAGGGATTGTCATCCTCACCATCATCCTGTGCGTGGCTTTCCCGCAGATAATCACCTGGCTACCGAGCATGATGATCAAGTAGAGGACAGCGAAACACTTGTTAAGGGCGGCCATAGGGCCGCCCTTCTTTCTCTGGTCGGCACTGTTACACGTGACAGGAAGATGCCCGACACCTTTTGCACTCGCGATGGGAATTCGGACGTGGCTGGTCACACACTGCCCGAGAAATCGATGCATTGACTGCATGAGACACGAGGCAGATAATGCCCAAACTACAACTAACGAAAGGGGCAGCAATGGAGTTTCTCGGCTATACACGACCAAAGGGTCCTGCTGGAATCCGCAACTACGTCGTGGTTATCCCACCGGTCAGGTGCTCCAATGAGCTGGCATGGACAATTGCCAACGGCGTGAATGGCGTCGTACCGATACTTCACAACCACGCATGCGCCCGGCTGGGACCGGACAACGAGCGCGCGAAGAAGACGTTCGTAGGACTCGGCAGAAATCCCAATGTGGCCGGAGTCCTGTTCGCAGGTATCGGCTGCGAGAACATCAAGGCCGAAGAGCTTGCCGAGGAAGTAGCGGAATCCGGCAAGCCTGTCGAATTCGTGACCATCGAGAAAGAGGGAGACTTCCAGACAGCCGTCGACAAGGGACAGGAAGCCGTTCGCGCGATGATGGCAAAGGCCTGCCAGGTGTCGCGTGAACCGCATCCGCTGAGCGAACTGACCGTTGGAGTGAAGTGCGGAGGTTCCGCCACCATCTCGTCGTTGGCTGGCCATCCGGCGACTGGCTACGTATTGGACACGGTCATCGGCGAGGGCGGCACGGCCATCTTCACTGAGACCGCCGAGGTGATAGGCGCGGAGCATGTAATGGCCAGACGCGCCGCAACGCCGGAGGTCGCGGAACGCCTGCTGCACGTAGTCGGGCGCTTCGAGAAGATGATTGAGGACTACGGCGTAGATATCAGGGGAGCGCAGCCAAGCCCGGGCAACATCAAGAGCGGACTCAGCACGCTTGAGGAGAAGTCGCTGGGCGCCATGCACAAGACAGGCAGCATGCCTCTTGCCGGTGTACTTGAATACGCGGAGCCTCCAACAGCACCGGGTCTTTATCTCATGGACAGCACCGCATGGACATCTCAACTGATGCTCGGCATGGCCGCCTGCGGCTCGCAGATACAGATCTTCTCAGTTGGCGGAGGCCTTCCCGCCAAGTCCCGCAGCCAACCGGGAATGGGCCGAGTCCCGGTCGTTCCGGTGGTGAAGATATCGGGTGACCCTGCCATCAAGAGCGAAATGGAGTACTTCGACATATACGCCGGCACAATAATCGAAGGCACAGAGGAAGTTGAGGACGTCGGCAGGCGCTTCATGACCGAGATGCTGGATGTTGCCTCAGGCAAGCTGACGAAGCAGGAGTACTCGCGCTTCCAGGAAATGCTGGACATCTACGCGACGGGGCCATTGGTATAGGACGAAAACGAAGGTCCAACGTCCAGAGTCGCAAGTCGGGCACGTCGCAAAGACTTTGGACGTTGGACTTCCTGACTTCCTAATCGACGCGTTACGCCCCTAGCGTGTTGGTACGCTGTCCAGTTTCAACTCGGCCTTCGGGGTGGGAATAGGTATCTTGAGGTTGAGCTTCGTTCCGGTCGGGCGTCGCGACTGAACCTGCAGGCTTCCACCCAGCGCCGTCGCCCTCTCACGAATGCCGAGGAGACCGAGATGCCCTTCCGAGGCAAGCCTGTCTCGCCTGACTCTCGAGTTGAAGCCCTGACCATTGTCGCCGATGGTGAGCCTTAGCATGTCCGGCCGGAAATCGAGGCTGACCCATGCCTCGGTTGCGCCGGAGTGCTTCCGCACGTTCGCGAGCCCCTCCTGTACAATCCGGAATATGGCGGTCTCTGCCTGCTTGTCCAGTCTTTGAGGCACTCCATCTATCGTCAGGCGAGTCGAGATGCCAGCCTCATCGCCGGTCCGCTCCGCCAGCGTTCGGAGGGACGGCACGAGCCCAAGATGGTCCAACGTACTTGGCCTGAGGTCGGAACTGATTCTGCGCAACTCCCTCACAACCCGTAGACTTGTCTCTTTGATTGAACTCGCCTTCGACGTCAATCTACCGTCCCCATCAACGTGGAGACATGCCTTGAACATCGCGTCGGCCACGTATGCAAGAGCCACCAGGTCTTGGATGGTTTCGTCGTGCAACTCCTTGGCGATTCTGCGCCGTTCTTCCTCCTGGGCCGCAAGCGTCTTCTGGATGTATACCTCCCGCTCCTGCTGACGCTCCTGCTCTATCCTTCGCTGTGTGGCACGCCAATACCGCTCAAGCGTGATGAGAGCACCGATGGACAGCGGCAGAAACCAGAATCCAAGATTGTGAATCAGGGATTCGGTAGTGAGAGAGAACCTGATCGTGCGGGGAAGATGAATCAGAAACGCGGCGAGCCACGTTACTACGAAACCGCGCCAGAGCAACGTGATGGCGGCAATCCCCATTGCTGCGAAGTACAGACTGCCCTGCACATCGTTCATGAGTTCAAAGACGAACAGCCTGGATGTGGTGATATGGTCAAGCGTGTCTATGAAGACGTAGTAGACGATGGTCGGGGCGAGTATCAGAATGACAACAAGTACAACGTAGAGGGTTCTCGGGAACGGAACGCGCTTCAACAGACGCCTGTTCACTCGAAAACCCGCTCTCAACCACCTTGCCTGAGGTCGGTCACGGAGATCAGCCCCTGGCGCATTCCTTCAGCAACTGCCTCGGTGCGATTCGTTACCTGTAGCTTCGCGAATATGCTGCCAAGGTAGCCTCTGACAGTTCGCGCACTGAAGCAGCACTCCGCAGCCATCTGGGTGTTGGTCAGCCCCCTCGCAGTGAGCCTCAGTATCTCCATCTCGCGGTCAGTCAGCAATCGCTCGGGACGAGTTGCTGAGTCGCCAGCCTGATCTGCTCCACGTGCCGCGCTGCCAGCTACTGAAGGCGACAACGCCACCTCTCCAGATGCCACCGCCCTCACCGCCTCCACGACCTCGTCACCCAATATGTCCTTCGTGACGTAGCCGGCGACACCAATATCCAGCATCTCTCGAACGTGCTCACTCTCATCATGGACAGTGAGCACGAGAATTGCCACCTCAGGCCTCTGTGCCCTGATGGCTCGCGCGGCCTCTATTCCACTGAGTCTGGGCATGGAGATGTCCAGTATCGCAACTCTGGGCCCCATTTCCATCACGAGGGCGACTGCCTCCTCACCATTGGCAGCCTCTCCAACCACGCGAATGTCAGACTGGCTCTCGAGAGCGCTCTTGAGGGCCTGTCGCAGCAGAGGATGGTCGTCTGCGAGCACGACACTGATATAGCAACCGTTGTTTTCCTTGGACTGAGGCATGACGGATACCCTCTGTAGCCAGATTCAACACGGCAGTGCCCCGAGGAGGCAAGGGCGCCACAGGGGCAATGCAACATGGTATCGCCCTACTCACGCGCTGACAAGTAGTCCGGGGGTGATGGCAACAGCGTCATCCGAAAAAGGGCGGATTGGCCGTTGGCAGGACCAAGCGAAAACGTCTATGTTTGGCCACAAGAGTGATGTGATTCGTCGCCGGGTACTGTTGAGATTGGTAACAAGACGAGAAGTGTGCAAGTGTGCTACGAGGCCGACGCCAAGGGCGTCTTCAATAGGGTCGCAACCAGGGTACAGGTGCCCTGAACGACATCTCTTTCACCTCCTGTTGGTGGGCCTGCCAAGTTACGCTTCTGGCAGGCCCTGATTGCGTCCACCCGCTTTCAGGCTTCAGATTCAACCGGCATGCAGCACGTGACGCCTGACGAGTGCTCTCCTCTCCTCCTCAACTTGTCGCTACCTCACTCATGGAATGCGTCCAGCTACACCCCGAGACCCCTCCTCTCCGCCTCACGGAAGGCAGCCCACGCGGTGACCACGTCCTGAATGGCCAACCCGGTGCTATCAAACACAGTGACAGCCTTCCCGTCTGCACGACCAGGCTTCAGCCCCGCGGCTACCTCGGGCAGATCCGCGTAGACACCTGAGCGGTCAAACTCCCCGGTGCTGACAGGCACGTTTATCTCCCCCGCGTGGCTGCACTGCTCCCAGTCGTCGACAACGACGACTGCCCGCCTCAATATGGCAGGTTCTATCTCCTGCTTCCCTGCAGCATACGAACCGATGCAGTTCAGGTGCGTACCCTCCCGGACCCACTCGTCCATCACGATTGGGGCCTCGCTCGGGGTAAGAGTGACGAGGACATCGCTGCCACGCACCACTTCTTCGACGCTCCGACAGGCCTTGCCATTCAGGCCATGCTGCGCGGCCAGGTCAGCCAGCATAGAGGACCTACTCTCGACGAGGTCATAGACCAGTACGTGTTCGATTGGCAGAACCTGCCTCACAGCTTCCAGGTGGAATGGTCCCTGGAAGCCGGCACCCACGATGCCAAGCACTCGAGAGTCCTTCCGCGCGAGCAGCTTCGAGGCAACACCGGAAGCGGCGCCCGTGCGCATGCCGGTCACGTAGTTGCCGTCCATGATGCAGACGGGTTCTCCAGTATCAGGACTGATGAGCACAATGGTGGCGATAAGTGTAGGGAGGCCGTACCGGGGCGTGTTGTGCTTGTGCACAGTGATGAGCTTCACGGCCGCCTCATCTGACCGCGGGACTGCGCCGGGCATGGAGAGCAGCACGCCTTCGTGCTCCGGGAACCTCAGGTAGGACTTCGCCGGCATCTGTGTTTGCCCGCGCCCTCGTTCGGCAAAGGCCTCCTCAACGAGCCGAAGGACATCGCTCATATCGAGTATGCCGTCAAGGTCTCGCGCTCTCAATATCCGCAGCTTCCTTGCCACTAGTACACCTCTTTGTTTGTACGACTGCTGTACCCAGTCTACCAGCGCCGGCAAATACCCACCACGCCCGTGACACCATTGACACACGGCATGTCGGGTCGCAGAATGCGGTAACTCCCCGTATCCACAGGAGGTATCGCATGGAATTCCTGGGCTACACCCGACCCACCGGTCCTGCAGGCGTTCGCAACTACGTGATGGTCCTTCCGCTCGTTCGTTGCGCCAATGAACTCGCCTGGACTATCGCAGAGGGAGTCGATGGAGTCGTCCCACTGATGCACAACCACGCCTGTCTACGACTGGGAGAGGACAACGAGCGCGCGAAGAGGACCTTCATAGGCCTTGGCAGGAACCCAAACGTAGGAGGCGTGGTGGTAGCAGGGTTCGGCTGTGAGAACGTCTCTCCCGAGGGAGTCGCCGATGCCATAGCTGTGACAGGCAAGCCGGTCGAACTGATCCAACTCGACAAGGAGGGTGCATTCCGCCTTGCCGCCGAGAACGGACGGGCTGCGGCGCGCTCTCTGCTGAGACACGTATCCAGAATACCTCGAGAGCCCCACCCCATCAGCGAACTCACTGTCGGAGTGAAATGTGGTGGCTCAGCCACGATATCAGCCCTTACCGGCCACCCTGCCACAGGGTATGTGCTGGATGCACTAGTCGACGATGGTGGCACCGCAATATTCACCGAAACCGCCGAGGTGATTGGCGCGGAGCACATCATGGCGAGAAGGGCCAGTGACGAAATGGTACGCGCCCGACTTCTGGATGTCGTCGGCCGCTTCGAGAGGATGATCCTGGAGCAGGGTGTCGACATACGTGGTTCCCAGCCGAATCCCGGCAACATACAGGCCGGACTGTCCACACTCGAGGAGAAATCTCTCGGGGCGATGTACAAGACAGGCACGAGGCCGCTTGCGGGAGTACTCGAATACGCGGAGGCTCCGTGTGGGAAAGGCCTGCATTTCATGGACAGCACAGCATGGACACCACAGCTCATGCTGGGAATGGCGGCGGCCGGAGCGCAGGCATTCATCTTCTCAGCAGGAGGCGGGACATCTGCCAAGGCGCCAGGGCAGCCGGGCGCAGGGCGCGTGCCCATCGTGCCTGTCCTCAAGGTGACGGGCGACCCCAAGGTGAAGCACGACCTCGAGTTCATCGACATATATGCCGGCGGCATCATAGAGGGCACCGAGGAAATCGAAGATGTCGGGCGCCGCTTCCTCAAGGAGTTTCTGGCGGTTGCCTCAGGGAAAGTGACCAAGCAGGAGTATTCGCCGTATCGCGAGGTACTGGACATGTGGGCTACGGGGCCGCTGCTGTAGAATCCGCGAAGAGTCGTGCGGCCCTATTTGCGTATTCGAGGGGAGGTGGCATGACAATCGAGCAGCAGATTGCGTCCGCGTTCCATCTCAACGACGAGAACTGGATGCGTCACGCCAATCCGGCCAGCGTGTGGACGCGGTTCACCGTGCTGCCCCTCCTTATACTCGCCTTCTGGAGCAGGGCCTGGCTGGGGTGGTGGGCGCTGATTCCAATTGCTCTTGCGGTCGCATGGACATTCCTCAATCCGCTTGTGTTCCCGAGGGCCAGGACAACCACCAACTGGGCCTCCAAAGGGGTGCTTGGAGAGAGGGTCTGGGCTAGCCGCGACAACGTGCCGGTTCCCGAGCATCACCGGAGGGCCCCGAACATCCTCAACGCCCTGGCCGGCATCGGCATGATTCTCGTCATCTGGGGAGTCATCGCGTTCTCAATCTGGCCAACTGTCACAGGCACCGTGATTGCGGTCATGTTCAAGGTCTGGTACGTCGACCGTATGGTCTGGCTCTTCGAAGACATGAAGCATCTTCCTGAATACGCAAAGTGGCTCTACTAGGTTCGATTCGCGCACACCGATTCTGAGACGCTACACTGTGGCCCCGCGCTCAAGCGGCAATGTGACGAAGACGGAGGAAGAAGATGTCAAAATCGGAAGAGTACATGTGGGAAGCGTTCGCAGGAGAATCACAGGCCAATCGCAAGTACCTTGCGTTCGCGAAGGCTGCCGACGAGGAAGGCTTCGCCCAGGTCGCCAGGCTGTTCCGGGCTGCAGCCGAGGCCGAGACGGTTCACGCACACAACCATCTGAGGGCGCTGAAGGGCATCCGCAGCACGAAGGAGAACCTCGAGGAAGCCATCGGAGGCGAGACCCACGAGTTCACTCACATGTACCCCGAGATGATTGAGGCCGCGAAGGCTGAGGGGCACCGTGAGGCTCGGCAGTCGTTCTCGTACGCGAACGAGGTCGAGAAAGTGCACGCCAAACTCTATTCAGACGCGCTGGAAACGCTTGGCAACCAACCCGAGGAATATCCTTACTACGTCTGCCCGGTATGCGGCTACACCGCCGAGGTTGACCCGCCGTCGACCTGCCCCATTTGCGGCACTCCCGGCAGCCAGTTCAAGAAGATAGACTAGAGTCCATCGTTTACAGATGACAACCAGGGCGGTCCGCCTCGGGCCGCCCTTCTTCTTGCGTGCCGAGTTCCTGCCTCTAATTTTCGACTTGGGACATTCGCCTTTCGACGCTCCCGGTTCTCCCTCTCTCCTTCACTTGTCACTCCTTCACCAGGGCGTCGCAACTCATTCTTCACGCTTACCCTTCCTCCCTGCTACAGTACTCCGAATATGGACAGCGACACCCAGTACTTCGACGCACGCGACACTCTCTTCGCCCGCACCCGACTTCTTCCCGGCACGCCGGCTTTCGACGACTACTACAGACGCCATCCCGAATGGCTCGAGTTGGACAACGAACTTCGCCGTCTCGGAGGTCTGCTCCGAATCGAGACCGGAGGAGCGCTCACCGGAGAACAGATACAGGCGCTGATGCCTTCCCCACCGAACCGGCTGGTCCAGCACCTTATGCGGGTGTTCCCGGCCCTGCGCAGAAGGGTTGAGGCAAGGATGAAGGCTCAGGTTGACGCGATTTCGGCTTGTCTCCCGGACAACGACCGCATAAGGGCATTCATGGACGATTCAACACCTGTGATCCGCGCCATCTACGAGGCTGACAAGAACCGAAGACCAGCGCCGCAGGCAGCGGAGATGTCACCAGAGCGGGCGACCAACCTCATCAAAGAAGTGGCGAAGTTCTACGGCGCTGACCTCGTGGGCATCGCCGAGATGCAGGATTTCAGCTACTACACGCACAGGGCAAACGGAGAGCCTGTGAGCCGGGACTTCAAGTACGCCATCGTCTTCGCGGTCGCCATGCCACTGGACATGCTCAACCGCGCGCCGCACAGGGAGACGCTCCTGGCCACCTGCAACGGGTACGTGGCTGCAGCTCACACAGGTGCGCGCCTCTCCGGGTACATCAAGTCGCTCGGCTACGAGACGTCGCTGAACTGCATGGTCTCGTATGACGCACCTTTGGTGCTGCTCGCAGAAAGGGCAGGCATCGGGCAGGTGAGCCGCGCCAACGTCGTCGTAACCAAAGAGTACGGCAACCGCGTTCGCCTTGGCGCGGTCCTGACCAACTTGCCCATGGTCCCCGACGAGCCTGAGGATTTCGGCCTGAAGCAGTTCTGCATGTTCTGCGGCAAGTGTGCCGTGAACTGCCCGACGAGGGCGTTGACGAGCGACCCGCCTCAGCGAGTCAACGACTGTCTGGTCTGGGACCACCACGAAGAGCGATGCTTCAAGATGTGGATGCGATTTGCGACCGACTGCGCACTGTGCCTCGTCAGTTGCCCATTCACACAGGGTGTCGACCCTGAGAAGGCTGCCACAATGAAAGGCAACTACGACGTGATGATGGCCATCCTCGAGGAGGACAGGGAGCGACTCGGTTTGCGCGCCCGACCAACGGAATCACTTCCAATCGCGGACGTGTAAGACCCTGTCTTCTCGCCTCTCTCACTCCTTCACGTGTCACTCACTCACTTCGGAGTGGCATGCCTCATCCGTGGCCCTGGTGACCACACCAGGTCGTAGATTGGAACAGGGCGGTCCCGGTCGATCACGTACAGTCAAGGCCCTGGCTCCACTATGCCATCCCGCCATTTGACAGCGACTCTATTCAGGACGACTATTCACTTGAGAAACCTGCCACCGGAGTCTTGCCGACGGGTGAGAAGGAGGCAGCAGAAGAGGATACTATGCCGAGCAAGAACTCACGCCAGGACAAGAAGCCAGCGCCACCCCAGCCTGCCAAGTCTCCAATGGCTACCCCGAAGAGCAGATTCTCGGGAGACGCGCCTCCTATGGAAAGTCTGAAGGTCAAGAAAGCCAAGCAGCATAAGGACAAGCGCGGCCGAGGAACCACCAAATAGGACACTACCTGTTCCCTGCGTCCCCGTTCCGCTCACCCGGAGGTCTACCCCAATGACCGTGGCTGTGTATTCTTGCCGGGCACCCTTGACTTCACCCCCAGACGGGTACATCCTTGCATAAAGAGATGCACTCTCGTGCCGTTGAACGCCGCTCCTCGCGCACGGCGGCATATACATGTGTCACCCGTGCCGCGCTCAACCGGGAACAAGACCCGCTGCTACACTGTCCCGATCACATGGCCAAGGTGTTCCTTCCACTTCCCGCCCGGGCACTAATCAACATCCGGCCGCTGCGCAGACTCTTCCTGAACCGCATGGCCCCCGATGGCATGCCGGAATACGTCCTCGCCCGCACGCGAATCTTCGACGATGCCTTCAATTCAGCGCTCGACGGAGGGTTTTCACAGATAGTCCTGCTCGGGGCAGGCTTCGACACACGCGCGGTCAGGTTCCCGAGTCGTGATCGTGGGGCAACCGTCTTCGAACTGGACATGGTCAAGACACAGGATGCCAAGCTGGACACCTACTGGCGCAAGCAGGTAACAGTTCCCGAGAACGTTTTCTACGTGCCGATAGACTTCGACACTCAGGATATCGGCA
>Ga0272443_10003922_pt1 | contig 16909 bp, 16 predicted proteins | sample SSMAcet12_FD_193581 | JGI IMG/M metagenome (GOLD analysis project Ga0272443, IMG submission 193581) | Marine sediment archaeal communities from Little Sippewissett salt marsh, Falmouth, MA, United States - SSM-Acet-12 | ecosystem: Environmental > Aquatic > Marine > Wetlands > Sediment ... | reverse complement strand
GAATTGCCGGGTTTGAATAAAGGAGAGTAAAATGAAAGTGGTTATTTTTGCCGGAGGAAAAGGAAGTCGTATTTCTGAAGAATCCGTACTAAGGCCTAAGCCGATGATCGAGATCGGTGGAAAACCCATTCTTTGGCATATCATAAAACACTATTCTGCATACGGGCACAATGAATTTGTTATTTGCCTGGGCTATAAAGGTGAAATGATAAAAGAATATTTTTTAAATTATTTTTCTCATCATTCTGATCTTACGATCGATATGAAAGACAATAAAGTCAATATCAGCGACACTTCTTGTGAAGAATTCAAGGTAACATTAGTAGATACCGGATTGGAAACCATGACAGCCGGTCGTCTCAATCGAGTAAAAAAATACTTGAATAATGAAACATTCCTGATGACGTATGGTGACGGGGTTTCCGATGTCGATATTAATGAACTTATCAATTTTCATCGGGACAAAGGCGCTTTGGCTACAATGACCGGAATACAACCACAAAGTCGTTTTGGCATACTGGATATTGATGAAAATGATATGGTCATAAAATTCCAGGAAAAACCGAAAAATGAAAATGTCTGGATCAACGGCGGATTTTTTGTTTTGGAGCCAGGGATATTCGACCATCTTCATGAAGATGCCGATGATATCATGTGGGAACGCCAACCGCTTGAAGATATATGTGAGCTAAATAAACTGGCAGTGTATAAGCACCATGGTTTTTGGAAATGCATGGATACCATGAGAGATAAGATCGAACTCAATGAATTATGGGAGAAAGATCCTAAATGGAAAAATTGGAAATAATTGAGAAATTAAGATCTTTTTACAAGGGTAAGCACGTCCTTCTAACAGGTCACACGGGATTTAAAGGTTCCTGGATGCTGGTTCTTCTGGAGCATTTAGGCGCAAAAGTTACCGGTTATGCTCTGGATCCGCTGCATGATGAAGATCTTTACAATGCAATAAATGGCAACCAATTATGCGATTCGCACATTGCGGACATAAGAGACAAGAATTCTTTAAACCGGGTTGTCCAAACGGCACAACCCGATATCATTTTCCATTTTGCGGCACAGGCGCTTGTCCGCGAATCTTATCGTATACCGGTTGAAACTTTTGAAGTAAATGTTCTGGGAACGGTAAACGTTCTTGAAGCCCTTAGAGATTTAAAGAAACCTTGTGTGGGTGTTATGATCACTACCGATAAGGTTTATGAAAATATGGAGTGGGAATTTCACTATAAAGAAAATGATCGTTTAGGCGGATTTGATCCATATAGTTCAAGTAAGGCTGCGGCTGAAATAGCCATAGCTTCATATCAAAAGGCATATTTTGATACTAAGTCGATCCGAAAAAACGCAAAGGTTGTTGCGGCTGCCCGTGGTGGAAACGTGATCGGTGGGGGCGATTGGGCAGATGACAGGATCATTCCCGATCTGGTTCGGGCTCTGCAAAAAAACGAACCGCTTCATGTTAGAAACCCGAAAGCTATCAGGCCATGGCAACATGTGCTTGAACTATTGGCCGGATATCTGATCCTTGGATATGAGCTCGCTCAAAATCCCGAACAGACCCAGGGCGCTTTTAATTTCGGACCTGAAATGGGCGATGATATGACCGTTGAGGAATTGGTCAGGACCGCGATCAGAATATGGGGTAGCGGTGAATTTGTCCATCAATCCGACAAAGAGGATCTTCATGAAGCCGGTATTCTTCGTTTACAAATAGATAAATCAAAACGAATCCTTAATTGGAAACCCCGTTGGACTTCAACACGCGCTGTTGAACAAACAATGGAATGGTATAAACAAGTTTTTGATGGAAAGACACCTATTAAGTGTTGTCAAGAACAAATAAACGAATATTTTAACTTGAAATAGATCAATGAAAATTTTAAAAACTATTTTTGATTGTGTAAAATGTATTGAAATGCCGAAATACGATGATGAACGAGGCTCTTTCATTAAATGGTTTGATGAAAGTACTTTTGCTAAAAACGGTATGTCGGCATGTTTCAAAGAATCTTATTTTTCAATATCCGATAAAAATGTCATTCGCGGTATGCATTTCCAGGTACCGCCAAAAGATCATGAAAAGCTGGTGTGTGTATCCTATGGTTCCGTTAAAGATGTTGTATTGGATATAAGAAAAGGAAGTCCGACGTACGGTGAGGCAAGAGATATCGTATTGTCTGCAGATAATCATTTGGCTTTGTTTATTCCCAGAGGATTTGCGCATGGCTTTGTGAGTCTTGAAGACAGAACGATCATGAATTATCTTGTTACCTCCGTTCATAGTCCGGAACACGATCAGGCGATCAGATTTGATTCTTTCGGTTATGACTGGAACGTCAATAAGCCTGTCGTATCGAAGAGAGATAAGGACGCAATTTTATTTCAGGATTTTAACAGTTCATTCCGGATATAGTTTATGAGAGTTTTGATCATCGGAGCATCTGGATTGGTTGGCGGGAATTGCATGCAATGCATGCGCAAGGACCCGGAAATGGATGTGATCGGAACTCATTTTTCTTTTGCGACCAATGATACCGAATATTTCAATGTTTTCAATCCCTCTGCAACAACATTTGACCTGGACAGATTCAATCCTGAGGTCATTGTGCATACGGGAGCCTTGACCCATGTTGATTATTGCGAATCTCATCCGGATGAAAGCTTTCATCATACTGTAGGATCAACGGCAGCCTCACTTGAGCTTGCCGAAAAATATAAGGCAAAATATGTTTTTATTTCTTCAGACTATATCTTTGACGGTCAGAGTGGACCCTATGATGAGAAGGCTGAAGCACATCCACTGAGTGTTTATGGGAAACATAAATGGCAGGCTGAAAAACTGGTCAGAGAAAAGATCGATGATCATCTCATATTAAGGATAACAAATGTATACGGACATGAGATCAGAGGTAAAAATTTTATTGCGTTCTTAATTAAAACGGCACAGTCTGGAGAAGCACGAACCTTACCATTACCCAAAGACCAGTTCGCAACACCGGTCAACGCAGATGATATTGGAAAATACTTGTGTTTGTTATTAAAGGATAATAAGAGGGGTATCTATAATTTGGCATCTGATGAATACCTTAATAGAGTCGAATTGGCAGAAAAAGTGCTGAGTTATTTTCCAAAACATAAGGTAAAGATCAGGGCTATGACTACAAGCAAACTCGAACAGGCCGCACCCCGTCCCCTGAAGGGTGGATTGAAAAATGATAAAATTAAAAAAGAATATCCTGAATACAGGTTTTCTACGGTAGAAGAATATATGAAGGAGAACTATGGAATTTAAGAATATTGACAAAAAACTCTCAAAGCTATTAACGAAAATCGCAAAAAAACGTGTTGAAAATAATATAGTTCCCGGGAAAGATTATATACCCGCTTCAGGAAAAGTTTTGTTTGAACAGGATCTTTTATATGGAATAGATGCCGTGCTTGACGGATGGTTAACAGGAGGGCGTTTTAACGCCGAATTCGAATCCAAGCTTGCCTCAATGATAGGCAGTAAAAGAGTGTTGACGGTCAATTCAGGGTCTTCGGCGAATCTGTTGGCATTTGCAACCCTGACATCCCCAAAGCTTGGTGACAGAGCTTTAAAAGCCGGGGATGAGGTTATTACCGTTGCATCGGGTTTCCCTACAACGGTTAATCCAATATTGCAGTATCATTGTATACCGGTTCTGGTTGATGTTGATATACCCGGTTATAATGCAAAGGTTGAAGTTCTTGAAGAAGCCGTTTCAACAAAAACAAAAGCCATTATGTTAGCCCACACCTTAGGTAATCCTTTTGATCTTGATGCTGTAATGCAAATTGCGGAAAAATATGGCCTTTGGGTGATCGAAGATAATTGTGATGCCCTTGGCGCGGAATTTAACGGTAAAAAGACCGGCACAGTAGGGCATTTGGGTACATCTTCATTTTATCCTGCTCACCATATTACCATGGGAGAGGGGGGTGCCGTCCTTATCAATGATCCACAGCTTATACGTATTGCCGAAAGCATGAGAGACTGGGGCAGAGACTGCTGGTGTGAAACAGGTCATGACAATACATGCGGGAAGCGTTTTAACGGTCAATTCGGCAAATTGCCTTTTGGATATGATCACAAGTACGTTTATTCTGAAAGAGGCTTTAATTTTAAGATCACGGATATTCAAGCGGCGATCGGCTTAAGCCAAATGGAACGGATGGAACCCTTTGCCGAAAAACGTAGACATAATCACGAATATTTAACTAATTTGGTAAAAAACGAGCTCGGCGACCTCATCATTGCTGACAAGGCTCACCCAAAAGCAATACCATCATGGTTCGGGTGTACCTTCACTTTAAATGAGGGTTTCCCCAAAGATCGGCATGCTCTATTGCAATACCTTGAAGATCATAAAGTGGGATCCAGATTATTGTTCGCGGGAAATATTCTAAAGCAGCCGGGATATCTTGATATGCCTCACAGAGTGGTGGGGCGTCTGGAAAATACGGACCGTGTAATGAATGACACCTTCTGGGTCGGCTCCTGGCCGGGTTTAGAAGAAAAGCACCTTGATTATATTGCTGGGCAAATTGTTAATTTTGTAAAAGAAAATAAATAACTTATAATAAAATAAGCTCAAAAGACGAAAAGATCGTTATGGTATCATTTAATTTAGTTTAATGAATTCTGAAGGATCTGATTCTCGATTTTTTCTGCAATTTCAACAGTTTCACAACCGGTATCTGCATTTACCAGATAATTTTCATCTGATCTGACAGCATCAACGAATGCCTTTAACTCATCCATCATGGCGTCGGAAGAATCAAAACTTAATACGTCTTTCGTATTTGTCGAGCTTAATTTTCGGTTCATTAGGTCTGCTTTGTAATGAGTATCGCCATCGGTGCAAAGAATTTCACGCCGGCGATCTTCCTCTGCCCGTGATGCAAAAAGAACAGCTTCTGAACCATTGCTAAAATACAGAATTGCTGTAGCACGATCGATCTTATCACTGTGAAGGATCTCTCCCTGAGCCTGAATTGATTCAATACGAAAAGGAATAAAATCAGTGATAAGGTCAATATCATGGATCATTAGTTCAAGCACGATCGAAACATCAAGACCCACATCAGGAATAAATGGTCCCTGTCGGAAGGCTAGAAGTTTTTTTGGGGGAGATTTCAGCTGATGCTTAAGTTCAATCAAAACCGGATTATAGCGCTCAATATGGCCAATGCCGACCTTTACATTTTTCTCTTTAGCAAGAAAGGCCAATTCTTTGGCTTGTTCTAGTGTTTGTGTAAAGGATTTTTCCACAAATATATGTTTTCCGGCTTTGAGTGCTTTTCTTGCGATCTCAAAATGAGAAGAAACCGGGACAACAATATCAAGAATATCAACGTTTTGGATCAATTCATCCAGGGGAAAACAGGAAAGTCCGTATTTTTCAGCAATATCTCGACATGTTCTCTCATCTTTATCATGAAAACCGATAAGTTCAACGTCCTTGATCTTTAACCATTTTTCTAAATGCCTTGAACCGAACCTGCCGACGCCTACGATGCCTACTTTTAGTGAGTTTGATGTCATAGACGCTAAAATAATGAAAATTAGTTTAACAAAAAAGCGATTTGTGAAATGGAGTAAAATTCATCTTTGTGCAGAGGCAACTCTGGGGTAGCCCGGCGGCGAAGGGCGGGTTTACCCCCCCCCTTGTACATGTGATTCAAATAAATTATGAAAATTACGAGTGATTTTCGAAGCTTCGGGACATCATGTTGATACAAAAAGTTATGTAATTTGCTTTTAAGTTTATTAAGAATTGATTTTGAACAGGTGTTTTAAAATTGAATTATATTATAATTTCTTGATTTTTGGTAGTTGCAAAGATAAATTCCGGCGATGATAAAAAAGGAAAGATATGAATAAAAATAATATACTTTTAATGATATTGGATGGATACGGTATACGTAAAGATACGGAAAATAATGCTGCATTTTTAGCAAAAACACCGTTTTTGGATAAAGTCGCCCGTGAAGAACCTCACACTGCATTGGCATGTCATGGTAACGATGTAGGACTCCCGGAAGGTGTTATGGGTAATTCTGAAGTAGGACATTTGAATATTGGTGCGGGTCGCGTAGTTATGCAGGACCTTGTTAGAATTGACAAGTCTTTGAAGGAAGGCAAATGTAAAGATATTCCCGAATTCAGGCAACTTGTAGACCATGCCTTGTCCGGCGATAAACCCGTTCATTTGATGGGGTTAATGTCAGATGCAGGTGTCCATTCCGATTATCGCCATCTTATGAAATTACTGGAGATCTTAAAAAAAGAAGGTGTTAAACAAGCTTATGTTCATGCATTAATGGACGGACGGGACACGCCACCAAAAAGTGGAGCAGGTTATCTTGAGAAGCTTAATCATTATATGGATGAGATCGAATACGGAAAAGTTGCTACTGTGATCGGACGCTATTATGCTATGGATCGTGATAAAAGGTGGGAGAGGATCGAAAAAGCGTATCATGCATTAGTATACGGTAAAGGTCAGATGACAGAAGACCCCGTTTCAGCTGTTCGAAAATATTATAATGAAGGCATCACCGATGAATTCATGGAACCCATTATTGTTGGTGAAACCGGGCGTATTAATAAAAACGATATTGTATTGACCTTCAATTTCAGGGCAGACAGGATGAGGGAGATCGCCATAGCTTTGAATGAAAAAAGTTTTAAAGAGTTTAATACTGAAGATCTAGAGCTTCAATATTATACTTTTACCGAGTATCAGGCTGATTTTAATTTTCCCGTTTTATTCAAACCGATCCAAATGGATAAGATATTCGGACAGCTTGTCAGTGAAGCCGGCTTAACCCAATTGAGAATTGCAGAAACGGAAAAATACGCCCACGTTACATATTTTTTTAATGGTGGAGAAGAAACACAATTTGAAGGTGAAGACAGGATCCTTATTCAATCACCTAAAGTCGCAACCTATGACATGCAGCCCGAAATGAGTGCTCCCGAAGTAACGGAAGCACTGATTAAAGCCATAAAAGCACAAAAATACAATGCTATCGTTCTTAATTTTGCCAATGGTGACATGGTGGGGCATACCGGCAAACTTGAAGCCGCTGTCTCCGCACTGGAATATCTTGATAAAGCCGTAGAAAAGATCGTTGAGGTATTTACTTCTGAGGATGGTGTTGTTTTTATTACAGCTGATCATGGAAATTGCGAGCAAATGTGGGATGATAAAAACGCGCAACCCCACACACAACATACTTTAAATAAGGTCCCTTTCATAGCCATTGACCCGAATAAACGTATTAAGGGTTTGTCTGATGGCGGTAAACTCTCAGATATTGCCCCTACATTGCTTGAAATACTAAAGATCGAAAAGCCGTCCGAAATGACAGGTAAAAGTCTGATCCTGAAATGATTACACGAAAATCATCATGAAAAGTTAAGAATTCCTCAAGAATTCATCCTAAAAGTAAACAATAATTCTTAATAAACAGCACAATAAGTTTAATATTTTGAGTTTATTTATCTATTTTCAGTAATATTATATTACTGATAATCAGACTGTTATAATATAAATATACCCTAAATTTATTATTTTGACGAAAAGTTAAGAAAAAGTTAATATTTTGTTAAAAAAAACTTGCATGGTGTGTGATTTAGACTTATATTGTTGCTGTTAGATGAGATGAATTAGAGAGAAATGAGAGAGAATATGCGGAGAAACACAGAAATGAAAAAGATACTTTTAATTGCACTGACAGTCATTTTAAGTGCGAGCCTTGTTTTTGCACAAACAACGATGAACAATTACCTTCGGACGACAACCCAACCGGGTTACCAGGAAGGTTTTGGAGTTCTTCCTGCAATCGATCCTTATCTTGGAACGATTACGGTTAAGGACGGTCTTCCCGCTGATATGGTTGACTGGGTTTTAGTAGAGCTTCGTGAAACAACTAGCGGTGCCACGGTAGGTCAAGCTGTTGGATGTCTTTTAACTGATGGCAGTGTGACAGATACAACAGGCACGAACGGCTTGGAGTTTGCAGGTTTAGAATCCAGTACGTCATACTATATAGTTGTTAGGCACAGAAATCATCTTGATGTTATGAGCAATAGTGCCGTTACGATCAATGAAGATAACAGCGGTACGGAATTCGATTTTACCGTAAGTGGAGCCAATTATGGCGGTGACGGCCTTGGAGCAAAGTTGATCGGTTCTGATTATGCTATGTTTGCTGGTGACGGTGATGGTAACAATCAGGTTCAAACCACAGATAAAAGCTCAACTTGGATAAGTGAAACAGGTCAATCAGGATATAAAGCTGCTGATTTTGACATGAATGGTTTTGTTCAGACGACTGATAAGAGTGCTTTTTATCAAAGTAATGTGGGTAAAGCTTCACAGGTGCCTGCCCAATAAAATAGGTTGCTATGTTAACCTTATAATATTAATTTAAAAAGCACTTGATAAAAGTGCTTTTGATACATAAGAAAGGTTCAAAGTAAAAGAGGACCTTGGTAAATGAGAGAAAGAGAATGGAGAAGAAAATGAAAAGAACATTGATACTGTTTGCTGTAATGATCACCGGTTTAATGGCCGTGACAACCCCCGGTGTTGTTCATTTTGTTTATGATAATGGAGTAGTCACCACATCAGGTGAAGACACTTTTTTTGAATTTGATATCATGGCATATATTTCAGGTACCGGCAATGCTGATGATCTGTTATTCGGTAGTGCCAATGTTTATGTAGAATATGACAATGAATTATTTGGTTCTGCAATTGCAGGATCTAATAATTTAAGTTTTGAAAGAAGCGGTATCCTGACATCTGAACTTGTTGAGGGTTTTCCTCTTTATGACGTATATGAAACCGCAAATACTTTCCCTGATGTTTTTGCATTTACTTTTGAAGCAAAATATCCCACTAACGCTTCATTGTATCCTTCAGTATCTACAGATCCGGAGAATCCTTCAGGGTTGTTCCATGTTAAAATGAAAGCCAGGGCGGCAGGAAGCGGAGACGTTAATTATCCTTACACGCGTATTTCGAATCCTGATAATACATTGTATACTTTGGCAAACAAAAATTATGAAGGCCCTTTAGATTACAGTGAGGCGTTTGAAGACGTTTATATTGAAGGTCCGGTAAACGGCGAACCCTATACCTCAATTGAACTTGATTATTTTAATGTTGCCGATAAAGGCGGTAAAGTTCGCTTGAAGTGGAGAACCCAAAGCGAGACCGAAAATCAAGGGTTTATTATTAAAAGAGCTTTAGTGCTGGGTGATATGTTTGGTGCATTTGAAGAAATTGACAGTTATATGACAAATGAAGATCTGCTTGGTGCAGGAACTACCAGCAAGAAAACCGATTATTTATATTGGGATCGGGAAGTGAAACCCGGTGCAACCTATGCTTATGTACTTCAAGATGTCGATTTAAGCGGCCATATACGTGAATGTGAACCTGTTATTGTTCACGTTAAGGAATCTAAAGTTATTTCAAACGATAATTTTGTTTTCTCAGCCAGCTATCCGAATCCTTTCAATCCCGCATTTGTAATTCCTTTTGAAATTTACAAATCTACTGCGGTAGATATTAGATTATACGATATTTCGGGTCATTTGGTTAAAACTATTGCAAATACAGAATTTGCAACCGGGACCTATAATCTTTTGGTTGAAGGGACCGACCTCAGTTCCGGTGTATATTTGTTGAAGATACAGGTTGATAATGTTGTCAATACGCAGAAAATGCTATTGGTGAAATAAAAAAGAACGACCTTAGGAACTTCTGTTCGGAAAGTCGTTTGAATATATTGATGATTGACAAGCCCGATAGGGCAAAAAGTGCAGCAGAAATATCCTCCTATGAGCTCCCCGAATTCATAAGAGGATATTTCTTCTGCATGAATATATAGGAGCAATAAGCTCACGGAGAAAGATGAAAAAGATACTCTCGACATTGTTGGTGCTTTTACTGTTCATGTCTTCACTTTATGCACTTGAAACAGTTACGCTCTATTATACGAATGGTGATGTAACATATACTGATACTCAAACATTTTATGAATTTGACGTAGAAGTGTATATTGATGGCGGTACTGGCTCTAATGTTTTTTCTGAGGGTATGGTTTATATTGAATATAATACATCTGTCTTTGGATCGAATGTATTTACAAATTCTAAAGTTACCGTCACAAATCAAGGACCTATTGCTACAGATGGTGGGGGTAATTACACTGTTTCCTTTAATGATACATATTCAGATGCATTTGCAATAACCTTTACAGCCATCTATCCATATAATTATTCCGCATACAATGCAGATACTTATATTTCAAATTCTTCAAGTTCTCTGACAACTTTATTTCATGTTAAACTTGAAGCTGCGGCATCCGGATCCTCTTTGGTTGACTGGCCAAGCAGTATCACGGGTATCAATAGTTTATACAGAGATCATGATGGTACGAATAGTGGAGCGGGAAGCGTTTATGATGGTGGTTTATCAATCACGAACGCCGTCGAAAATCATCAAGTTACTTACTCCGATTCGGGTGACCCCGCTTTGGCGATCAGTTTAAAGAAATTTGCAGCCGAGTATAACAAGAATAAAGTATCACTTAGCTGGACAACGGAAAGTGAAACGCAGAATTTAGGTTACATCATTAAACGTGCGATCATTTACGGAGAAGATAATTTGTCACCTTACGAGATCGTTGCCAGTTATCATGAAGATGATGAACTGAGAGGCGCTGGAACCACGACTGAGCAGCAGGTATATTCATACAATGATAACAACATAAAACCCGGTGTCAATTACTCGTATATGTTAGAAGATGTTGATTTTAACGGAACGGTTACTTCACACGATCCCGTTAGCATTCAGGTACCGGAGAATCTGCTCTTTGTCAACAATGATTTCAAACTCGGATCCAATTATCCAAATCCTTTCAACCCCAGTTTTACAATTCCATTTGAATTGACGACTGCTATGAATGTAGATATCAGTATGTATGACATTACAGGTAAAAAGGTTATGACGATCGCAGACGGTTATTATGAACCCAGACAGTATCAGTTGAGTGTTGACGCATCCAATCTGAATAGCGGCATTTACTTTGTGAGATCGATCTTCGGCAATGAAGTCTTTACACAAAAAATGACTCTCCTCAAATAAATTAATAAAAAAAATCCGCATATATGGAAAGCCCGTCATCTTGACGGGCTTTCTGTCATTTAGTACTATAATTTATTTGATCAATTTAGACGTGCTTAAATAGTTCTCGTCATTGCCGTATATAAAAAGTACAGAACCCTCTTTGATCAATTCAATGATATCCTGAGTGATATCCGGTGGTAATGCTGGACATCCCCAGCTTCTTCCCAAACGATCATTTTCTTTGATAAAGTCATCTGTCACATAGTCTGCTGAATGTATGACAATATAGCGGCGCCTTGCCCTGTGATTAAATCCGCGTTCGAGTCCGTCCAGTTTTAAGGATGTACCGTGTTTGCCTTCATATGTTTCCGCAGTCAGATAAAATCCCAAACTGCTTTTTCGGCTTCCTTCCTTGTTGGAGAACGAGACAGCCATATTCTCACCTGTATTGACACCATGAGATGTATATGTATTGTAAAGCAGTGTTCTGTTGGCCAGATCTATAAGATAAAATCGTTTATCGGTTGAGGGTTTTGAGAAATCGATCACGCTGATCAACGAATCCTTTTCCGGTTGTATTTTTGAATAACCCGTCATGGCCATTCTAAAGACATCTTTTTGCATGACCGGTTCAAGATCCGCTTCATCATAGATATTATCTATTTCAACGATCGGCATAGGTGTTTTATTGTAATACATGGTAGAACATCCCAAAAATAAAATTATGATAACAATAAATAAAACCAGTTGTTTCATATCTTGTTCCTTAATTATTACGGATCATTTGAAGCAAACCATTTTCTATGATCAAGCGCTGAGCCGCATCTCCAAGAGGATTGAATGAATATTTCTTATCACCTGCTTTGATCTGTGCCTTTTTAAAATTGACCTTGATCTCCATTCCTGTATCGATGGTCAGGCCTTGTTCTTTAAAAGCGACTTTCAGATCCTTGACAAGCTGAGGACAATCAATAACTATAAAACCATTATTAATGGCGTTACGTTTATAGGTTTCACTGAATGATCCGGCGATGACCATTTGGATACCTTTATACTTAAAAGCTGTTGCAGCCTGCTCTCTGGAGCTTCCCGTTCCGAAATTAAATCCACCGACAAGAATATCATTTTTACCGGCGATCTTTACAAAGTCGGGATCATAGTTTTCCATGACAACTTCAGCTTGTTGCTCTGGCGTCATCGTATCAATATAAGTATACTTACCCGGATAGATGCCATCGGTATTCATATTGTCCTGTGGGCAATAAATCAGTTTGCCTTTGACCTTTTCGGGAAAACCTTCAAGTATTTTTGTTTCCGATTTATTTACGGGTTTTTCATTTTCCACCATACGGAATACAGGTTTGAATTCACTGTTTTCTTCGGCTACGATATATCCCTTTACTGCCGACATGGCTACGGTCAAAGGAGAGCCAAGATAAGCCTCGGAATTCTTAGAGCCCATACGTCCCTTGAAATTTCGATTTGTGGCTGATATGGCGACTTCACCGTCTTTCAGCAAACCCTTTCCAAGTCCGATACACATGCCGCATCCCGGAGGAAGCTCTATAGCTCCTGCTTCTATCATAGATTGCCAATAGCCTTCTTTTTCAAGTTTATTCTGAATTTCCTTTGAAGCGCTCCCAACATAGAATTCAACACCTTCTGCGACCTTTTTATCTTTAATATATTCTGCAGCGGTTACCATGTCTTCATAGCGACCGTTCACACAGGATACCAGATAAGCTTTATTTACAGGTATTTTCTTTTTATTGATCTCTGAGGAAGGATACATCAGCTTTACACCATGGGGTCCCGATACAATAGGAGTAATAGTGCTTATATCAAGGAAAATGGTCTTTGAATAAAAAGCGTCCGGATCTGCTGAGAGAGGCTCGTCTTTCAGCTCTTTGATCGTATTGTCATTTATTCGAGGGTGAATGCTTTGTCCCATATCGGAAGCGACACCCATCAAACCGCGTTTCTTTATTTCTTCATTTCTTTTTTCATACCATGAAATAGTTACATCATCAACAGGAAAAAGACCGACCAAAGCACCCCATTCGGTCGTCATATTCGCAATGGTCATTCGCTGTTCTATACTAATATGTTTTAGTGCATCCCCATCAAACTCCAGGGCATAGTTAAGAACTTCGTCATGTGGGAAAAGTCCACATAAAGCAAGGGAAATGTCTTTACCTGAAACTCCAGGGGCGGGTTCTCCGGTTAAAATAACTTTTGCAATCGGGGGGATTTGCCACCATGTTTCTCCAGTTACCCAGAGACCGGCAGCATCCGTACGGACGATGGGGGTGCCTAAACAACCAAGTCCGCCGTACATATTTGAATGACTGTCTGACGCAACTGCGAGAGTATAGGGAAAGGCATAACCTTCATCACACATGATCTGATGGCCAATGCCCGTTTTAGCGGGATAGAAATCTATTCCATATTTTTTGGCAAAGGCTTCGATCTTAGCATATTTTGCAAGATTTTTTTCATCTGTGCTTTGAACATTGTGATCCAAAGCGAATACTGGTTGACGGGAATCTTTGACCGTCATTTTTCCAATCTCATTGAATTTGGGTATGACCGCTCCGGTATTATCATGTGTCAGGACATGTTTGGGGCGAATCATAACATAATCTCCGCTGTGAACGGCATCTTCGTGCTTAACGACAAATCGCTGCACGATCTTTTCAATCAAGGTCTGTTGCATGCTTAGTCTCCATGTTTGACTTAATTGAAAATAGTAAAATCCGAATAAAAATACCATATAAAAAAAGCCTCGCAGATACGAGGCAAAGTGAGTGTGGAAGGATTCGAACCTTCGACCAACGGCTTAAAAGGCCGCTGCTCTACCGACTGAGCTACACACCCGTCAAAAAAGCTAACAAGTATAAGTAAAATAGAAAGCGAAAGCAAATAAAATGTTGAAAAAATCGTTGTATTATATGCTTTTTAAGAATCTCTAACAAGCTTATATAAAGGGTATTAATTGAACTTTGAAAACTCCAAATCCTTTGTTGTTTAGAGCAATTTATTGTATCTTTCAAAATGGAAATTCAATTTGTACAAAAAGTAAAATGTGTTATGGGAATGATCTATTCCGATAACGATGAAAATGAAAAATGCCTCCAACAACTAATCAATATTTTTGGTCGGGTTGATCTGGTAAGTAAAGAGTATCCATTTGAGATCACAGATTACTATGAAAATGAATTGGGTGCTTTTCTTAAGAGAAAGTTCGTGAGCTTTGACAGGCTAATTGAACCCCAGCAGCTTGCTGAGATAAAACGATTGACCAATATTATCGAATCCAAATATTCAACCGGTCAAAAACGTAAAGTAAATTTGGATCCGGGGTATTTGGATATGGATAAATTCATTTTAGCATCCGCAAAATACGGAAGACAGAAAATATATTTGGATAAAGGGATTTATGCGGATCCGACCTTGTATTTTTATAATAAGAAATTCCATTCATATTCCTGGAGCTTCCCTGATTTTTCTTCAGGTGTTTATGATTCTTACTTTATTCAAGTTCGAAATCTCTATAAACAACAGATCAGAAGATCATGATCATTTTGTATATATTCTTAGGCATTATTGGCTTTTTACTTATTTTATTGGCGATCATGCTTTTCATTCCTTTGAAAATATACATGAAGGGTACCTATTGGGATAAAGCGCCTGCCGGACAAATGGATACTTACTGGATAAAATATTTTATGGGGGCAAGACTAAGGATCACAGATAAGGAATATGTAAGAATCCTGATCTGGTTTTTTGGTATTCCCATACCTCTTAAGTTCAAAATAAGCGATAAAACAGAAAAAAAAGCAAAAACAAGTGATAAAAGCAAAATTGAACAAATTGAAAACGAACCGGTTCGTATAAGTGAAAAAGAGGATGCACAAAAACATAATCCCGATCTGAAAGAAAAAATATCAAATTTGTTAAAAGCTAAAGATAGGGTGTTAGCATTTTGGGATCGTTATAAAGAATATTTTAAAAAATTATACGTGAGCTACATCACATTTTCCATTGATTTTATAGATACAGAACTTGGACTTAAAGATCCGTCTCAAACCGGTATGATTGCCGGAATCGTTTATTCTACCTTGGCTTTAAGGCCTCTGGACAATATTAAGGTCAGCTGGGATTACGCGAAACCGAAATTCAACATAAAGACCGGTATAAAAATGTCTATGAACTTATGTGGAATTCTTTGTACATTACTAAAACTTTTTTTGAGATTTAAAAAGGATAAAAAAAATGAACTTCAATGATACTCTTGCTACCTTGCTGGATAAAGTGAAAGCATTGGCAAAGACCGAAACGGTTGTCGGCGATCCTATCGTTGTAAAGGATACAACGCTGATACCTATTTCAAAAATAAGTATTGGATTTGCCACCGGTGGAGGAGAACATGGAGCGGAAAACAAAAAGAGCGGCGGGGACGGTGCCGGAGGCGGCATATCCGTTATACCCATTGCGGTAGTAATTGTGAAAGAGGGGAAAGAGTCTAAATTACTTTGGTTGGAAAAAGAGAACAGTTCTGTAAATAAATTACTGGATCTTGTTCCAGGTATTTTAGACCGTATTGCTCCGGAGGATAAATAGGGGACGACATCAATGCATCAAAAATTAGCTGAAATTCCATTGTTCGATGGCATTAAACCGACAGTATTAAAATCAATTTCTCCGTTTTTTTCATCTAAAAAATATAAGAGAAAAAAAGTGATCATTCGTGCTGATCAAGAGAATGACCGGTTTTATATCATTAAAAGCGGAGAATTAAAAGTTTACCGAATTAATAAATACAATCAGGAAATTCTACTAGCCTTACTGGGAGAAGGTGATTTTTTCGGCGAAATGTCAATATTAGACGGAAATATGGCTTCAGCAAATGTAGCTGTATTGCAACCTTGTGAACTATTATCCGTTCATAAGAGGGATTTTATGAAGATCATGAAAACAGTTCCCAAATTTTCAGCTCATATGTTTCATTATTTAACGCAACGTATTCGTTCGGCAGATGAGAATATAGAAAATCTGAACCGTCCGAATTCCTATGAACGTATTGCAGCCGTTTTAGTTCAAATTGCAGAAAGGTCCGGCTATCGCAAACGATCATCAGTGGTGATTGATAAAATACCTTTTCAACACAACATCGCATCCCTTGCAGGGACATCCAGAGAAACAGTATCCCGCGCACTTAACCAATTGAAAGAGGATGCCTATATTTATAAGAACGGAAGACATCTTGTTATCAGGGATTATCCGAGATTTTACGAGGAATTCACCCAATGACACTTCTCTATGCCAAAAGAGGGTTCCATTACAATAATTATAAGTATTATCTGGAAGAACGTTTTGGAGAACGGGTCCAGCGCGTTTCCATTGAAGGTGGTTTTACGTGTCCGAACAGAGATGGAACCGTAGGAACAGTAGGATGTATATATTGCAATTCACATTCATTCTCTCCACCTTATTCAGATCATAAGCTTTCAATAAAGGAGCAACTGGAAGAGGGAATTGAATTTCTTCACTGGCGATTTAAAGCTAACAAGTTCATCGCATATTTTCAAAATTATACCAATACCTATGCCGCCGTATCTAAATTGGAAAAAATGTATAAAGAGGCTCTGGATGATCCACGGATCGTCGGTTTATCGGTTTCAACTCGCCCGGATTGCATCAATGATGACATACTTCAA
>Ga0272443_10003921_pt1 | contig 16911 bp, 20 predicted proteins | sample SSMAcet12_FD_193581 | JGI IMG/M metagenome (GOLD analysis project Ga0272443, IMG submission 193581) | Marine sediment archaeal communities from Little Sippewissett salt marsh, Falmouth, MA, United States - SSM-Acet-12 | ecosystem: Environmental > Aquatic > Marine > Wetlands > Sediment ... | reverse complement strand
TAGATAAATTTAAATAACTTGGGATTAGAGTATTAATCAATGGAGATAAGTAGATTTTTATTTTTTTCAATTTTAATTTGTTGTGTATTAATGAGTTTTAGTTTTATTGCAGCATATAAAGTTTTTGAATTAGATGAAATCCCCCAAGGGATAATTGTTGATGAACTTGTTATGCCGGTTCCATTTGAATATTCTGATTATGATAATGATGGCAATTTAGATTTAATTAGAAAAGAAAGAGATGGTAAAATTTATGTTTATTTAAATAAAAATACTAATGATAAACCTGTTTATAGGGAAGGTCAATTGTATGAAGGTGAAGAAATTGTTTTTAAAGAAGTAGAAAAGCAAGAAGCAAGTTTTAAAACACTGGGGGATATAATTGAATTAAATTATAATAGATTTGACGTTAGAATTCCTGATGATTATTATTATAATAATGAACAAGAGATTTTGGATTTTTTAGATAATTTTGAAGAAAGATTTAATGAGTTAGAATCTTTTACTGGTTGGAGTACTGAAGAAATGCATGGAACTAGATTGTTGATTTTTATTCAAGGAACAACAGGAGGATGTTATGGGGGTCAAGGAAGTACAGCAGGTTTTTTATTAACTTTTTCAGAGCCATTATACATGGAAGGTTGTCAAAGACCATATTATGTTAATGATACACCTTATTTTGATAATCCAGGAGAATTAGGAGATTGGTGGCCATATATGGGGGTAGCATTACATGAGGCAACACATACAATTGGTCCTGCACCAATATTATATAGAAGATGGATTACAGAAGGTTTTGCAGAATATAATGAATATAATATATTATCAAATTACAATGGAAATGGTTATTTAGATATACCTCAGGAAACTTCAGATTATTATCTTTATCAAGGAACTAACTATTATAATTGGGAAGATTATGTTGCTAATGATTATCATGATACTTCATCTCAATGTGATGGGCAAGGATGTATACTTCAAGAAAGCAATGGATATGATATTACTGCATGGATGTGGTCAATGTTAAGAGATGATTATAGTTTATTTTGGAATGATTTTTTTAGTTTGATGTGTAATAATCTTGAAACTTTAGATAAAGCTTGGGAATTGGGTGGTGGAGGGATTTATAGTTATTTTACAGATGCACATGTTCTTGATGTTTTTGGAAGAAGTTTAGATTGGGATTTTGAAACAGAAACTAAACCTGTTTTTAGATATGATGGGCCAACAGGTCCTGGATGGGGAGTTAGAATTTGGGAACCTTTAGATTGGTATGCTGATTTAATTCCAACAATTGAATTTGATAGGATTGGGCCTGTTTATGTCGGAGAAAATGTAAATATAGATGTTGTTATTTATAATAATGGAGACACCGATGTAAAAGGTGTTGAAATTAATGTTTATGATGGTGCTGATTTATTTGGGGAATATGCACAACCATATGTTTATGATATAGATGCCCATAGTAGTATTTTGATTGAAGACTCAGTTACAAGCGATGTTACTAAGATTTATAATTTTATTGTTAAAGTAGATGAAGAAAATATTAAAATTGAGACAAATGAATTCAATAATGATGCTAATGCTTTTTTAGTTTTTCAAAGAGATTGTAGGCCTTATTTTGATAAGAAGAAGTGGGAATGGATTAATCCTTGTGAATTTCCAGAGATAAAAGAGGCTTCTGTGTTTAATCAAGCTCTTTAATTTTTAAAAAGAAAACATAATTTTTAGAAATTTATAAATTGTACTAGTGATTTTTTTTGATTTTTGAATGGGCAAATATTCATTAGGATAAAATTCAATATTAAATTTTTGATTATTTTGGATTTTAAAATGATTTTGATAAGGAGAGTAAGTATTTATGAAAACTTTATTTGTTTGTGGGCTGAATCTTAATATTCTGAGATATCCATTCCCCCCATTTTCTTCAACTTCTTGATAGTTTGCAAGCATTTGATGAACTTCATTATTATTTATTCCAGGTGTTTTAAGGTAAGCTGTTCCTGTACCTTCTGAAATGTGTCCACATAAAACTAAGTATATGTTTTTATGTTGTTTTATTAATTTATTCCATTGTTCTCTTCCTTCATTCCCATTTTGAGGGTTAGTTTCTTCAAGGTTTTCATAAAATCCATAATCTGAACACCCATACTCTGTGCCTACATGTGTTCTTGAACCAAATGCATCTAAATATACATGAGTAGTTATTATAACTATTTTGTTAGGATTTTCTTCGACAAGATTATTTGCCCAGTTTAATACTTGATTTCTTGGGCAAAATTCAAGATGAAGCATTAAAAATTCTATTCCTCCATGGGCAAAAAATTGGTAAGTATTAATGTTATCCCCCTCATAAGAACCCCCCCACCATAAATTATCTTGAAATTTTTCTTTTCCCAAATAAAAATCCCATTGAGTGGTTGTTCTGTTAGGAAGATTGTCATAATCATGATTCCCTGTGGTTATTGCATAGGGAAGGATATTATCTAAAATACTCATACTAGTATTTGCATTTTCCCAATTGGATGTAGAACTTCCCACTTCAACAATATCTCCCTCATGACTAACAAATTTTATATTTAAAATGTCTTTGTAGTTTTTTATCCATTGTGTTTGTGATGTAAAAATGTTTGGATAATATTCTGAATAATATTGTGTATCTGGAAGAGCTATTACTGAAAAATCATTTTCTCCTATTACTTCTACATTATACATCTGAGTTTTATTAGTTAATCCATTAAGATAACATTGTCCTATGACTCGATAGCTTCCTATTCCGTATTCTTCTGCATCAAAAATAAAAAATGGAGCATCTGAAGCAAATTTCGCTTCAACAAACCATTTTCTTGTAATTTCTTCTTGATTTGGATTTGCGCATTTTAACATTAATTTTGCTTTTTCATTTTCTTTTATCCAATAATTTGCATTAATTTTTTCATTAGGAGAAATTATTTCTTGAGAGTCTTCTGCTTTTATTGCAGTACTTGGAAGACTTGCCAGATTAAAGGGATTAAATGCATTTATTGTGTTTATTCCTAGAATTAATATAATTAATATGCATATATTTGAGGTTAAAAATAACGCTTTTTTCATATTTTTTAATAGAAAAATAACTTCTTAAACCCTTCGAATACAAAAATCTGCTACTGCTATTGTAAATATTTTTTCTTCTTTTGGGGGGCCTTCATGATATTTTAATCCTGCCATCTTATATGCTTCAGGATCAGAAGCAAGATCTTCTATTAATGCCGAATATTGGTGTGTTTTGGTTCTTGGAAGAAGGAGATCTGCTCTTTTTAAAATTTCTTGTCTTTGTGGTTTTGTAAGTTGAGCAATTCTTCCCACATTTAATCTAAGTTTATGATATGTGTCTGTATCTAAGCCAAGCTCCATAGCAGAAACTGGAATGGAGGGTTGTGTTTCAATAAAAATTGCCATTATTCAATAATCTCCCCATACCCTATTAATCTCCAGTGGCCGTCTATGTTTCTTGCAAGCCCAATATTTTCATTTTTTATTGGGACTATTGGAATGTTTAAATTTAATTCAAGTTCTTGATTGTTTATTTTTTCAACTGTGCCCACACTAATTGTAGTATTCACACTTAACATTAGCATTTCTTTTGTTTTTATTGGTTCAACTTTCTTAGAATTTTCTGTTCCTAGCACTTTTTCAAATAATTGAGATTTTATTTTTACTGTTGACTTTATTTCTGGAAGCTTTCCTTTTAGTGAGACTAATCCCCCGGTTAAAGAATCTGTTTTTGTTAAGAAAGGATCAAGTTCTGTTTCTATTGAAATGCTTGCCCCTGGGAAAACTTCTTTTACAGATTCTGAACCTTTGTGAAGAGAAAGAATTTTAGTTGTGAGTGTTTCATAATAGGTTTGATTTGCTTTTTTAATTACTATCCCTGGTTTTATTTCTATTTCATCTCCAACTTTTAATGTTCCTTTTTGTAAAATTCCTCCTAAAACTCCCCCATTTAATTTTTCTATGCTTTTTCCTGGTTTGTTAATATCAAAACTTCTTGCAATCAAAAATATTGGATCTGTGTTTGTTTCTTTTTTTGGAATTTCCAAATTGTTAATTTCTTCTAAGAGTTTATCTATGTTTACTCTTTGTTGAGCAGAGATAGGAATAATTGGGGAATTTTCAGCTAATGTTCCTTTTACAAATTCTTTTATTTCTTTGTAGCTTTTTTGAGCTTGTTCTTTACTTACTAAGTCTATTTTATTTTGAACAATTATTATGTTTTTGATATTTTTTGCTTGTAACGCTATGAAATGTTCTTTTGTTTGAGGTTTTATTCCTTCATTTGCCGCAATTACTAAGATAGCAGCATCAATTATTGCTGCTCCAGAAAGCATAGTTGCCATAAGCATTTCATGTCCAGGCGCATCAATAAAGCTAATGTATTTTATTGGTTTACCTTTTCCTTGAATGTTGAATGTTTTCCCATCTTGAGAAAGAATTGCTTCTGCATAACCTAGTTTGATGGTGATCCCCCGTTTTAATTCTTCTGAGTGAGTATCTGTGAACTTTCCAGTAAGTCTAGAAAGTAATGTAGTTTTTCCATGGTCTATGTGTCCTACAACGCCAATATTTATTTCTGGTAAATTTGTCATAGTAATAAGTTAAGAGAAGTAGTTTTTAAAGGTTGTCTATTCTTTTTTCTCTTTACTTTGGCTTTCTTCAGAAGACGAAGTAATTGGAGGTTCTGCTTCTTGTCTTTCAGGTTCTGTTGATTTATTCTGGTCTGGGAAGACTTCTGTAAGGGGCTTTGAACCTGCTTTTACTATTTTCATATTAATTTGAGTAATTGCGTTAGAAATAACTTTTCCTCTAACTGTTTTTCTTAATCTTAATCCTTTTGGTTTATTTGTTGATCTTTTATGTTTTCCTTCATGTTTTGGTCTATTTTTCATAGCTTTTCCATAGCCCAATAAAACTTTTTTTAATCCAACACCTTCAACAAATTCTAATGCAGTAAATCCCGCCTTATCACTTAAACCTGTTATTTCTAATTCATATCCTTCTAAAGCTGGTAGAATTTCTTTTCCATCTATTTTCTCTTTTAACTCTTTTCCCACTAAAGCTTCACTTTCTAGTTCTAGCTTATAGGTTTTTCCTGATTTGTCTGATATGTTTATTTTAAATGCCATGGTAAGACACCTACGGTTTCTTGACCGTCAACTTCCCTTAAGTTTGAGTCAAGCTTGATAGTAATTAGGGGAATTTTTGGTTTTTAAAGTTATCTAAGTTAAATTTAAATAACAGATTTGATTCTTTGTAACATGAGTAAAAAGAGGGAGCAAAGAATTATTGATTTAAAAAAAGTAGAAAAGCATTATCATATGGGGAACAATATTATCCGGGCTGTTGACGGATTAAATTTAGAGGTTAAGCAAGGAGAATTTATTGCAGTTATGGGCCCTTCCGGGTCAGGAAAAAGTACTGCCATGAATCTTATTGGAAGTTTAGACGTTCCTACAAGGGGGGGGATTTTTTTGGGGAATGAAGACACTTCTTATTTATCTGAATCTGATCTTGCTGAACTTAGAGGTAAAAAAGTAGGATTTATTTTTCAGCAATTTAATTTAATTCCTAATCTTACTGTTAAAGAAAATGTTATGCTTCCAATGGATTTTCAAGGAATTGATAAAAGAGATAGAGAAGTTATTGCTGAAGATCTTTTGATTAAGGTGGGGCTTGGAGAAAGAATGGATTTTTATCCCAATCAACTTTCTGGAGGACAACAGCAAAGAGTTGCAATTGCTAGAGCACTTGCAAATGATCCAGATGTTATTTTAGCAGATGAACCTACTGGAAATTTAGATACTAAAACAGGAGAAAAAGTTATTGATTTTCTTCAATCTTTGAATAAAGAGGGTAAAACAGTTATTATGGTTACTCATGATCCGGATATTGCTAAGCATGCTAACCTTATTTATTGGTTAAAAGATGGGAAGATTGAGAAAGTAACTAGAAAACAAAAATCTTAAATGTGATCTAAAATATTTTTTGGAGCCCCAAGGTTTTCTTTAAGTGCAGAAAATTCTCCTAATTTATATTTAGCATGGAGTTTTTCCATTTCTTCTCTTGAATCAAAGCGAACTACCCAGTATGGATAATTTTTTCCATTTGCGTATACAAATCTTTCAGTAGCTTCTGTAACTCTGATTTGACATCTGGATTTATTGAATGAATTAACAATATAGTTCATCATATTTGGAAAAATAACGGGGCATTTTTAAAGATTTCTTTTTTTGCAACTAAAACATATAAAAACCATATTTCATATTTATTAGTAAGGTGAAATGGTTAACTATTTTTCATATGCATTTAAAAATCTTAGGAAGAGAGGTCTTAGAAGTTGGCTAACTCTTTTAGGAATTTTTATTGGAATTATGGCTGTGATTTCGTTGATTACTTTAGGTTCTGGTCTTAAAGCTGCTGTTAATTCTCAATTTGGAGTTAGTTCAACACAGGCAATTACTATTCAGGCCGGGGGGGTAGGTTTTGGAATGCCTGGAAGTGCTGTTGTAAATCCATTAACAAAACAAGATGCAGAAGCGATTGGAAGATTGGGAGTCGTGGAATTAGTAACCTCCAGAAATCTTGAAAGTTTATTAATCGAATATAATGACAAAGTAATAGTCGGCTCGATTATTAGTATGGATAAAGATTCAACAGATGGGATGTATGAAACAATGGATTTGGAAGTTGAATCAGGAAGATTGTTAAAACCAGGAGATACTGGCAAAATTATTGTTGGAAGTAATTATGCAGATGAAACTAAAAATGGGTTTGAGAAAGAAATTGTTGTTGGGAAAAAAATTCTTATTGAAGGAGAGAAGTTCACTATTATTGGAATTATGGAAAGTAAAGGAAGTTTTCTTTTAGATAATATTATTTTAATGTATGATTATGATTTAGAAGAATTAGTGGAGTTGGGAGGTGATGTTGATATTATTGGTGTAAAAGTTAAGAGAAAGGATTTAATGGAAAAAGCTAAAGAAGATATTGAAAAGCTTTTAAGAGAAAGAAGAGGAGTTAAAAAAGGAGAAGAAGATTTTGAAGTTTCAACTCCTGATGCAATTTTAGACCAAGTAAATAGTATTATTAATTCTGTTCAAATTTTTATTATAATTATTGCTTCTATTTCTATTGTTGTTGGAGCTATTGGAATTATTAATACAATGGCTACTTCTGTTTTAGAAAGAAGAAAAGAAATAGGAATTATGAAAGCTATTGGTGCTAAGAATAGACATATCTTTTTTCAATTTTTAGTTGAGTCTGGGCTTTTAGGTTTAGTTGGAGGAATTTTTGGGGTTGTTGCAGGAACAGTTATTGGATATGTAGGAACTTTAGGAATTAATAGTTTTGTTGGAGCAAATACAACTCCTTCAATAAATGTTTTATTAATTTTCTTTACTTTATTGGGAAGTTTTTTAGTGGGGGCAATTGCAGGAATTATTCCAGCAATGAGGGCTGCAAGGCAAAATCCGGTGGAGGCTTTAAGGGGATGAAAAAAGAATTTGAATCTTTACCTTATAGAAAAAATGTTTCTATAATCGTATTTAGAGATAAAGAATTTTTGTTAGTTAATAAACATGAGGGGCCTAGGGATTGGTGGAAATTTCCTCAAGGGGGTTTGGATGAAGAAGAGTCTCTTGAAGATGGAGCAAAAAGGGAGTTTGTCGAGGAAATTGGTACAGATAAAATAGAAATTATTGGAATAAGTAAGTTAGTTAATAAATATGATTGGGATAATAAAGATTTAGTAAATAGAAAAAAAGCAAGAGGGCAAGAACAGTATTTTGTTGTGGCTAAATTTGTTGGAGGAGATTCTGATTTAAAACCAGATAACGAAGAAATTCGTAAAGTAAAATGGTTTGCTTTGAAAGATATAATTAATTTTTCAAAGAAGAATAAAAAATTATTTGACATGTATAATGGGCTTATACCAAAAATTTTGAAAGAATTTAATTTAAAATGATATCATCAGAGTCAGTAAAATATTCGCTTAGGAATTTGAAACAAAGAAAAGCTAGAAGTTTTTTTACTCTGCTTTCTATTTTTATTGGTATTACAACTATTTTTATTTTTCTTAGTTTTGGTTTAGGGCTTTATAATTATGTTGAAGAATTATCTTCTGGATCTTCTGCAGATAAAATTCTTATCCAACCCAAAGGTGGAGCTTTGGCTATGCTTGATACTTCAGTTAAATTTGATGACAATGATCTCCGAGCCATTGGAAGAGTGCCTGGAGTTAAAGAAGTAGCTGGTTCTTATTTTAAAGCTATTGAAGTTGAGTCCCAAGATAAGAGAATATATACTTTAATAATGAGTTATGACCCAAAAACTCCGATTATGATGGATGTTGCAAATATTGGTCTTGAACAAGGAAGATGGCTTAAATCTAGTGATGAGAAAAAAGTTATTTTAGGATATAATTATTTACTTGATGATAAAATTTTTCCTAATGGATTGAGACTTAATAATCAAATAGAAATAAATGGTGTTGATTTTAGAGTTGTTGGTTTTGTAGAGGAGGTTGGTAATCCCCAAGATGATGCTCAGATTTATATCACCAACGAATATATGGAAGAATTTTACTCCAATGAAACTCTTTCTTATGGATGGATGGTTGCGAAAGTAGATTTAAATAATATTGATGAAATTGTAGAGAAAATAGAGAAAGCTTTGAGAAATCATAGAGATCAAGAAGAAGGAAAAGAAGATTTTGCTGTGCAATCTTTTACAGATATGATTGAAGGATATTCTAGTGCATTAGACATTGTTATTGGTTTTGTTGTTTTAATTGCCTTAATTTCTGTTGTGGTTTCTGCTGTGAATACTGCAAATACAATGGTTACTTCTGTTATTGAAAGAATTAAAGAAATAGGAATAATTAAGTCAATTGGAGCTAGAAATTCTAGTGTGTTTTCAATCTTTTTATTTGAATCGGGTTTTTTAGGTTTTGTTGCGGGAGTTATTGGGGTGTTGTTGGGGTGGGGGATAAGTTATTCTGGGGGGGTTATTTTGGATAGGTTAGGATATGGTTTTTTACAACCAAGTTTTAGTATTTGGTTTTTTATAGGATTAGTTTTATTTGCAACTTTGACAGGAGCAATTTCTGGAGTATGGCCTGCTGTTAGAGCATCAAAGATAAACCCAGTGGATGCTTTACGTTACGAATGAATTCTTAAACGTATTAGAGCATCAAAGATAAACCCTGTTGATGCTTTAAGGTATGAATAGAATTAAAACCTAGCACTTCCTCTTCTTCTCATATGGTGCTCTTTTTTCTTTTTATTTTTTCTTCTAATCCACCACCAGATAAGCAACCCAAGAATGATTATTACAAGAATATAATTCCAAGTAGAAGTTTTTTTTGTTTCTTCATTAATAAAATAAGAAGATTCAAATAAAACATTTTGGTCTACTTCTCTTCTTATCCCGACTTGATCTGTGTAGGAAATTTTTATAGTTATTTCTCCATCCCTGATATCTGCTTTAAAATCGGCTGAACTATATTCATTAGAATCTAAATCTCCTACAATTACTCTATTTGTCCCCCGGACATCTATGTTTTTTTGTTTTTGTATTTCTATTGTTAGTGCTTCAACATCCACATCTGCAATGTTTAGAATTTCAAGAGTTAATTCTTTTGTTGAATAAGAATAATCTTTAATATATGTTTCAAATTCAGCTCTCGAATCTTCAATGCTTATGTTAAATTTAAGGGTTGTTATTTTGTCTTCGGTTCCAGCATAATATTTGGTTATTAATTCACTTTCTCCATTTAGTGCGTTTGGATCAACAAACAGATCATATGGAATCATCCATTCTCTTTTATAAGAACTTGTGTATGTATTTTCTTTTAATGTTCTAACTAATTCTCCTTCTATTATAGAAAAAGGAAATTTTTCTATTACTTCGAAAGCAACATTTCTACAATCATCATTTTCTACTCCGGTCACTTGAAACACAAGTTCTACTTCATGATTAGGGATTGCTGGATAAGGATCTTGATTGATTAAACTTACTCCTAAATCACATGTTGCGCTTACCAAGGTAAAACTGAATACAAATAAAAATAAAACTATTAGTAGCCTCTTTTTCATATAACATAAAATGGTTTATTATTTTTAAATCTTTACAATCCCCAATCTGATTTTTCTTGTCTTTTGATTTCTGCGATTTCTTGCAGAGTTTTTATTTCACTTGGATTCAAAAGATCTTTGTTTTTCTTGAAAGTTTTAAATTGTTTTTCTCCAATATCTGAGTATAAGTAGGTTTTATCTTTTAATTGACGCTCGAAGTTTACTCCTGGAATTGAAATTGCCACTTCAAGGCCTTCTTTTGCTTCTTCAACTGATTTGTTTTCTGATTGAATGTTTTTTATTCTTCCAACTTTTTCTAGTTTTTCATTGATTATGTTTAAACTAGAAATTAATTTTCCTGCTTCAATTTTTACTCCAAAGATTGCTGGTTTTGTGTTTCTAAAAACATATTGCGGGAGAATTTTTAATTTGCAGATGCTTGAAAGTTCCATTAATCTTTTCTTTTCAATTTCTTTTGCTTTCTCTTTTCTAAATTCTTCTGTGTTTTCTATTAATTTGTAAACAATTTCGTCTTGAATTATTTTAATTTTACCTTGAATTTTTTTTGCATCTTCTTCTATACAAGTATTAAACCCTACAATTATTGCATCTAATTCGTTTATTTCTAAATTCGCTTTAGCATTGATGATATCTGTTTTATTTATATTCCCAATTCCTGCTTTTACTACAGGAATTTTGCTTTCTTTTAAAAGTGTTAATAATGCTTCTAAGCTTCCTAGGGAATCTGCTTTTGCTATAATTCCTTGTTTTTGAGTTTTAATATTCTCTGAAATTTCTCTTTTAAATTCTTCTTCTATTTGTTTTTTGTTTTCTTTGTATAAAACAAAAGGCATTCCTGGAAGAATTTCTTGTTTTTCTACTAATTGCATTCTTAAGCCGGTTGAAGCTTGAACTTTTGATGTTGGTTTAAATTTTGCGCAGAGAGGTTGGATTTCTTCCAATATTCTAATTTTACTGATGGTTACTTTTCCATCAATATTTGCAATTGCAATTTCATCTGTTTTAGATAATTCCCCGTCATAAAGAATTGCTTCAGCATAACTATTTGTTTTATCTTTTTTAACTTCAAGTAAAACTCCTTTGGCATCTTTTCCTAATTCAAGCCGATCCCCCAAATATTTTTGGCTTACTCCACATAACATCATTATTAGTTCTGCAATTCCTTCTTTTGTTTTTGCAGAACAAGGAATTAAAGCTATTTTTTTTGTAAAATCATTAATATTGTAATAAAGATCTGAATCAAATCCGTGGCTGTTTAGAGCTCCTATTAAAGTCATATACCTCTCATCAAATGTTTGTTTAACATGTGTTTGTTGCGATTCAATACTTTCCTTAAGAGTATCATCTTTCTTCTGCCACCCCGAAATATTATCTATCTTGTTCAAGGCAATTAAAAAAGGAGTTTTGTTGTGTTTTAGAATTTGAATGACTTCTGCTGTTTGGGGTTTTATTCCCTCATTTATATCTATTACTAAAACAGCTAGATCTGCTAAACTTCCTCCTCTTTTTCTTAAATTTGTAAAGGCAGCATGGCCAGGAGTGTCTATTAATAAAAATCCTGGAATATTTAGTTTAATGCCTGAAGATTTAATTAAAGGACAAGCTTTATTTAATTGGTCTGTTGGATAAAGTGTGAATGATATTTTTTGAGTAATTCCTCCTTTTTCTCCTTCTTGAATACAGCTGTCTCTAAGACAATCTAGAATTGAGGTTTTTCCATGATCTACATGTCCGCAGACTGTTACAATTGGTTGTCGTATTTTTGCCATATCAAACAGAATAAGAATTAGATTAAAAAGCTTTTGAAATCAAAAAGAAAGGTTAGGAAAAAGGCGTCCGAAGCCAAGAAAGTAAAAACCGAAGCTCAAACTTGTCTTGATTGTTCCGCCTTATCCTTATGTATAGAGCGTCCGAAGCTGGAAAAAGCAAAAACCGAAGTTCAAGCTTAAACCAATTGTCCCGCCCTATCCACTTTTTAATGAGGTTTTGGGGGTATTTAAGTGTTTCTTACTACCTTAAAATCATAAATCCAAAACATAAGATTTAAAAGAGAAGATTTTAGCAAAACCTTAAAAATCAGAATTGGTTTTGGGTTTTATGAGTTATACAATTGAAGAACTAGAACAGAGATATGAATTAGAATTAGATAAGATTGTCGAGGATATTAAGAAAGAAAAAGCTAAACTTGTTTTGTTGCAGTTTCCTGATGGATTAAAACTTTATGCAACTTCTGTTGTAGATTATCTTGAATCTAAGACAAAAGCAGAATTTTTAATTTGGTTGGGAAGTTGTTATGGTGCTTGTGACACTCCTGTTGGCTTAGATAAAATTAATCCAAAAATAGATTTAGTTATTCAATTTGGACATAATGAGTTAATGCCGAGTTATATCTGAAGGGTTAGTGCTTCCTGTAAAATATAATTTTTAATCATATTCTTAAACATTTGCATTAAAAGTTAAATAAATTTTACTTTGTTTTGGATGAACAAATTGTCCTTGACTACCTTCCCATATTTCATAATCTGCTTTTTTTTCTAAACATAAGAGTCTTTTGTCATCTCTAAACAATTGAGATTGATCTAATCGAGATTTATTTAAATTTCCCCCCCTTATATCTAAAGGTAGGTCTGCTCCTAAGCCAAAAACATCACTTAATACTGGGCAGTTTTTTAGTAAATTTCTTAAATCTGTTTCCATAGTTAAAGAGGTTAAAAATAATTTATAAATTTTTCTATTTTATTATAACTTAAAAGTAATTACATAATACAAATCTTTATAAAGCCTAGAAAATAAATTTTTACATGACTTTTGGAAAATCACTTGGAAAATTTTTAATGTGGACAGGAGGAGCGAGTCTTGGAGTTGCTGCTTTAGCTACAGGATTTGTAACTGACATTTCTGATTATGTTTCTCCGGATGTGAATAATATTGGGACTGCTTTTGAATATCTTAAAAATTATACATTAGAATTGGCAGAACAAATGACTCTTTGGTCCACTAGGGATCCGGTTGTTGGATGGTCTTTTTGGGGGGGTGCTGGAACTCTTCTTACTGGAGCTAGATTAAATCTTTCTTTTACTGATGATTAATTATAACCAACCCATTAGTAAAGCTAATCCGACTAAAAATAATAAGATTCCTGCAACTAAGTGTAGTCTTTTTATGTTTCTTTCTTTCCATCCTGCTACTTCATCTACTTTTGTAAATCCAAAATAAATTAATGTGACTATTATAAGCATTGGCAATACGAAAACAATATTATAGTACAATAACCAAGGAAGTGCTCCAATAGTTCCTAATTCTGATAATAATCCAGAAGCAATAATATAAGGGCCAATTGTGCATGGAAGTAAAAATAAAGTTACAAAAAATCCTATGATAAATGCTCCTTTTGTAGAGGTTATTTTATTTATTGTTTTTTTTACTTTGGGTCTTAAAAATAATGGCATTTCTGTTCCAAGACTTCCTTTTTTATATGAAAAAAAATCTTTAATATTTAGTGCTCCAAAAATCATTGCAAGTATTGCCAACCCATTATAAACTATACCTGAATTTTCTCTAAGTATTTGTGCGAAGAATTTAAAGAATTGAATTATAATTAATCCATATACTAAATAACCCACATAAATCGCAGAAACAAAAGCAATCCCCCCAAAGAGTATTTTTTTCTTTTTTTCTGGATTTTGGATCATTATCGCAATTAATACCATTGCTAGCACAGCAATTGCACACGGATTAACAGAATCAGCTAGTGCGAGAGTTGTAAGTTTCCAAAAACTAAATATGTCAGCCATTTTAACATTTAATCATCCTTTTTAGTTCTTCTATACTAAATACTCTAGAATAATCTTGACCTTGAATTTTCCAGGTTGGAGTATATTTTATATCTGTACATTTCTCTTTTTCAAAAAAGCAGTCAATAACATTTAAATGTTTTTTATTTTCCCCAAACATCTCTAATTGAGTTTCACAAGCATGACATCCTAATTGTATGTATAATTCTGTTTTTTCTCCAATACATTTTGCAAGATCTTTAGGAACATCTGGGGAAGGTCTATTTAAAATTAAACCTGCTAAAAGTATTACTGCTAAGATTATCAATACTGTGATGATGTTGCCTTTTTTGTTTTTTGACATGGAGAAATTAGCAAAAAACTTCTTTTAAATGTTTGGTTGAATTGTTTGAGAGTTCTTTTGTTTTTTGAATTCTTTGAGGTATATAATAATAAATCCAAGGATTAGTGCTATGATTATTACTATAAAGGGAGTTAAAATACTTTCTAATAAAGAGGTTTTAAATATTAGAATTAAACCTAATAATAAAACCATTACCCCGGAAATAAGTTTAAGTCTCTGAACGTTTTTTTTGCCAAATTCTTTTGATCCCAAAGTAATTGTAAATATGGTTACTATAACTGCTAGAGGAATAATATAACAAATATTATAGAGTAAAATGTATAGATAATATGAGTTGCTTGCAAGATTTTTTGTGGCTAAGGTTCCCAGATAAACCATTGGGAATCCAACAGTGCATAAAAGTTCATACATGTTTACTGTTGCCGCTATTACTACTGTTCCTAAAATCAGTAGCCAGAAAGATTTAACTTTTGTTAATTTTTCAACTTTATTTTGAAATTTGAATTTTTGTTTTTTTGGGAGTGTTAAAGAAAGGCCTTTTTGAAAATAAAAATAATCTTTAATATTTACAATGCCTGCAAAGATTGCTATTGCCCCTGCAACTGCGGTTAGTAATACTATTTCTTTAGCAAATAAAAAAACATTTAGCCATAGAGACATAAATAAAAAGTAAACAAGTCCTGAAAAGAAGATAAATATGCCCCCAACAGTTGCTATTCTTAATCTTTTTTGTTTTTTATCTTGTATTCCTGTAGAAGTATAGATCATTGCAGCAAGTAAAAAAGTTAAAATAAAAAAAGCACAAGGATTAAATCCATCTGCTAAGCCAATAAGAGTTGTAATTAAGAGGATGGAAGATTTTGAAGTGTCTATTTTCCCGACTATTGGCAAGTTAATTATAGATTCATTTAAAGATTCATTAGATGAACTACCTTGTGTAGAAGAGTTTAAAAAATTGTATTGGAGTATCCAGGAATTATCTATATTTATTGCATTTTCAAAATTTATTTCCCCATCCGAAATAGGGGCAGGAATTGGTTCAATATCGTTTATATCATATTCAGAATTACTAATTAATTCATTTAGATTGTTAGTAAATAAAAGTTCTTTTAAGAATTCACTTTCCACATTTTTATCTTCTTTTTTAATTAAAATTCTGTTGTTAGCCCATACTTTTGGTTCTCCAATTAAATCATTTAAATTCAAATCTTCAAAACTAATGATTTTGTTATTAAGTAAACAAGGATTTTTATCTAGGTTATTGATTTTATTTATTGCATTTGGCACATCAATTCTTCCAAGATATTTTGTATCTTTGTCTAAAAAGAAATTAGGCACAGAAGACATGCTTTCGTAATTATTCGCATATTGTGCTAGAACCTGGGCATTAGTGTCTGTCCATGAGGAAAAAACATATTCAATTATTACTAAATTGTTGTTATTCTTTGGCCATTCATCTAAAACTATTGGATCTACAACCGCGCAATTAGGGCAGTGTAGAGAAGTGAAATAAACTCCACACACTTTTTCTTGATTGTCTTGAGCTATTATAAGATTTGTTAAGAGTATTGCAAATAGTAATAAGACCCCCGCCAAAATACTAATATTTTTGTTGTTTTTCATGTATTACATATGATGAAACAACCTATATATATTTGTTTCATTTTTTGAAATCAACAAAAAGGGGGTTTTTGGAACATTCCCCTGGCTTAGGAGTACTATAATTAATTTTTGTAAGGAGTTTAATTATAGGGAATTCTCTTTAAATAGTAACTCTTTTTAAAGACCTCCACTGATTAAATTCACTCAAAAAATAATTTTCTTAAAAGATTTGCGCTATTAAAATTTTAACTTTTATTAAGAGTTAATTTTATCCCCCCCTAGTAAAAAGTACTTTATCACAAGTCCAACAACGCCCTTCTTCAATAGCTTTTTCTAATCCTATTCCTTTATCACATAAATACACAATGTCTTTATCATCAACGTAGATTTCCATGGGCCTTGCGCTGAGGTGATATATCCCTTTTCCTAAAGTTGATTTTTTTTCATCTTTTTCCCCCATTTTTGATTCCTCCTTTTTATGCTATATTTTGTATATGCATAATTATTTTAGAGAAGATTTATTCAAAAAACAACTTCCTTAAATCTTCTTGAAGTTCAATCATGTTTGTCATTCCGTTAGGTTTTTTTGTGATTATGTTTTTGTCTATAAGTTTTTTTAAATTTCTTGATATTTTTACTCTAGATAATCCAGTTTCTTTTGATATCTTTGATTGTGTTGTTTTTCCTTTATTGTTTATTATTGAATCTATAATTGTTTTTTCTTCACCCTCCAAAAACCTTAAAGTTAGGGTAGTATCTTTGTGCATTTTTGTAATTCTTTTTTCATACTTTTCAGATATAAAGTAATAAGTTAAAGATCCTACAAACATACCAAATAAAGCAACTAATACTAAAACCAAAGAAACTTCATTTTGTATTCTGCAATCCATATTGCATAAAACTTTTTCATTAAGATATGTTATAGTAAAAAAAACAACTGTTGCAAAGCCTGCAATTATCCCTATAATCAACCATAATTGAATAAATTTACTTCTCTTTTTTTTAATAATTGTTTGTTCCATTTTTTATTTTTTTGATAATT
>Ga0272443_10003920_pt1 | contig 16915 bp, 14 predicted proteins | sample SSMAcet12_FD_193581 | JGI IMG/M metagenome (GOLD analysis project Ga0272443, IMG submission 193581) | Marine sediment archaeal communities from Little Sippewissett salt marsh, Falmouth, MA, United States - SSM-Acet-12 | ecosystem: Environmental > Aquatic > Marine > Wetlands > Sediment ... | reverse complement strand
GCCCTGGCGATGGCCACCCGCTGTTGCTGTCCGCCGGACAACTTGGTGGGCAGGCGGTCGGCCATTCCGGATAAGCCCACATCGTCTAGAATTTCCTTTACGCGCCGGTGGCGTTCATCCCGGGGAATTCCCTGGAGCATCATGATGTACTCCACGTTTTCCTCCACCCGCAGTACCGGAACCAGGTTGTATGCCTGGAAGATGAAGCCGATATGGTCACGCCGGAAGTCGGACAGGTCCCGCCCGCGCATGGCGGAAAGGTCGCGTCCGTCCAGGAGAACTTCGCCGCCGGTGGGTGTGTCCAACCCGGAGATGATGTTGAGAAAGGTGGTCTTTCCCGAACCTGACGGGCCCACGATGGCGGTGAATTCACCGTTTTCTATGTTGAGGTCGATGCCCCGGACGGCCTGGACGTCCACGCCGTTGTCGTGGTAGGTCTTGGTCACGTTCCGGGTTTCAACGATGAAGTGATTCTGATTCATTTTCTCCTCCATTTTGAGTTTGATCAGAGGCTTTTGCGCAGCGCCGTGGCGATGTGCATGCGTCCGGCAACCCGGGCGGGGTACAAACCCACAAAGGTGCAGAACAGAATGACCCATATGGGGTACTTGATGAACTGCATGATCCGCAGTACGGGATAGATGATCTCCTGGATGTGCACCCCGGTCATTTCGATGCCCCGGAAATCTATACCCGTATAAACCATGACGGCGGTGACCGCCAGGCCTAGAACGGTGCCGATGACCACGCTGACCAGGGCCAGGGCCAAGGCTTCGAAAACGATGAGTTTGCGGATGCCTCCCGCCCGGGTACCCACGGCCCGCAGGACACCGAACTCGAACATGCGTTCGTACAGGGACATGAACAAGGTGTTGATGATACCGAACACCACCACGCCGGCCAGGATCAGGGCCAGGATGTACATGCTGAAATCCGTGAGTTCCAGAACGTTTTTCATTTCAGGCATTAGCTGCGGCCAGCCCGCGGCTTCGTTGCCCCGGCTGGAATAGCGTTTCCAGAATGGGAGTTCCGGGTTTTCCGCGTCCCGCATGTTGTGGAAGCGAACGGCGATTTCATGGATTTGGTTCTCCAGTCCGAGCATCTTTTGTGCCCGCTTAATGGGCACCAGGGCCATGCCGGTGTCCAGTTCGCGGATGCCGAAACGGTAGATGCCGGAAACCCGGAACATCTCTTGGGAGAGGTCTCCGCCTTCAACTTGGGCAACGGTCATGACCACCCGATCGCCAAGTCCCACCTCCAGGGTCTCCGCCATCTTGCTGCCGATTACCAGTCCGTGACCGTCGGGCTGGAGCCATGCGCCTTTTTCCAGGGCGTCGTCGAATTGGGAAAGGTGCTTTTCCTTCAGGGGATCCACCCCCACAAGCAGCACGGAATTGACGTTGGCCGGGGAAGTCAACATACCGAAGGCCTGGGTACGGGGAGCGAAATGGGCAACGTAAGGGTCTTTTTCCAGTTGCGCCAACACGCGGCCGGGAGCGTCGATGGTTAATTCGGCTTCACGGCTCAGGCGATAGCCTTCACGGTGGATCTGGGCCTCACCGAGAAACGATGCCGTGGTGGAGCGGATCAATGATTCCTTCATGCCGATGATCAGGGCGTCCGTATAGATAAGTGACGCCAGGCCGATGCCGATGGCCACGGATGCGATGATGGTGCGCCGCTTGTTGCGGAAGATATTGCGCCAGGCGAGTTTCCAGTAGAATGCCATATTTCCTCCTGTCAATGAATGCGCATGGAGCGTGCCGGGTCGGTTCGGGCCGCTTTAAGGGCCGGGATCAGGCTGACCAGCAGCGCCGACAGCAACACCGTTACCGAGGGAATGGTGAAACTGCGCAGGTTGACCTCGGTGCGCATGGTTTCGAAAGTCATCCCTCCGTAAGTGAACGCATCGGAAAAGCGGATGCCCTTGAAAGAAAGGAGATGGTTGATCAGCAACCCTACCAGGCTGCCGGCCACGATGCAGATCAACGCCAGGATCAGTACTTCCGCCAATACCAGGCGTACGATCTGGCCCGGCCGGGTACCGACGGCCCGCAACATCCCGTATTCCCGCTGGCGTTCCAGCACCGACATGAGCACCGTGTTCAGTATGCCTACGGCAACCACGAGTACGATGACCAGCAGCATGATCCACATGCCTTCCTGGTCCGCTTTCATGGCTTTGTAGAAGGACTCGGCGAATTTTTGCCAGGGCGCGACTTGCAGGTCCTTGGATGCGATTTTTTCCCGCAGATCTGCGGTGACGCGAGCCACATGGCCCAGTTTGTCCAGCACCAGGGCGATTTCATGGACCCTTCCGTCCAGCACCAGTAAATCACGCGCCTCATCAATGGGCAGGTAAAGGGCGGATCGATCCTCAACGTCGTTGCCTGAGTCCAGAATGCCGACCACCCGGTAACGCTCGTTGGCTATGGAGCCATCCGCGGCCTGGCTGATGATGACCAGATCGCTGCCCAAGCGGGCATGCAGCAGTTTTGACAGCCCTTTGCCGATCACCGTCTCCTTGGCTTCCGCAGAAGAGAAGCCGTCACCTTCCTTGAGGCGGTTACGGAACCCGGTGGTGCTGTGCTCCCGTTGTGGATCGATGCCGATAATGCGCACCCCGGCGCTCTTTTCTTCCGCTGCAGCCAGGCCGGCTGAGTAGATGCGGGGAGTCCAGCTCTCGACGCCGTCCGTCCGGTCCAGTATGCGTCCCACCCGGGCAGCGTCGTCAATGGTCCGGTACAGGGATGGCGTTTCCAGGTACTCATGCTGGTGGATCTGGATGTGCCCCAGCCTGGTTCGGGTGAAAACATCGATGATGTGGTTGTAGCTTCCATCTGAGAAGCCGATAAAGAACGCGGCCAGGACGAAGCCGCCGAACATGCTGAGAGCTGTCAGCAGGGAGCGGCGTTTCTGCCGGAACACGTTGCGGATCGCCATTTTCAATGTCATGAAAGCCTCCCGCCCGGTTTGCGGATCATATGCGCGTCCTCAGGTTGCGCAGGCTGAAGGTGTCTCTGTGTACCGGGATGTTGAAGTCGGCATCCAGGTAACGGACCACCGTGCGGTGCCCCCGCTTGTTCAGTGGGACCAGGGTCATCACCGATGGTATCGTTCGTTTGCCGAAGGTGCGTACCGCGGAGAAATCGATTCTGCGCATGAGCTTGCCTTTTTCGTCATAGAACTTCTGCCAGGTCGGCAGGTAACCTTTTTCCTGAACCGCCGTGACGACGTGCCCCCATACGATGGGGCGGTCGGGGAGGGGGGTGCTTTTCACATAGAGGATTCCGGGTTCGGGATCATCCACGGTGGTCATTTCGAAGCGGTAGTCTTCCAGAAAGGTGTACTCCTTGACCAGATCGTCATTCGTAAAATCGGAGCCCATCCAGGAACCCATCATCATGGAAGGCGGTATCTTCATGACCTTGTTGGTTTTGGGCAGGTAGTTCCACATCTCGTTGCCGACCCGCAGGGTGGCCATGCCCCGTTCCTTGCGGGGTTCGAGAATGCGCAGAAATGTCTTGTCAGTACCCCGGCTCCAGGCCTGAATTTTAAGCGTGCGTTGCCAGTGGGGAGTGGTGATTTCCATCTCCATGGTGGTTTCACTGGAATCAGCGCGGTAGAGTTCGTCCATGCGCTGGACGATTTCCCGGGCGCGTGTGTCCTTTCCGGTTTCCGCCTGAACAAAGGGTCCGGACAGGAGAAGTGTTGCGGCAAACAACATGACTGCAGTCAATCCGGCCGAATGCGTCATTCTAGCCTCCTCTTTGAGTTGTCATCTGTTGTGGGGGGAGATTCCCCTGGAGAGGACCCGATGCCGCGCAGCACCAGGTCGGGAATTTCACTGCCCATATGAGCATAATCCAATGCATCCGGATCCAGGATCCATTGCGCCAGCAGTCCGTCCAGCATGCCGATAAGGGTGGAGGCCGTGGTCTGGGGATCCAGGTCAAAACGGAATTCCCCTTCGCGAATTCCTTGTTTCAGGACTTCGGCCATGGCTTGGCGGTAAATGCGGTAGTAGCGGTTCATCTCCAGAAACATGGCATTGGCGTGTGAGGTGTCGCGCATGGCTTCGGCCCAGAAACTGAAAATAATACGCAGCACCCCGGAGCCTTCTCCCTGGATGACCGCGAGAAATGCGGCCAGTACATGGCGCAGTTTTTCCCTACCCGACATGGAACGGGCCAGGATGTTCTCCAATTGCACGCTCATCTGTTTCATGAAGGCCGTCCAGGTGCATTGAATGATGTCTTCCTTGCTGCGGAAGTACTCGTACAGCGTACCCTTGCCGATATCCGCCTCCACGGCGATTTCCTGCATGGTGGCCTGGGAGAATCCCCGGCTGGCGAAAACTTTCAGGGCGGCGTCCAGGATCCGGTCACGCTTTTCTTTTTTGTCGACGACCCTTGCTGACATGGCAGCCTCTCTTATGACCGACCGTTCGGTCAACTAAATTGTATCACCAAACTCGGGGCTGTCAAGGGAAAAAATTTACTTTTTTACTTCCCTGCGGGTGGGGATCCCGAGCTGGCGCAATTTGTAGCGCAATCCCGATTCGGAAACACCGAGTTCCTTGGCCGCTTGGGTGTTTCGCAGGATTCCGCGCTTGCAAAGCGGGAATTCGCGACTTGCCGAAGGTCCGCCAATCCGTTATCATCAGCCTGTCCGTTTTTCAAGGAAGGGGCCGATGCCGGAAATGGGAAACGATTCCTGTGGATCCTTGCGACTGCGTTCCCGCCAGGGGATCTCCGTCACCCTGGGCGGCGCTTTTTTGAACCTGTTGCTGGCCGGGGCAAAATTAGCCGCCGGCCTAATGGGAAACAGTCGCGCCTTGGTGGCCGACGCAGTGCACTCGCTTTCGGACCTGGGATCCGATCTGGTTGTCCTGGGGGGCTTGCGCCTGGCCGCCAGGCCGGAAGATCACACGCACCGCTACGGCCATGGAAAGTATGAAACCCTGGCTGCGCTGGCGCTTGGCGTTTTACTGGCCCTGGCCGGAGTGGCCATTGCCGTTTCAGCTGTTCGCTCCGGACTGACCATGCTGCATGGAGAAGCCGCATTGCCGCCACGGCTGGTGGCACTCGTGGCGGCAGGTGTTTCCATTCTGGTAAAAGAGGTGATGTTTCGGTGGACCCGCGCCGTTGCCAAAAGAATCGGCAGCGCCGTGGTGATGGCCAACGCCCTGCATCATCGCAGTGATGCCCTGTCTTCCGTTGCAACTCTGGTGGGAGTCGCCGGCGCCATTCTGCTGGGCGAAAAAGCTCGCATCCTGGATCCAATTGCCGCCTTGGTGGTGGCAGGCATGATCCTGGTTGCCGCTTTCGGGGTTTTGCGCACTGCGACAAACGAGTTGTTGGAAGCCGCCGTGGAGCCCGATGTGGAAAGAGGCATCCTGAATACGGTGCGCGGCGTACCGGGAGCGCGCAATCCCCATCAACTGCGTACCCGGCGCGTGGGTTGCCGCCTGGTGATCGACCTGCATATAGAGGTCGATCCTCTACTCAGCTTGACCGCGGCGCATGAAATTTCCAGCCAAGTGGAGGAGAGCCTGCTGCAGGCATTCGGACAAGAAACCATTGTCTACATTCACGTGGAACCCGATGCCCATGGAATCGTGCCCCCGTCAGCGGAGTAAGGCGCGGAAATCTGCGGGAAAACCGGAAAATTCGCAAAAATCGGCGCCAAAGGTCTGCAATCCGCCTTTTGAATACGGCGTGAAGCCCGCGGAATCCCAGTTATAGCAACGATCCGCGCGGCGGGCGAGTATCTGGCATCGGGATTGCTTAAGGAGTGCATAGGGATTTTTAAAGAAAATGGCAATGAAACGAAGAACTTTTATGCGCTGGTTGGCCGGCTATGCCCTTTGGACCGCCCCCCAGGGTGACCGCAGCAGCCAGTTTCAGACCCAATTGAGGTTTGTACTATAATAGAGGACTTAATGAATGAAAGGAGGCTGAAATGAAAAAACATATCCTGATCGCGCTGTTTGCGCTGACGCTGTTGGCCGGACCCCTCATGGCCTGCCACATCGGCTTCGAGCCCGAGAAAATGTCCGTGAAAAAGGGCGAGACCTTTACCGTGACCGTGGTGCTGGAATTGGAACACCGCCGCTGCGAACTGACCCTGGATGACACGCAGTACGAAGTGGAAGGCCTGGAGATTGTCAAGAAAGGTGAATGGCAGTCGCAGGACCGCTTCACCCACCGGCAGGAAATCACCCTCAAACTCACGGCCGACAAGGGAACGTTGGAAGTGTTGCGTGAATGCACCCGCAAGGGATTGTCCGAAGGCGTATTCACGGTTACGGCCAAAGCATGATGCGTGCGCTGCGTTGGGTCGCCGGGATCTTCCTGGCGGCCCTGCTGAGCCTTTCCATATGGGCGGCCATCCATGCCGGTGTCGCGCCGCCGCCCAAGTATTGGGTGGTATTCGGCCTGCTGGCCGTGGCGGCGGTGGGGTACCGCCTGCGCCTGCACTGGCTGCGTCACCTGACCCTGTTGGGTTCCCTGGCCTACCTGGGCTTCTACCTGGCCGGTTGTCCCTGCACAACCGGAGGCTTCGAGATGGTGTTCGTGCACCTGGGCCTGGGCGCCTGGGCCAAGGTCGGTGTGCCCCTGCTGCGCGTGGCCGCGGTGGCGGCGGTGGTTTTCCTGCTGGGGAATATCTTTTGCGGCTGGGTGTGTTTCAAGGGTGCGTTGCAGGAGTTCCTATACCGCCGTCACCTGGCCGTACGGGTACCGCCGCGACTGGATCGCTGGCTCAAGGGTTTTCGATACCTGGTACTCGCCCTGGTGGTGGCCTATCCCTTGATCTACCATAACCGCATTTTCAACCAGGTGGATCCTTTCCGCGCGGCCATGAACTTTACGGGGACCTGGCTCCTGGTGGGCTTCCTGGTGGTTGTACTGGCAACATCGGTTTTCGTGTACCGGCCTTTTTGCCGATACTTCTGCCCCCTGGGAGCCTTTCTGGGCTTGGTGAACCGGGCGGGGCTCTTCAAACTGAAGGTCACTGATCCGGCCCGCTGCGTGGACGGGAAGATCTGCGTCAGGTCCTGCCCCATGCAGGCCCTGGAGAAGCCGGGTGACCTGGCCGTGGACAAGGCTTTCTGCATCGCCTGCATGGAGTGCGCCCACGCCTGCCCGAAAAACTGTTTACAATAGCTGCTGCCGTGCCCGTGACGGTTTGTGGGTGATACTACCAGTACACGTGGCCGCTTGTGCACATATTGATTTCGCCCGGAATCTTTACCGTTTGCCTGGGTGCGGTATTCAGATAGGCTTTCATGTAAGAGTTGATAACGCCTTCCTGCGCATGTACGAAAATCCTCAGCTCGATTTTCGGCGAATAGTACTTTTCGCAGAATGTCGGTGATGAGAACCCCTGGCCGGACATTTTTTTCATGGTTTGCAATCCCATGGGTTTTTTTAGACAGACGGGCGTGAATGAGATCCTGAATTCACCTGATCCGGCAGGCATAACGCCGGGAGAGTACTCCAGGTGGTTTCTGCCGCCGTATTTAAGGGACAGCCTCTCATTGAAAACCAGTTCATGGACGAGGGGCCCCGTTGCACTGGGCATCCAGGAGTGCTCTTTGTCATTGGGCCATTTTGGGTTCGTGATTTTGCAGTTCACGTACAATGGCCCGTCCCGGGGATCTCCCTGGTCAATACGAAAGGTGAAACTGGTTTTTGAATGGTAATTGATTACCGCGGTGACTTTCTCCAGTTGCCCATTGGAGGCAAAAACAGGGATGATTTGTTTGATAGTGAAAGCGGCCTGTTCCGGGATGGTCAGCGCCGGCGCGCGGTGCCGGTGGGGTTGGGGTTTAAGCGCCTGCAATTGGATGATGCCGATATTCGTGCTTTTCTGGGGAATTATGTTAAATGGCAGGCTGAAGGCGGCTGGGGCTTTGCTCATTTCCCGCACTTTCAACCTGTACTCCTTGGCCATGGGTGCGCTGCCGCCGGTTGCCAGTTTCCCCACTGTCCAGTTGAAAATCTTTTGTCCGTTTCCAGCAGCATATCCACTCTTTACGATCCCAACCAGGGCCCCATTTCTCCACAAGGTGATTTTAAATGGGTTCTCCGTTCCCGTTGCATTCCACGTGATTGGGTATACAGATCCGGCCTTCAAATCCGTGCCGTTTTGCATTGGTTTCAAGATTGAAATGTGCTGAGAAAAAACCGGTCCGGCGATGATACACAGGATGCCGGCTAAGAACACTGCTTTTTTCATCATGGCCTCCCAAATCCCTTCCAACATGAATATCTACTTTGGCCCGCAAATATCTCATCGTTTGAAAATTCATCGATCGCGGAAGACCCTTGATCGGCTTGCGGCTGGATATGAGATATTGCAGCAAATCTCGTATTTAATGGTTGATTGGAGGAGGACCTCCATCATCAGGGGGAGAGTATGAAAAAGGCAACAATTGTCTGTATGGTGATGATTTTCTTTGCGGCCTCGATGTGGGCGCAAAGCATGATCAAGAAACAGCCCGCGCAGGTGGTCAAACCTTTTCGCAAAATTGTGGTCAAGGCGCCCAACGGCGGTGAAGTCTGGTTTGTGGGAAAAGCTTACCAGGTGAAGTGGACGGAGATGGGGCCCATCGGTGATGTCCGGCACGTGTTGTTCGCCTGTCCTTCCGGACCGGAGTGGATCCTGGGCACCGTTCCGGCAGACAAAAAGGACCTGAAGTACTTCTACCAAATCCTGCCGCAATTCGCCGGTCATGGCCAGTACAAGGTAAGGGTCACCACCCTGGACGGCAAGGTGAAAGATGAAAGCGACGCACCGTTCTATATCCGTTCACGCAAGTTGACGGTGGATCCCCAGGTGGATCCCAAGAACGTCAGGTTCAGAACCAAACCTTTCATTCGTATTGTGCGCCCGCCCGAAGGTTTTGTGTTCCGTCTGCCGCAAAAGGCAATCATCCGGGTGGAACTGTCCAGCAAATCGGTGATCCTGTTGCACATTTACAAGCCCGGCCATTCCGGGGTGTATCGCGCCAGGAAGATTCAGGAATCGGAACTGCGCCAAACCCGCAGCGGGTTTTTTGTAGGTGTCTTGAAGATCGGCTTGGACGCCGGCAGGTACCACGTCATTGCGGCGCCCCAGACCCATCTGGACCAATTTCCGAAAGTCGGCGCCGCCGGCCCGGTGCATTTTTCCATGGCCCCGCCGGCCATTCCGGTGCAACACAAGTAAGCCGCCGATGGATCGGCGGTCTTTCCGCCCGCCCGATTCGTTTTCCATGCCGGAAACGCAGCGGTCGTGCAAAGAATCCACGGCCGGCGCCCGGGGAAGCGAAATCGCGGGCGCATCGCCAGGGGCATTCACTTTCCGGGATGCCCGGGGCCATTGACTTTCCACCGCCCCGAATTTAGAATCGCCCCATGAAAAAACACAGGATTGGGTGGCTGGTCATCTTTGCATGGCTGGTGCTGTATCCGTTTGCCTTCGGCATTGGGGCGGCACCCCCGGGGCATGACAAGGTCATCAAGGGAGCGTACCTGGGACAGCCGTTTCCGGGGGAAGAACCGGAATTGTTTGCGCCGGGTGTTGTTTCCACAGGACTTGAAGAACTAAACGCCGTTTTTTTTCCCGGCGGCCGGGAAATCATCTGGTCCATCCAGTATGGTTCGATGCGCTGGGCCCTGGTGGGCATGAAGGAAACCGGCTCGGGCTGGACGGAACCGGTAGTCCTGCCTTTCTCTGGATTGTACAGTGATGTGGATGCCTGCATCTCTCCGGACGGCCAGCGGATCTGGTTCAGCAGCAATCGACCGGCGCCGGGTACGGGTAACCCCAGCACGGATTTCGATATATGGTACGTGGAAAGAACAGATGCCGGCTGGGGAGAACCGGTGAATCCCGGGCCTCCCATCAACAGCAGTCATCACGAATTTTTCCCCTGCGAGGTCAACAGCGGTGCCGTCTATTTTCAGTCACACCGGCCCGGCGGTCCCGGCGCAGCCGATATTTATTGTTGCCGCCTGAAGGAGGGCCGCTTCCAGCCGGCCGTCCCGCTTCCGGAACCCATCAACAACAGTGGATTCCAGGGAGACACCTATGTGGCACCGGACGAGAGTTACGCCATCGTATCCACCACTCCCATGGGAGTACGGGGCTGGAGTGACCTGTTTGTCAGTTTCCGGCAGCCTGATGGATCCTGGGGGGAGCTGGTCAACCTCGGGCCGGAGATCAATTCCCCCCTGAGCGAGAACACTCCGGTGGTCACCCCGGACGGCAAGTACCTGTTCTTCAAGAGCCGCAAACGAGATAACACCCCAATGGGAAAACATCCCCTGACCCTGGCGGAGTTGCGGAGAGTCGCTGTTTCGCCCGGAAACGGCAATGGGGATATCTACTGGGTCAGCACCCGGGTTCTCCAGCGGCTGAAGACATTAAGGGAAAACAAACCACCCAGAGATTGATAGCGGAGGTGGAGCGGTTTTCTTTAAGGTCAAGATGCGGACGCGGCCGGGGGTTCCGGGAGGTCGCGGGTGACCCGGTTTTAGCCGTTTGAGAAAGGAAATTTTCCCAGGATGCGGAGGGGTTTCAGGTATCCATTGTCTGCAGGAAGCCGCGCAGCGCGTGGATCGCCCGCACATCCGGGGTGAATTGAAACTCCCAGGCCGGGATTTCGGTAAACAAACGCTTGGCGAATTCGATGATCGGCGTTGCAGCTTCGGGATCGTACCAGGGGATCGAGAGCATGGGCAGAATGCGGTCGGCGGCGGCGGCCGACGCCGCTTCTTGAAAGCGGTTGGTGTCTCCATGCTGCATGAAGAACACTCCCGCCAGGGGGGCATGGCCGTTGCGTGCGATGCCGGCGGTTCCCGCCCAGGGCGTGCCAAAGGCGATGGTGCGGCCATTGATTTTACGCACGATCATGCGTTCGTCGCTCAGCATTTCACCGTAGCCGGCCTGAACCGCCAGTTCAGAAAAAGTGCTTTTGCCCGCCCCCGAGGCGCCGGCGAACAGATACGCCCGCCCCTGATGGACCATTCCCGCCGCGTGCACCAGGACTCCCCTGCGACCGGCGAAACGATACATCAACAGCAGCTGGTCCAGGGGATAACGGATGGGATTCTCGATGCGCCGGGTTTCGTCGCCGATCACGGGTGACGCATAGTAATCAACCACATGTACGCGGCGGTTGAACACGGCGGTCCAGAATGGTTGGGGTTTTGCGGGCGGATGCAGGGTGAGCCGCAAGTACACACCGTCACTGAACAGGGACCAGGAGGACCGGGTATCGTACACCTTGCGCATGGCTGCAAATCCGGGTGCCGGGGTTCGATGGAAGTGGAAAACAATGCGGTTGTGTGGATTGTCTGCGCCGCGGTCTTCTTGAAATGAACGGTAGAGTGGCCCGGGTCCGATGACATCCAGGCCATCAGTGCCGAACAGCGTGAATGAAACAGCCCCGATCGTTACGCAATAGGAATTCCCGGGGGAGTCTGATGATGTCCGGGCATGCTTCCGAACCGCACCCATCAACTACCGACTTGCGAGCAACTGGCACTGAGGCCGCAAGGCTCGGGGAGGAATTCAGCCGGGTTTCCGTTGTTGATCATTTTGCAGCCTTCCGCCAGGGTCTGGGTTCCAGGGGCGATACAGATCACCCGCAATTCGGGTTTGCTGTATTTTTTTTTGATTTCCCTTTTGCTTTCACTCATGAGACGTTTTCCTCCAAGTGGCTGATGATGGTCTCGTAACGAAGTTTGCCGGTCTGACAAAGATATGCGGACGGAACGCGGACGCTGCCGTTCTCCAATTGAAAAAATCCCGGGCAATAGCCGCAGAGCATTTGGATGGGGCATGCACGGCACGGGGAGTCGTCGGGGAGCGTTTCTTCCGTAATCCGCGCGATTTCCGTGCTCCATCCCGTGGAGAAAGGGCCTTGCAACAGGGAATAAGCATGATCCCGCACCATGAGGCAGGGGTACAGCACGCCAAGGGGATCAATGTGAAAAGTCCGGATCCCGGCCCCGCAGATGTAAAGCCTGTGGCTGTTCTGGAGATTCCGGTGGCGTTGATAATAATCGGTCCATTCCCGAACCCGTTCGGGATTGGAAAATTCCGCGTTCACGGCCTGGCGGGGTGACAGGCGCATTTCCAGCGGTGCCGGGTCTCCCTGAAGGGTCGGAAAGATCGCTGAGTCGATCCGGAAACGCAGGTTGCGGTCGGTGGCGATTGTTTCCATGGATTTCAATTCGTGGAGGTTCGACTTCATTAAAACGGTTTTCAGCCCTACCGATATCCCCCGGGCGAGCAGTTGATCCACCGCAGTGAGTGTCCAATGATAACTGTCGCATACGCCGGTAATGCGCTCGTGGGTTTCTTTGCGGGCGCCGTAAATGCTGATTTCCACCATGCGGGGCGGGAGCTCCTGGAAGAGATCCAGGATGGCGTCATCCACCAGCATACCGTTTGAGAATACCGTAACCAGGAAGCCCTTGCGCTTGGCAAAGGCGTAGATCTCGGCGAAATCGGGTCTCATCAGCGGTTCCCCGCCCGTCAGGAGCAGAAAGAGGCAACCCTCCTCGCGGATCTGGATAAGGATCGACTGCCATTGTTCGGTGGTTAATTCCCTGCGGTACGCTTCTGTGGCCGGGTTTTCATTGGCATAACAATGAGCGCAATGCAGGTTGCATTGGTGGGTCAGAGCCAGGCTGCCGGAAAAGGGGATGCGTTCCTGATTGATACGGGCATTCATCCGGGTCCAGAACTCCCGGTTGTCCGATCCGGTTACGTGCTCGCAGATGGTACTCATCGGACCTCTTCCACCAGGTGATTCCGTTCCAGGGTTTCCATGAATTGCCGTACATCCCCTCGCGCCTGCGCGCTGTCGACATCGAATGCGGTCGTGATGTCGGCGATGATCTCATCGAGTGGTGTTTCGCCATCCAGGCGTTGCCAGATGAAATCGCCCAGCGGGTTGAGCACGAAGATATTTTCCATATCAACCGGCGATCCACAGATCGGGATCAGAAAAGACTCCCCCGCGATTTCGCGTTCGGCGACCTCAACTTTGCGGCGAAATTTTGCGGCCAGACTCATTTGAATGCCGTTGCCGGATCGCCCAGCCAGTTGTACACCCTCAACAAATACGCATCCCCGCCTTTTTGCCGGTAGCTCTGCATGGCGGATAGCAACGCTTTGCCGACAGAGTCCTCCAGGCCTTGGAAAACCGCATTGTAGAACAACTCGCCGAATTGCAGTGAATCGGAGTTCATGGCCAGGCCCGACGGCGCCAGGCCGCCGGCCATGCCGCCGTCGGGGTTGAGCAGCAGGGCTTCAGCCAGGCTGGTGAACCCGGGCATTTCGAATCGGCCGGCAATACAACTCAGCAACAAGGATAGGGGCAGCCGCTCCGGGTTGCGCAGGCCTGCGGCGTCATCGTTGTTGAAAAAGTTCTCCTGCCCAAAATTGCGCAAACCGGCGTGGCCACAGTAGTTGACCAGGGCCACGCCCGCGTTCCAGGCGGACGTGATCGCCGCCCGGGTCTCGGCAACCGAACCCGCATGATAGATTTTTTGCGTGCGCATGCCCTTGGCCCGGGCATCCAGGCGGTCGCTGGCGCCCGTGAAATCGCCTCCGTCATCGTTGTTGTCCGCGATGAACAGGCTCCTGCCCGTCCATTCACCCTGCCCGCGCTCGTAGGTCTTGATCTTGTCGATCATGGCCTTAAGTTCCGCGTTGGTCACGGCCGGCAGGCGCCCCACCGCGATTTCCGGCAATCCGTCATTGCCGCGCACATCACCGAATATGCCGTCCGCGGCAAACAAACCATGCGCCGTTCCGGACAGAATTACGGGAACCAGGTTGTCCCCGAATCCACGGTAATCGTTGTAATCGAATGTGCCCTTACCGGCCAGCACCACGTATTTCAGGCGACCGTTGCGGCCCTTGCCGTACGCGTCGGAGAGAAACTCGCGAATGGCGAAAGGATTGGGAACACCATGGTTGCAGGTGTCGTAGATTTCTTCCAGGGGGACCACGATGGATTGAAGACCGCGGCTCTGGCGGAAATCCGACAACTCCCCGGCTGTATCGACAAATTCCCGGGGTGCGATCACAATGTGGTCCACGGACAGGATTCTGCGCCTGTCGGCAGGCGAACGGCTTCCCCTGACGTCAAGGGGAGGCTGTACGGCGTTCAGTCCACTGACCACGTATTCGCGGTCCGCTGAATGGGAAGCAAAGTTGACCTGCCCCATGAAGTCGGGAACCACGTTTGAGAGATGCACCGGCTGGCCCGGTTGCGTCACATCCAGCACCAGGACCTTTGGTTCGGTGATGCCGCTGACCGTGATGATGTAATGGTCTTCACTGCGACAGATCAACGTGTTGTTCTCCGCAGCATACAGCCGGGGGTAACGCAGGTCAAAAGATTCCACGTAGAATGAACTGTATGGAGCGCCCGTGTCCAGGACACCCGCAATTGTGATGGTGTTGGTCCCTTCCTGCAACCAGGATGCATCGAATGCCGCTTCGAATACGTGGGCTTCGGTGCCGGCCCAGGTCGAGTCGCCGACCTGCCGCCCGTTGATGGAGACAACGGCGTGGTGGTCCCGCCCGGCACCGCTGTCCGTCGCCCCCTGCAGGGCGATGGTCAACACGGCGTTGCCGCTGCCGGCACAGCCCGGAACCTGGACCGCGAAATCTTTGGCGCCATTGCCGGCCGCTATGTACTCCCACAGCCAGATGTCGTCGGTTGCGTTCCTGAAGAGGGCGGTCGCCGCGTATTGATTGACTTCGAAGTGACGCGTTTCCTGATAGGTCAGGCCGGGATCAGCCGGCGTGGCACTGCCGGCGGCGATCGATTCCATGGCCAGCCCGCGGCCTCGCTCCAGGAAATAGACGTTTTTGTCGAAAAACACCGTTTCCTTGCCTTCGTTGTAGAAATAGAGCCCCCCACCGGCGTTTTCGGCCAGCCAGGGGATGTCCGCGCCCATTCCGGTCAACTGCAGGTTGTAGCGGCTGATCAGGCTTTGGGCCTGGGATTTCGACACGCCCAGTCCCGCAGCCACCTGAGCGGCCGAAACAAAAAACAAACCCTTGCCCCTGACCGTAATGCGCAGGCGGTCGTTCGACCACCTGCCTTGCAGGGCCGACCGTTGCCTTTCCGCCGCGCGTTCCCGCAGGCGTTGATCTTCAAGGGGCGAACGCTCACGCTCAAAGCGGCTGTATCCATCGATCTGCGAAGGCAGTTGCCGGCCGTGACGGACTTCGGATCCACGTGTGTCGCTCCAGGAAACCGCGTTGAAGTTGATGGTAAATGGACCGTAGGTAACGGACCGGCCGCGGGCGTCGATCTCTTCCAGACGATATATTTGGGGTTCATTGTATACATCATCCTGGTCCACCCAGCGGTACACGCCGCCGCCGGGGGCATTTGGGAGGGCGGTCAACAATTCGGGGTTGATGCGGATAAATTCATTGGTCCGGGGGTTTTTGCGCCAGAGGTTGAATCCCACCACGCCGATTTCCGCGTTGGTGTGCCATTCCACGGTCGCCCGGCTCTCTTCACGGCAGGCTTCGAATCGGGAGATCCCGGCCCAGGTGGGGATTTCGTTGCCGCTGCCCGTGGTCACACCCAGTCCGCAAAGGCCGCCGTAGGTATAGGTGGCACGGGATTGGCTTGAATTCTGGGTCTCGTCTAGGTAAGTGGCCTGGGTGCCGTTGCCTGACGGTGTGCCCGTGACATCGATGGTGCCGGCGGAAGTGGGCCGGATGCGGATCTGGTAAGAGAGAACCGCCGTGGCGCCCGCGGAGATGGTGCCGGGATTCCAGGTGACGGTCCCGGAACCGCCGGCCGAGGGCTGGCCGCTGATCGATCCCTGGGTGACTGCAGCGTAGGCCGATCCCCGGTAGGTCACCTCCCCGCCGGGGACGTACGCCGTGATATTGCTGCTGACGCTCCCGATGTTGTGGGCGGTGGGATTGTGGAATTCAACGATCACCGAGACGTAGGTATCATTGCCGACCTGGGCCGGATTGGAACCGGACACGAAGTTGAGATGCTGGGTCAGGTAGGGCTTGACCGGTACGCTGCCGTCGTCGGTGGGGAAGTAGATGCGGAAGGTATCGGTTTCGGGTTGACCGGACGGCGGCGGGTTGGACGCATTGGAGTTGCCCGCGTAGAAGGTGACGATGTTGTTTCCCGAAACCACCTGGTTGGCTGTCCAGATACCAGATTCGATCGAATAGGCCTCGTCACTTTCAAAGGCAACGGCTTCGTTGCGCCAGGTACTCGCCCCGGAACCCGTGTAAGAACCCGAAGCCGCGCCGGTGCGGCTGGCATAAGAGATCTGCACGTTTGAATCGCCGTCAAAATCGTTGAAATCCACCGTGCATCCCGATGTCACCCAGGGGTAGGCGCGAAACGTTCTCGAACCGGATCCGATGTTCCCGGAAGGCAGAAAAGTATACGCGTATATTGGGATTTCCGTACCGCCGGAGCCGGAGTTTCCGTCATCGGCGGTGATGCGGAAGCCGTTGGTTTCGTCACCGGAGGTCACCGTGCTGCTCATGTCGGCCACCAGGCGCCAGTGGCCGTTGGCGATGGTGCCCGACGTTTGGTTGAAAAGAGTCTGCCAGCTGTTGTTGTTTCCATTGGCGGCGTCACCGAGAAAGGTGGCACGCTGGGTGCCGCTGGGATCGTAAAGGGTGTAGCGGCAACTGGTATCCCATGAACCGGCCCGGAAATCGTAGGTGGTGTCGTTGTTGCGCCCCACGTCGGCGTCGTACAATAAGACGCGGAAGCGACTCAAACCGCTGGGCACTTCGATAAAGAATTCGTATACCGTGTTCAGGGGAACGGCGACGTAATCGCCGTCGGCCAGGGCGGAACCGCTGCCGTTGGGCATAAGAAAGTCCGTTCTCGCCGGCGCCG
>Ga0272443_10003919_pt1:7500-16921 | contig 16921 bp, 18 predicted proteins | sample SSMAcet12_FD_193581 | JGI IMG/M metagenome (GOLD analysis project Ga0272443, IMG submission 193581) | Marine sediment archaeal communities from Little Sippewissett salt marsh, Falmouth, MA, United States - SSM-Acet-12 | ecosystem: Environmental > Aquatic > Marine > Wetlands >... | reverse complement strand
GGCATACCGCCCTGAATGATGAGTTCCCAGAGGCGGTTTACAATCTTTACAAACTCAAGGCCCCGGAAGCAGCCTAAACAAACTTAGCTTCTCCAAATAGCTGTCCTACGAATGGGGAGGGGTTCAAGATTCCCATGGCACCTTTCGAAACATTGATTCCAGAAATCACTAAATCATCTGGGCAAATCAAAATCATGTTGGTTCTGCTTGGTTTTGTTGCGATATGAAAGTTGCCTGAAAAATCTATTTTATCAATACGCTTCAACCCAGCAATGGTCTCATCGTCCGGCTTATACTTCCCCTCTCTTTCAAAGAGGAACGCTCCTATTTTTGTCTTTTCCCAAAGAGCCATTACACCAACTCCTTCCTGAGTTGCGCCAGAAGTTGATCACCTTTAGCAAAAGATTGGTGCAATAAGTCAAGCAGTTCGGCACTGCTATGTTGTTTTTCTTCTTCAGGCTGATGCGGATTTTTGATATCAAGGTTATATCCGTTTCCCTTGATTGTTTTCATATCAACCTGCCAGGCCTGTTCATTTTCTTCCCGATTATTCCACCACTCTTTCAGCTGATCAAACTCGGCAGACTGGATGGGCTTGGTCTTGGAATAAGCCTTGTATCCTTCCGGCAGTTTATGCTCCCAATACCAGACATTTCGGGTTGGTTCTCCTTTGGTGAAGAACAAAAGATTCGTTGCCACCGAGGCGTAGGGCTGAAACACTGAGTTTGGCAGCCGGATAATGGTGTGGAGGTTGCAGTCTTCCAGCAGTTTTTGGCGGATACGCTGCTTTACACCATCACCGGTCAGGGAGCCATCGGGCAATACAATGGCGGCCCTGCCGCCATCTTTTAGAAGATGGATCATCAGGATTAAGAACAGGTCTGCCGATTCCTTGGTGCGAAAGGTCTGGGGGAAATTGTTTTCGTTGTTGTTGGAAACCACCCCGCCGAAAGGCGGATTGGTAAGGATGACATCAACCCGGTCTCTCTGGCGGTATTCGGTCAGGGGTTTTGCCAACGAATCGCCATACTTGATATTGGGCAGGTTAATATCGTGGAGAATCAGGTTGGTATTACCGAGCAAATAAGGTAGCGGCTTGTATTCCCAGCCAATGACATTGCTCTGGATTGCATCCCGTTCTGCCACGGATGAAGCTTTGGCCTTGAGATGTTCCAGTGCGGCGGTGAGAAAGCCGCCAGTACCGCAGGCAGGGTCAAGCACCTTTTCACCTGATATGGGGGCGGTAAGTTCGGTCAGCAGTTCTGTGATGGCACGGGGGGTGTAAAACTCGCCCAATGTCCCGGCGCTTTGCAGTTCACTCAAAAAGGTCTCATAAATCTGGCCGAAAACCTGCTTGTCTTTGGAGTTGTTAAAGTCAATTTCGTTGAGTTTGTTAATGACCTGCCGCAGGTGAATACCTGATTTCATGTAATTGTAGTTGCCTGCAAAGACTTCATGGACCAGTACGGCACGTTTGTTGCCGGTGGAAAGGTCGATATTTGCCAGGGTTGGGAAAAGCTTTTGATCGACAAAGGCGAGTAATTCATCACCGGTCATGCCTTCGTCGTCTCCAGCCCATTCATCCCAATGCAGTTCAGCGGGGATGGGGGAAACATAGTCGTCCTGCAACAGCTCCAACTCTTTGTCTTTGTCGCTGAATATTTTAAGAAAAAGCATCCAGCCCAATTGGAGGATACGCAGTTCATCACTGCCGGTTCCCGTGTCCTGGCGCATGATGTTTCTTGCTGATTTTACGATACCGCTGATATTTGCCATGTTGTTTATGCCGCCTTATATATTTCCTGTTCCAGTTCTTTGATTGCCTGCAAATACTGCTTTTTGCCACCAAAAAGATTGATAATCTCAAGGGGAGAGCCGAACTGATCCAGTGGGTTTACTTGCAGAATTTTCATGTCCTCTATGTTTTCGATACCTTCATCCGCATACTTTTCCAGCAGTGCTTCCAGTACATTGCGGGTCTGTTCGCCATACTTGGTGAAGTAATCCCGTTTTTTGACATTGTTCGCCCGTTCCGCTCTGGTCAATGGCGGTTGGTCAAATGCTGTATGGCAGATGAGGTCAAAAATGTCCATTTCCTTGTTAATGGCTTCCTTAAGATTTTCAAAAACAATTCCCTGCTCTGTCAGTTCTTCGATGATCGCCTGTTTTTTGTCGGTTTGATTCCATTTATTAAGGAAGTCTGACAGGGTGCGGTATTGGTCACGCACTTTTTCTCTGGTGTAGTCCTTGAGGCTGCCGGTGATCAGTTTACCGTTATTGTCCATATACTGGATGCGCTCATTGAGCACAGCCACGTTGACACCGTTGACATAGTATTTTTCTCTCGGCTCGGCAACAATGTCTCCACCGGTGATAACGTCTGACTCGTAAGGCGGTGGATCAAAAATTATTTCCTCGCCGTCTTCGTCAATGACTGGTTCAAGGGATTCTGCTTCTTCTTCCGGTGATTCGAACTCATCATCTTCATCAAGCTCTTTTACCCTGACCGGATCACCGTCAAAGTCAGGATCGGCAAAGAGGTCTGTGACATTGCGAAAGTCCATGATAGTGAAGAATGTTTTGCCAAACTCTTCATTGATTCGTGTCCCACGGCCTATGATCTGTTTGAACTCAGTCATGGACCCGATGTTGCTGTCCAGCACAATAAGTTTACAGGTTTGGGCATCCACGCCGGTGGTCATCAGTTTTGAGGTGGTGGCAACTACAGGGTATCTTTCCTCCGGATTGATGAAGTTGTCCAACTCCATTTTACCTTCATCATTATCGCCGGTAATCTGCATTACAAATTTGGGGTTTTGCGCCATGAGATCGCTGTTTTCGATGGCGATGGCGGCTCGCATTCTCTGGGCGTGATCAATGTCAACGCAGAAGATAATGGTTTTATTAAAGCGATTGGTTTTTTTCAGGAATTCACTAACTTTTCTGGCAACTGTTTCAGTCCGCTCATCAATGACCAAGTTCTTGTCAAAGTCTTTCCGGTTGTATATGCGGTCATCGACAAGCAAGCCCTGCTTGTCGGTTTTGCCCTGTTCCGGCCGCCAGCCGTCCAAATCAACATTCAAGCCTACCCGAACAACTTTATATGGAGCAAGGAAGCCATCCTCAATGCCCTGTTTCAGTGAATAGGTATAGAGGGGGTCGCCAAAATATTCGGTGCTGGAAACGGTTTCTGTTTCCTTAGGGGTGGCGGTTAAGCCGATTTGGGTTGCACTTGAAAAATAGTTGAGAATTTCTCGCCATGCGCTGTCGGCAGCGGCACTGCCACGATGGCACTCATCAATGACGATCAGATCAAAGAATTCGGGACTGAATTCACGATAAGCGTCTTTGTCTTCATCGTAGTTGGTTAAACCCTGATAAAGGGCCAGATAGATTTCGTAGGATTTATCTATTTGCTTTTTCCTGATTACCGTCATTTTATCTTTAAAATGACGAAAATCTCCCCGTTTGGTCTGGTCAATCAGGGCGTTTCTATCTGCCAGAAACAGTATACGTTTTTTTGTTTTGCTTTTCCAGAGGCGGTGGATAATTTGAAACGCTGTGTAAGTTTTGCCGGTGCCTGTTGCCATGGTCAGCAGGATGCGATTCTGTCCTTTTGATATGGCCTCTACGGTGCGGTTGACGGCTATTTGCTGGTAGTAGCGAGGGTTTCTTCCTGTGCCGTCAAAGAAATAATCTTGGGCGGCAATACGCTCCTGCTCTTCTGTCTCAATGCCTTTATATTTTTTGTGGCGTTGCCAGAGGGTTTCCGGCGAAGGGAATTGATCAAGGGTAAGGACTGTTTCTATTTTCCCATCTGAACAGGTGCGGTCATGTTCGTAAAAGCCGTCGCCATTGCTGCTGTAAACGGAGGGAATATCCAAAATCTCGGCGTAATTGAGCCCCTGCTGGATACCTGCTTGTACTGAGTGTGTATTGTCTTTTGCCTCAATTATAGCAATTGGGATATTGGGTTTGTGATAAAGGATATAATCTGCCCTTTTTCGTTTCCCCCGGCTTGTCAGATTGCCTTTGACATAGATGCGACCATCAGTGAAAGTGACTTCCTCCCGAATTTGGGTAAGCGGATTCCAACCGGCTTTTTCAAGAGCTGGCTGGATATACTTTGTGCAGATGTCTCTTTCTGATAGGTCTTTTTTAGATGTCATTTTTTGCTACTCATCTTTAACCTTAATGCTTCCTCAGTGTTTGTTCTTGAGAAGATAACGCCGGCCATAACCGGCGGCGAAAAGCTGCATAGCGAGGTACGAGCGGCGCAGCTTTTTGACGTCCGAGGTTATGGCTTTGTTGAGCAATGCTAACCTAATACATTGAACAGCAGCTCCTTTCTTATGGATGAACGATTTTTCAAATAAGATATTTCTCCTAACCAAGAAGGCCGATGCATCAATATATAGTCTAAATCTTTGGTGTAGATGTAATCCGGAAGAATCATGCTCATTACGTAAGGATTTTTTCCTATTTTCGCGCCTTTTTGCGAGTTGCAGATTTTGCATAGAGGACGAAAATTATTTATTGTTTGGAAATATCCCTCAGATATTGGGGCGATATGATCTAGAGAAAAAGGTTCTGCTATATTGCCGCAATATGGGCATTTTATTTTAGGACCGTAAAGTAGTGAAAAGAATTTCCTTAAAGACTGCCATCGCCAACCACTCAATCGAATCTTAGAATAATTGCGTTCGTCATAATGCAACCAGATTGGCTCCAGCCTCAATCCCCTAAGTATGTCGCTTTTTTTTTGATGCGCTTGGAAAGCCTTTGTATCTTTAATAATATTCCCGCTTGCGTGCTCGGATTGATAGAAATCAGGGTAATCCAAAAACAAACTATTTTGTGGCATGGATATGAAATTTAGCTTTTTAAGCATACTCATTATGTCTGGCTTTCTTGGGTCGACAAATACAGCTCCAACCACGATGCCGTGCCACAACTGAAAATGAACGTGAAAAATGATTAACTCAATCAGAGCCTTCCTTGCGGGTAAGTTGCCGAGTATGCTTGGATAAGGGATAAAGATTAGTCGATAGAATGTCTGATGTTCGACTTTGCTCATCAATTCTGAATTGCGCTTTAACCATTCCCTGTGAGCACCATGAAACCATAATAGACACTTATCCGGCGCATCATACATTTCAGCAATAGTTGTTTCGGAAAACAATATCGCTGACGGACGCGTGTACTCAAGGCGATCTAATATCTTACGCTCATGCTCGGCCATAAGCTCGGCAATTTCCGCATCCCTTCTAAAATGCTTTGCTAAATCAGCGAATTCCATTTTTTCTTTTTATGCCCAACGACTGCGTTCAGGCGCGCTACCAAGCGTCGCCTGGAACGCTTGGTTCGACGTTTCTATAGTCTGCCCAGATTCCACGAAGGGTCGCTCCAATGTCCGAGATCTTGTAGTCCGGTTCTGGGGGACCATCGGATGATGTGAAATCATATGTTTCCTCGGCGAGACCTGAAGGCACGAGGAAACGCAAGTCGTAATCAAACTTGCGTATGCGTTCTGTTTCTACAACATACTCCAGATCATCCACAAAGGCTTGGCGAATTGAGAAACAGACCATCCGCAGTGTATCGGATGAGAGTCGTCCATCGAGAAACGCCCGAAAGGCGAGAGCTGCATACTCTATCTTCTTCAGGGAATCGCCTTGCTCAATAGTTGAGAACACTGCTTCGCCTGTCTTGGCTTGCGCTTTGGGGTCCTGCTCTAGCGTCTCCTTGAACCGGGTCCGCTGTTCGGGTGAAATCTCGTCTAGGTTCTGGAGGAAGCGTCGGACCTTGTTGAGAAACACTCTGTCCCGAATGCTTTCAGCTGCGCGGGCAACACCTATGGCTGTTCCAAGAATGGGAATCTCTCGGAGTACCTCGTTCCCTGTGATGCTGTCGAGCGCCACTTCACCAAGGTCCGCCATCAGGTCTGTTACGTGTTCATTCATGTCTCTCTCACGTCGAACATTAATTATTATCTGCACTGCAGAATTTGATTCAACTTGATAGAAAACATGCCTTGTATCACTTCTGATTTACTTTTAATGCGCAAAAATCTGACCCTTTTAGCAAGAAAATGCCTCTCTTAGTATGACATATGCGGCTTACGCATAACTTCAACACCAATTATCTATCAACTCCCACGATCAAATTCTCTTCACAATTTCGCCATATCTACTGAAAAAGACAAGAAAATCAACCCGTGGAATAATTCATTTCACAGGGCGTACTTGCCCTACTTAGCAAAGCCCTTCTTTATGGTACTGGAGCACTGCTTTCCCACATGATGGATTAAGGGTTTATAAATATGAGAACACAGAGGAAAGATTCTTGTTGGGTGAAAAAGGGTCGGAAGTGAGGTAACGGGTAGCTTTGTGGCACCCAACACTGAGGGGCGTTTGTGCGACAATGACGTAGCCATGCGCAAAATACCGCCTGGTGTCGGGTGTCCACTGGACCGCAGTGTTAGGTGCTAATCTTCCCCTTCCCCTACTGGCTCTGTAGAAGTTGATAAGAAGCCTCGCCCCTGTGCAAAGTATATATACACAGGCTTTTCATTGCGTAAGACATCCAAGACATTCTCGAACATAGTAGAAGGTAGATGCATTCTGATTCTGCCCCCACTTTCTGAATCGTTCTCAAAATTCATGCCCGGATCGTTGAACCTGATGTACGCCACAGTTTTACCGCTGCCGTCATACAATGCAATTTGTGCACGGTTCGTTTGATAACCAGAAGGACTGCCATAAACTAGAACGTGATATTTTTTGATTTCAGTTGCCATGATATACCTCCTCTATTGGATTAAGCGCCGACTAGAACTAATTGGGGCATGACTGTCAGCGTATTAGGACATGCCTTTTAACCTAAGATTCTATACCTTCAAAAACATTTATTAGTGCCCGACTGACCCGAAATTTACTTTCCCCAACATTTTCTCACAATTTCGCCATCTGCTGAAAAAGACAAGCTAATCACACGTGCGGCAGAGTCAATATCGAACGTTGGACAAAAAGCTTCCGGCATTTTTTACCGCACATAAAAACGGGAAGACGAACAAAATACTTTTAAAGCTAATAGAGGCTGTCCCCTAATCACTCGGCTCTGTCAGTCTTTGTAAAACTGCCTGAATTCCTCGGAAGGTTCACGGTCTGAGTAGATGTAAAGCGAGACTCCGTTCGGGTCAAGAATGGCAAAGCCTCGATCGCCCCACGGATGATCTTCCAGCAGCATCACAGGTTCCAGACCGGCCGCCTTCAGGCGATCGTGCTCGGCATCGACGTCGTCCACACAAAAGTTATAGATCAGGCCTGCCGGATTGCACACCGGAGGCCCCGACTCCTGAGGCTCCATGAACTGCAGTTCGGAGGTTTCTTTTCCAAACTGAAGGTTCACGTACCAACCGCAATCAAAGGTGACCTTGGCACCGAAATGCTTCACATAGAAATCACGTGACTCCTCAACCTTATCCGTCGTAATGCATGCTGACAGTGAGTTTGCAATCATAGTGCCTCCTTTGAGTTAGTTTTCCTGAACGGCTGCCGAATTACTGCCTTCCTGTTATGAGGATCAGCTTTGTTTCTCATAGATGGCAGGTGGTCAATTAAACTCCTTGATCGTATTTTCGCAATATCTAATGAATAGGAACGGCTCTTTGCGATTTGTTGGGGTTACGGAACAACGCTCCCTAACCCAATTGACGCTCATAAATACTTAAAATAGCAAGAGCCTTGCCTTGACGCTCATTCAATCCAACCCCAGCCCTGATAGCGATCCCTGGACCAGCGAAGGTATTTCAACAGCTCCCTGTTCACCAGATCGGCATCAAATTTTTCTCTGTCAAAGTCTCCACCAGACCATTCCATATAACTTTCATATTCCTCATGCTTCGGGTCTTTCAGGACATTACAGAATTCAACATAACCGGGCACGCCACCCACATCTTCAGGCGGGCAGGCTCTTTCACCTCCAACACAGGCCAATTCCATCCTCAGCCCCGAATTGTAATAGCGGCTTTCCTCAAGAACAAGCTCGTGCTCCCAGCTGTCCCCAAAATCATACAGATAATGAAATTTGCGACCTTTCTGCTTTATCAGATCACCAAGCCGGTATCTCCCGCAGGCCAGCCCATCTTCTTTAGATTCCGGATATTCCGTATAGCGCTTTTTCCCAATGGTAAAGTCGTACAGATGGCTGTCGGTCCAACCCATGACAATCTGAATGACATCGTGCAACCGATCCAATGTAATATCTGCAGGCACCACAAAGCGCCGCCATATGTCCGGCTCGATATCAAGCAGCTGTATTTTCAACAGATTAAATCGTTCGTTCATTTTTTTGCCTCATATTATAGGATTTCTAATCGCCCCCAATATTCGCCCGCAAATCAAAACCATACTTGAGATAGCTTATTGGGGCATGCTCTGAATGATTGTCAATCCAGGCTGGCTCACGGTGGCTAATATGAATAATCTCCTGTGTATTCAGCGCTTCAAACTGTTTACAAACGCGTTCCATAGTCTGCAGCTCCCGCTCTTCAAACAAGTCTGGGTTAAACTCGCGATCTTCACCAATACTAAACTTCTCGCCTGTTCCACCATTAGTAAACGATATCTCTTCAACCTTGACATTCCGTCTCCTTGCAGCATACTCAAAAACGCTCTGATAATGTTCCGGAACAGGGCCCATTTGGAGAGCACAATAACGACTACCCGTCAACGACACGCCAAACTCTTTGAAATGAAGAAAATCAGAGTAAAACAAGAGCTTGTTCAGCTTGGTTTTCCACGGCCTAAGTTGCTGGGCAAAAAACACCATTACCTCAACGAGCCTTTCAAGGCTCGGTTTTTTATAACCGGAAAATTCATCCGGAAGAAGCTCCCCCATGAGATACCTTTCGAGATCTATCCATTGCACTTTAGCACGTTCCTCCTTCAAATGATGAATTCGCCCCTTTACCCTTTCCAACAGGGAACCACTCAAAACTCCACTCAAGGTGATGATCTTCTCAAACTCTTCAGGATCCTGCGCGACCTGGATCAACCGTGCATTGGATTCACTCGGAACCTCACCCTGCTCGTAATTACGGTACGTATTGACACCGAAACCCAGAACCTCAGCCATTTTCGTGGCTGACAACGCATAAGATTCACGTAATGCCCTTATTTCTTCAGGAAATGGAAGCTTGTGCTCAACCCGGTACTGGTTATACACCTGCATCAGGTTAATCTCGTCAAGGTGCTCGGACGTGAACTGCTCATTGCTATCAGGGCACAAATAGTAATGATAGTTTACCATGTACTCTTTTTTCCTGAACACCATAGTCCTGGGCTCTTTCACGAGCACCATATCATTACCGGTTATCGGGCTTTTCATACTTCATTGATTTTTGAATGGATATTCAAGC
>Ga0272443_10003919_pt1:0-2500 | contig 16921 bp, 18 predicted proteins | sample SSMAcet12_FD_193581 | JGI IMG/M metagenome (GOLD analysis project Ga0272443, IMG submission 193581) | Marine sediment archaeal communities from Little Sippewissett salt marsh, Falmouth, MA, United States - SSM-Acet-12 | ecosystem: Environmental > Aquatic > Marine > Wetlands > Sediment ... | reverse complement strand
CCGTTTTGCCGGTATGCCGATGATGGAGTGCTGCACTGCAAGAGTGAGGCGCAGGCACATCTGGTGAAAGAAAGGCTCCGTAAGCGTTTTGCAGAGTGTGGTCTGATGCTTCATCCCGAGAAAACGAGAATCATCTATTGTAAAGATATTAACCGCAAGGATGATTATCCGGTAACAAGCTTCACGTTTCTTGGCTATACGTTTCGTCCTCGCAAAGTAAAGGATAAATATGGCCGGATGTACGTGGGCTTTGTGCCAGCAGTGAGCCGGGAATCGCTCAAGGCGATGCGGCAGACAATCAGGGGTTGGCATATGCAATTGCAAAGCGCAAGAGAGTTGGCTGATTTATCAAAGAGTTACAATGCCGTGCTGACAGGCTGGAAGAACTACTATGGGCGATTTCATGCATCAGCAATGGCGCCAGTATGGCACCATGTGAATCTGTACCTCATGCGATGGTTGAAGCGCAAACACAAACGGTTTGCCCGCCGAACCAAAAGGGCTATAAAAGCCCTCGAACGAATGGCGAGAGCAATGCCGGAAGTGTTTGTGCATTGGAAAGCGGGATATATCCCGAAAGGCTGGATAATGGGAGCCGGATGAGCGGCGACGTTCACGTCCGGTTCTGCAAGGGACTGGGGGTGCAATTCCCCCGGTCTACTTAACCCTAGTCCTGCATCAATTCTTCGGGCTCTCTCCTTCATTGATACTTCCCTTCCGTCTTTTGCCATTGACGTGGGGGCTTACCGGGCCTCCCGATTCCCGTGTAGTGAACTTCCACACATGCTGCCGTTCTTTGACTCCGCCGCAGTCTCCCATCCCTCGCCTTTTCGGTATGGACGATAGTGCTTTCCCCTTCGTTGTACAGGGTCTGCCTGCGATTTATGGTGTTTTCGGAGCTCTTTAGGGCGCCTGTGTTTTCCCCTGTCAACGCTTCCCCATCCCATTGCTGGCGATCGAGGCATGACTCGGGGCCATGATGGCTGGCTAAGCCTTTCATGTAAGAAACTTCCATTCTCTACTCTCTACCGGTTTTCATCGGCGCTTTCACAACGTCCCCTAGTCAGGGAATTGTTAGACTTCCTTTGGGCTTTTAATGAAAGGTGCAAGTACCGTTATCCAATCTGTAGGTTCATTCCAGTCTGGGTTAATCTTCAATCTCCATGTGGAAACCGTTTGACCATCTACCCATTGAGGTTTATCCATTTTCACATGAAAGAATGAACCAGGATCTCGAACTGAAGTCTTTCGCGAAATGACTAAACAAGCGCCTTTTGAACCAATACCATCAATTCTCTCAGTTGGTATAAATCCAATCCAAGATCGCTCTGAAAATCCTTCCGGTTGAAAATAGTAACCTATCCAACTATCCCCACTGCCTGCTCGTGAACTTACCCCTGGAAGCAGCTGGGTTAGCTTCCTAAGCAATTCTCTTTGCTCATCATTGCCCCTAGGACGCCAATTAGATTCAAGATGCGGCGCCCAAGATTCAAATCTTGGCAAGAAATGTAAGTGATCTGAAAGGAAATCCGAGAACTCGAAAACTAGAGATTTTATAAAAAGATCTTGATTATCAATCGATTTAAACGCATCCAGAACTTCTTCCCAAGAAATGAATGCCTGAGTATCAGTTAAATGCCTATCTACTTCTCTTCTACGCGACTCTGGGGCCAAAACAATAACGTACGAACGCAATGCTCCTCTTCGAATTGAACCAAGCCCTTGGGCAATAGTTTTTAATTCGTTTTCGTATTTCTTTGGTTGATCAGGCTGAAACTCTGCAGCTAACTTAATTTCGAAACCTATTATAACAGAATCGAGCTCAATTATCATATCTAGGCGGCCAGGACCTAATGACTCATCGTTTGTGGCATATTCTGTGTAACAAGAGAAGTGGGATCGCGATGTGATTAATCCAATTGGGCTGTTGTTATTTAGAAGCTTTAAGAATTCATTACGACATGATTGAGATCGAATAAGAAGAACTCGAAGACTGACTGTAGCAAGCATTTCTCCCTGAAGACCTTCGATTTCACTAAATATGTTCATATTGTTGGTTTTGGAGGTTGTCTAACGCCCAAGGGTAACTTGCAGTGCCGAAATCTTACAATTAAAACTGGGGGAGCTTGTTCACTGTCAAGTTTACCCGATTGTTATGAGGTTTAACCTAAATTTACGGAGATTAAAAATGGGTGAAGAAATTAATATCGAGAAAATTGAAGTGATGAAAAACGATGATGGGTATTTTTATCAAATCGACTTTCGGTTTGAAGAAAGCGGCAAAATGGAGCGGAGTTTTATTCGTAAAGATGCCTTATTCGCGTTGTTGTGCGTTGCTGAAAAAGAATTTATGACCACATAATCGCGGCGCTCACCTGCGGAGCAGGCGACGAACCGCAGGTTCGACGGCTGAGCCGTCAGGTGAAGTGCCTTGTTCCGGCGCAAGGCGACGGGGCAAGGCCGAACGAAGTGAGCGCCGAGATTCCAGGCGACGTAGTCG
>Ga0272443_10003918_pt1 | contig 16922 bp, 18 predicted proteins | sample SSMAcet12_FD_193581 | JGI IMG/M metagenome (GOLD analysis project Ga0272443, IMG submission 193581) | Marine sediment archaeal communities from Little Sippewissett salt marsh, Falmouth, MA, United States - SSM-Acet-12 | ecosystem: Environmental > Aquatic > Marine > Wetlands > Sediment ... | reverse complement strand
GTCGAACTCGGCGACTTCTCGGTGACCTACAAAGCCGCAGGACTGCTTGTCGAGGTCAAGCAAATCGTCTCGGCGAGATCGAAACTCCGCCAGAAGATGCTCGATAAGCTTCACCAGGGCGGCGTCGAAATCGTGTCTCCCACCTTCATGAATACGCGTGCGGTTCCGGTCGAGAGGCAGTTCATTCCCGAACTATACCGCCACGCACCACAGGAGAAGACAACAGAGTACACTCCTGAGCCGGAGGATGTAATCTTCGACAAGGCCGAGAAAGCCGAGTCTCTCGAGAAGCTCAGGGAAGCCTACGAATCATACGGCCAGCATCTTGAGACTCTTAAGGAATCCATTGCTGAATCGGATTCCGAAGAGGAAAAAGAGAGATTGAAGTCTGAGATGGAGAAACTCGATGGAAGACGCAAACGTCTCGCCGATGTAATCAAACGTCGTGAAGAGAGCAAGGAATCGTGACAATAAGACCGGGGTGCTTCTCGAACTTTTTCTTGCATGTGTCTTTTCAGCCATATTCGGCCTGTCATCACCGCTCGCGGCCTCACCTGACTCGCAGGCCTCAACATCGAAAGATGGAGGTTCAGGAACAATGACGACCACAGAATACTACTTCGTCCGATTGATCGGGACCAGGGATGGATGGCCGGAAGACATGACCGACGACGAGCAGAAGGTGATGGAGAATCATTTCGTATATCTCAAAGATCTCGTCCATAAGAACAAAGTCGTCTGCGCGGGACCGGTCATGGATCCCGTGTTTGGGCTTATTATCCTTCAGGTTTCCTCTGAAGAGGAAGCGAAAGAGATCATGGAAGACGAACCGTCGGTAGTGTCCGGGGTGCACACATACGAATTGCATCCAATGCATCTCTCGCTGCTCATGGAACACCGTTCAGCCCGACGATATGTCGACAACCCGACTGACAGGCTGCTTGAGAAATCAGTCGAGGTCTCTGCATCTTTGCCCGATGTCTGGAATGCATGGACCACCGTCGAAGGCGTCAACAGCTTCTTCAGTTCTGACGCCGATATTGATCTCCGCGTGGGCGGCAAATACGAGGTCTACTTCCTGATGGATGCCCCGAAGGGTTCACGCGGTTCCGAGGATTGCAAAGTGCTCAGCTTCCTGCCCATGCGAATGCTCTCCTTCGAGTGGAACGCTCCTCCGAGTTTCGGCGACCTGCGATACACGAAGACTCGTGTGGTGATAACCTTCGACAAGAAAGCAGATGACACGACTGCAGTGACTTTGTCCCATCTTGGCTGGGGTGCAGGTGATGATTGGGACGAACTCTACAATTACTTCGACCAAGCATGGGCGAGCGTACTCAAGAGCCTCTCCGATCACTTCTCCGAAGTCTGGGATGATTAGTGCAAGTTCATTCGGAACATGGGCTTGAATCCGGATGTTAAAAAAGTAAATGAGTGACCCGACAAAAACCTCTCCCTCCATGACTGTCTCAGTTTTGGCTTGACATAACAGGGAGGTGGTGGTAATATATGAGATTATTGCGCGGGGCCCATAGCTCAGCGGTTAGAGCAACTGACTCATAATCAGTGGGTCCCAGGTTCGAATCCTGGTGGGCCCACCATTTAGAGGTGTCACGGGCAATTAGCTCAGTTGGTTAGAGCGTTCGGTTCACATCCGAGAGGTCACTGGTTCGAATCCAGTATTGCCCACCATAGATGTGGGTGTGAGCAGATCACATGATTTATTCGACAATAAATCCTTGTTCCCTCAAACGGAGCTTGGATTTCGACATCGTCAGACAGAGAGAATTAGAAGTGCACTCGACAACCGAGTGCACTTTTTGCTTGGTACAATGTACAAAGTTAGCGGGAGTAGGTAATGCAGAAGGAGATTGAGTTGTTGATGAAGCTCCAGGATATTGACTATTTCATCGGGGAACTGGAGCGATCAAAGGATTACCTGCCAGACATGATGGGCAACCTTCGCACGGAGATGGAAGAACTCGAGGAGACCCTCGAGAACCACAAGAAGAGGCTGGAAGAAGCCAAAGTGGAGCAAAAGCAGCTTGAAATAGAGATCGCTGCCAATAACGAGGCTTTGGAGAAATACCAACAGCAGATGTTGAGCATCAAGACTAACAAGGAGTACGATGCTCTCATGCAGGAGATTGACAAGACCAAGGAAAGCGTCTCCACGGCCGAGGACAAAACGCTGTTGCTCATGGATGAGATCAGCGAACTTGAAGAAAAGATAGAAGAATACACCGCCAAGGCTGCTGACGTCAAGGAAAGGAACTCCGGACAGCTCGAACAGCTTCAGAACCAGATCGATGCGGTAGGCGAGAAAATGCAGATGAAGGATGACGAGCGAAAGAACGTGCTCGTCCGTATACCAAAACCATTGATGTCCGCGTACGAGAGGATTCGCAAGGGACGTGGAGGCGATGTTGTGGTTCCGGTTCGCAAACGTTCCTGCGGCGCATGCCATAAACAGCTTGAACCGCACTTGGTGCAGGAAATCAAAAAGGGCACCAAGATTATCATGTGCGACTCCTGCGGGCGGATACTCTACTGGGCAGGGGATGACGATTGATGCACCCGAAAATCGAGAAACTTGGCTTAACTTTTGACGATGTCCTGCTGATTCCGGCAAGGAGCTCAGTTCTCCCGAGCGAGGCCGATGTGTCAACGCGGCTTTGCGGGGATATCGCGCTCAATATCCCGATAATCTCGGCCGCTATGGACACGGTGACCGAGGCCGAACTGGCCATTGCGCTCGCGAGGCAGGGGGGACTCGGCATCATTCACAAGAATATGAGCATCAGCAAGCAGGCTGCGGAAGTTGACAAAGTCAAGCGCTCGGAATCGGGGATGATCGTCAATCCTATTACTCTGCCTCCTGATGAGCCCATCGGTGAAGCCCTCAATGTCATGACGATGTTCTCGATATCGGGTATACCTGTTACGGAGAGCGGCAAACTCGTGGGCATCATCACCAACAGGGATCTCAGGTTTCACAAGGATCTTTCCGTCAAGATCCGTGACGTGATGACGAAGGACAGGTTGATTACAGTGCCGATTGGCACCACTCTGGATGAAGCACAGGAAATCCTGCATAGGAACAGGATCGAGAAACTCCTCGTGGTCGATGACAACGGTCTCCTTAAAGGCATGATAACCGTAAAGGACATCACGAAGAAGATTCAGTACCCGAGTGCCTGCAAAGACGATCACGGGAGGCTTCGGGTTGGCGCGGCAGTCGGTGTTTCCGATGACCTTCTGAAACGTGCGCGATCGCTGGTCGGCGCCCATGTGGACGTACTGGCGGTGGACTCGTCGCATGGTCACTCCGAAGGCGTGCTCAAAGCTGTCGAAAAGCTCCGCAATGAGTTTCCCAAAATCCCGATCATGGCGGGCAATGTCGTAACTGCGGAGGGTACCCGCGATCTCCTCTCGGCCGGAGCGAGTTGCGTGAAAGTAGGCGTGGGCCCCGGCTCGATCTGCACAACACGTGTGGTGACGGGAGCAGGCGCTCCCCAGATAACCGCGATTCTCGACTGCTGCGAAGAAGCGAAGAAACATGACTCCTATGTGATTGCCGACGGCGGTATAAAGTACTCGGGCGACATCGCAAAGGCCATAGCTGCGGGCGCCGATTGTGTGATGGTGGGTTCGCTGTTCGCCGGAACCAAGGAGGCTCCGGGCGATGTCGTTCTTTACGAAGGTCGAAGCTACAAGCTCTATCGCGGGATGGGTTCGATCGAGGCCATGCGCCAGGGATCAGGGGACAGGTACTTCCAGTCCGACACTACGGAGGTCAAGAAGCTCGTCCCCGAAGGCATCGAAGGACGGGTTCCCTACAAGGGTGAGCTGGCAGATTCGATTTACCAGCTTGTCGGCGGCCTCAAAGCCGGTATGGGCCTGACCGGGTGTGCCACTGTCGAGGAACTGCAGACCAAGTCGAAGTTCATGCAGATCAGTTTCGCCGGGTTGCGTGAGAGCCACCCCCACGATGTCAGCATCACCAAAGAGGCTCCCAACTACCGCACGTGGCGGTAGATAGTCCCAGTCATCTTTCTACGTTGTTAACCAACTGACAGTGGATTGCTGAGTGTATTAGTCCCTGTTACTGGATGTCAGATTGGTACTCCCGCTGATCGCTTCGCCTTCCACTCCCGGTATAGCTGGCCGATCTCGGCGGATATGATGAAGACGGCGGATGTGTAGTATATCCAGAATGCTGTAACGATCAGCAGAGAATATGCCCCGTAGATACGTTTGTACGTCGCGACTTCAGTAATATAGTATCCGAAGAACCTCTCCGCAATCTTCCAGAGAATCGCCGCAGCTACCGCGGATACGAACACCGCCTTCTGCGGAATCCGTTGCTGAGGAACAAGCGCATACAGGATATAGAACGCAAAGAAGATCACAACCACCGTCGCGATTTCCACGAGAAGGTCCTGAAATCCGGGAAGAGCCAACCCCGAAAGTAACCCTATTCGATCGGCGAAGTCTTCGAGAATTACGAGCGTCGGAAGAAGCGTCGTCGAGAGAAGGAAGTAAAAGATTACGAGCAGTACCAGCGCAATGTCCCGAAGTTTGCTCACGTAGATCGACTGACTCGTCTGTACATTGTAGACTTGATTCAGGATTGTCCTCATACTGCTGAAGAGGCCGCTGGACGCGAATATGAGTCCTCCCAGACCGACAATCCCGGCAACGCTTTTGTATATCTTGAACTCTTCGATTCTTGAGAGAATGAGGTCCTTGACTTTGCTCGCCTGTTCGGGGTAGGGGAGAACCTTGTCAATGAAGTTGCTGATTTCGATGCCGATCGCCGGTTGTTCAAGGAATCTGCCGATAATCGCAAAAATGATGAGTACCATGGGCAGAATGCAGACTATGAGCGAGAATGACAATCCTCCGGCAAGGAGTAGAACGTGGTGATCACCCACACGATTATACAGACCACTTGCGAAATGCTTGGTAATCTCAACCAACCATATCACGAAGCGCCGCACCGATAACCGAATCTTGTCTGCTCGTAATTTCACAATTCAACCCCGTCGGCAGATACCGCAGACCATAGATACGAAGAACGACTCTTGATTGGTAGTCTATTTTGATTTGAAGTCTGAGTCATATGACGCACATTTGAGAGTTGAGAGTCATCGCCGGAAAGAACGAGCCGCCCCGTATTGTAAGCGGCTCGTCAGTATCATGTGGTCTTTGCCGGTTAAGAAAGCTACTTGCCGCCAGTGTCCCTCTTTGAGGATGTCGGCCGAATAGCGTTCCTGCCGGTTAGATTATTGGTTGGGTTAACTCCGGTCTTCGTCGCCGAAGCTCTCGGGCTGGCTCCGATTTCGACCGGAATGGAGTACCGCGTTGCGGCACTGTCGGACATCGCAAACGTAAACGATGTCTTCTTGACCGCCTCAGTCGGTCCCGTAGCCTTCACATATATCGCTGCTTCCCTGCCCGGAGCGATAGGTTCTGTGGGGAGTTCCACGTCGATCACGGAAGCCTGTGTAGACAGCAACTCCGGAACCACCGGTTCGTCAGATACATTCTTCATGACCAGCCTGAAGCGATCATCGATCTTATCCGGAGTGATTTTGACGGTGGATGGTGTTATCGTCACGGGCTGCAGTGTGTCGAAGCTCGGAACCGCAGAAACGCGCAGCCTCACACCCATCCGCTCGTTCTCGGGATCACTCGTGTATATCTGTGGAGACTTGGCATATCGAGTAGCCCTCGAACCCAGTCTCAAGCTTATGCCGATTTCAGCGCTGTCACCGACAGCGAGGTACCGCTTCGAAAGCGGCGCCTTCGTGCATCCTCAGCCAGGCCGTATCTTAACGATGTCGAGCGTGTCTATCCCGACATTACTCACATAAAACGCGTGGTAGACAGTGCTCCTGACTGGTGTATAGCCGAAATCGAATTCCTCTTCGGACAGCTCGGCCTTTCCGTCCTTGTATGGGCTTTCCTGCGACGGATTCGACTTCTTCGCCGGGGCCTTAAGCGTCGAACTCGCAGACTTCGACTGCTTATTCGACTGAGTTGGTGGATCGGACAAAGCCCGGTCGCTTATCAAACCGAAGATGATAAATGAAGCTATCACCAGAGGGGCAAAAACAGCTGCTTTCTTCATCTGTGCTCAACCTCTGTTACTGGAACAGTTCAAAATTGGAAGTTCGTTAATACTCTAATCTACCTTATATAGTCACATTGTCAAGACGTTATAACGCCTTTGTTAGCTTTGTGTTCACGCGAAACGGCTCAATCAATGTCCTGAACTGCTATGAGACGATGTTGGCTTAATGGCCTGTGATGTCTTTGCCAGCAGTGCCGCAGGCAGCGTCAACCTCGTGCGAGGCGGATCGTTCAGCTCGAAAGTGAACGATTTCTTGACGGTCTGGGCATTGACATCGTCAGCAAGACGGACCCGCACGGTAGCGGACTCGCCAGGCGCAATTTTAGTAGTCTCGTAATCGATCTCGAAACTCTCGTGGGGCGCTACAACCAGCCTCGGAGTCAGAGGCACGTCGACACGATTGGTCAATTTGACCTCGACTTCCTTGTCCCTCTGATCGGCAGGAATCTCGACAATCGGGGGCTCTATCAAGATCGGACTCAGGGAATCCGCCTGTGGGCGTGCCTTCGCATGGAGAGTCAGGCGGGTGTTACCCTTCGTGATGTCGCTCGTGATTATCGTGGTCGACTTCCTCTGGTTGCCGGATCTTCTTCCGACATTGAAAACGATCTCTATTTCTGAGCTGTCACCGACAGCGATTAGCCTCTTCTTAACAGGGGCCTTGGTGCATCCTCAGCCAGGCTTTACCTGAATGATCTCCAGCGTGTCGACACCTTTGTTGTGCAGCCAGAAGCTGTGCGTAACGGACGACATCTGGGGCACGTTGCCGAAGTTGAATTCGAGTTCAGGGAAGTAGAGTCGTCCTTTGGTGTAGTCACCTGCTGCTTTAGATACACTCTTGGGGTTAACCGGTGTGCCGCAAAACGCCACCGAAACTGCAAAACTCAATAGCAACAGAACGATTAAGAGTCGTTTCATACCATCAATTCTCCGGGGTTTCACGCTATCGTCAATACAGTTCGTTATCTAAGTTACTACTAATGCCGAATATGTCAACATGTTTGACCGCTCGGCCGATCGTCCTCCTCGTACTGCCTATCGACCGCCTGATCTGTTGGACTTGCTTCGTGTCACCATGACAGGGATTGACATCCGCGTCCGGTCTTTGTCACTGAACTCAATCGTAAAGGATTTGATGAAGTCCTCCTCGGGTCGGTCCTCCTTTATAGATACCAGTGCCTTAGCCGTCTCACCCGGCCCGAACAGACTGTCGGGAAGTGTGACGTTGAAATAGTCGTCATCTTCATAGATCAGCTTCATCCCGACCTTCTTCGTCGTGATATTCTTCAGGGCAACAGCCCTGTTGAATCCGCCGGACATGCTCCTCGATTCCAGCATCTTCGGGTCAGCGATGAAGGGCGAAGTCGGCACGGATGAAGGCAGTACCGTAGCTCTAATCCTCAAGTTCATGGTCCTGTTCAGCAGATCACTTGTCATTATCTTGACAGTCTTGTTATAGTCGCCTTTTCTCCGGCGAGAGTTGAATATGATCTCAATTTCTGCGCTGTCACCTGCAGCGATGAGCTCCTTGGATAGGGGAGCCCTTGTGCAGCCTCAGCCGGGCTTTATGTCGATTATCTGGAGAGTGTCGGTGCCAGTATTTACGACGAAGAACTTCTTCGACACCTTGGCCCCTTGTGTGACCTTCCCGAAATCAAAACCGAGTTCACGCATCAAAGCGCTGCCTTTTGTGTAGCCGCCGACTCTTCCCGAACCCCTGGTCTGCGCGTAGGACAGGGCGGAGACACATGAATGCAACAGCATGATGAGCAACAGAATAGAGCAATACCGTAATGCTTTCATCAAACCTTCAGCCTCGCTTGACTAATGATTCCGAGGTGTGCGACCTCAGTCGATTATCCCTTATACACCTATCGACACCAACGGTTGAATATATTCCAAATTCGCGGCTTTTCAAGAGGAAACCTTGCCTTTATCACTTATTGACAAAACCTGTGATATTTTGCTTGACAGGGGCACATAAGTGCAGTACTGTATATTTGTGCAGTTCGCGCTGTTGGCGGTTCTTTGGAAGGGTGACTCAGGGCTTTCCGCTCTGCCTTCGATACCGCCGAAACAGAGGCTCTCGAATGACCGGGGGCCGTGCAGGAGGGTATATAACGAGGATGGATTCATGGAACAACCCAAGCTGACTGCAAGACAGAAGCAGGTGTATGACTTCATCTCAGATGCGATTCTCGAAAGAGGCTCGGCGCCAACTATCCGCGAAATCGGTGAGAGGTTCGCTATTCAGTCGACCAACGGTGTGCGGTCTATCCTTACAGCACTTATCAAGAAGGGCTATCTGCGGAAGACGCCCAATGTCTCAAGGGGCCTCGAGTTGACTTCAAGGCGCAGGGGGACGGTGCGTCACCTGCCGCTCGTAGGATCAGTGCCCGCAGGTATGCCGCTGCTCGCAGAGGAAAACGTCGAAGGCAGTATCGCGGTTGACGCGAGTTTCGCGCCCTCGGACGACACCTTCACACTTCGTGTGGTGGGGGAGAGCATGATCGGGGCGGGGATCGCGGATGGCGACTTCGTGCTGGTTAGACGGCAACAGAGTGCGGAGCCGGGGGATATCGTAGTTGCTGTGATCGGGGATGAGGCGACCGTAAAAAGGTTCTTTCCTGAACCCGATAGGGTTAGACTCGAGCCGGAAAACGATGCGTTCGGCCCGATCATTGTCGAATATGACACCCCCGGTTTCTACATCGCAGGCAAAGTCGTGGGCCTGCTGCGCAGGCTATAGCGATAAAAGGCCCGTGATACGGCGCTTTATGCAAGCGTTGTCAAGGTGCTGCGTAACAGAGTATTGGGGTTGTGGTGTGTTGATGGAGTGACCCATGTATCAGGATGTCGATGAACCTATTGATGTCATTGCGGTGTTCGAGAAGAGCCGATTGCGTCCGGTCCGATTCAAATGGAAGGACAGGGTGTACAAGGTCACGAAAGTCACCGGATCATGGCAGAGCGATGTCGGCAGATATCGACTGAAACACTTCGCCGTCGTCGACACCGCATCCAACTTCTTTCAGCTCTCCTACGATCAGCAGGAGGCGACATGGTCCCTCACGAAGATATCAGCCGAGTAGGCTGCCCCGGATCAGGCAGGACCGCGCGCACAACCGGGTGGAGTTAAAGTGGTACATTAAGTAGGTGGAGGTTGCCTTGTTCCCCACTGGCAGGAGAGGCACGATGCGCGGAGGGGTGGGCGAGACCCCTTGTGATCGAGTCGTCATGCATGTCGACATGGATGCATTCTATGCGCAGGTCGAGCAGATGCACAGGCCGGAACTCAGGGGCAAGCCTATCATCGTCGGTCTGGGGGCGTCGAAACGGGGAGTGGTTGCGACCTGCTCCTATGAGGCCCGCGAGTACGGAGTCAAATCCGGAATGTCGGCGGTCGAGGCGCTGCGGCTCTGCCCGCCTGCGATCCTGGTGCAGGGATCGATGGATTCCTACGTTCACTACGCCGAGTTGATTCGTGGTATCTTCAGGGAATTCACGCCATGCGTTGAGCCGACATCTATAGATGAAGCTTTTCTCGATGTGACAGCATCTCTGAAGATTTTCCCAGACCCGGTAGACATTGCGAAGTCGCTCAAGAAGGAAGTGCTTAACCGGCTTGGGTTGACATGTTCGGTGGGGATGTCCGTGAACAAGCACATCGCGAAGATCGCATCAGCATTGGAGAAACCGGATGGTTTGACTGCGATCTGGCCTCACGAATTCGATGAGAAGTTCTTTCCGCTCGATGTCGGGAAGATTTACGGAGTGGGCCCGGTGACTCGCAGGACGCTGAATGAAGTGGGCATATTCACTGTTGGTGATCTCGCGAATGCGGATCGCCGCAGCCTCAGCAAGCGCCTGGGAGTAAATGCCGCCCACTTGATAAAGGTAGCGAAGGGGCTTGATGACTCGCCGGTTCATGCGCATGAAGATCAGGCTGACGAGAAGTCGATATCGCACGAAAGCACTTTCGATCGGGATTCAAGGGACTTGTCTTTCATGCATTCAGTCATACTCCATTTGACTGACAAGGTCAGGTCGAGAATGCGGAAAGGCTGTTTCTACGCAAGAACCGTCACGCTCAGGGTCAGATTCGCCGATTTCGAGACCATAAGCAGGGCGCATTCCCTTGAGGAAGTCACGGATGATGTGTCGCTGATCTACGAAACCGCCCGCAGCCTGCTTCCTGTCGAGAAAGCACTCCGAAAAGGTGTGAGGCTGCTGGGAGTACGGGCGAGCAACCTGTCAAAAACGAATCATACGGAACAGATATCACTTTTTGATGACCGGGCGAGCGCAAAGAAGCACGATATTCAGGAGGCGGTTGAGCTTGTAAGGAAAAAGTTCGGAAAGAAATCTATTGTCAGAGCGGGTTCTTTGAAGTTTCTTAGTGGCAGTCCAGCCAGGAAATCAGAAGACGGCAGATGAAGAGCTGCGCGAAATCCACTGAGCGAGGCTGGCGGCGCAATAACCAATCTGGGGCTGGGCAAGGTTGCACTGAATGTCAAGGATTGATCTCAGACGGAGACTCAAAGAGCTTTACAGGGCCTCAACCGATCAGGTTGACATAGTCGACGTCCCCGAACTCGGATTCATCACCATCGAAGGACAAGGGGACTACCGCGATACGGATGAAGCTTTCACGCAGGCTTCGGAGACGCTTTTTAATGTTGCGTTCGCGCTGAAGTTCCTTCTACGCACACTCAACCCTCCTGTCGAGTTCTCAGTTATGCCGTTGGAAAGTCTCTGGTGGCCCGCTTCCAGCGAATCTTCACGAGAGAAGAAGTCAGAGGAAATCTGGAAATGGAAGCTGATGATCCTTCAGTCGGACATTGTCATTCCCGGGATGTTCGATGACGCCGTCATCAGCGTCAAGAAAAAGAAAGACCCGCCCATGCTATCCGAGGTTCGTTTGGAAAAGTTCCACGAAGGGCTTTCCGCGCAAACGCTTCACAGGGGACAGATCGTCGAGGGTGACGATTCCGTCGATCTGGTTTATTCCTACATCGCAGGACACGGGTACGAGCCGCGGGGCAAGTACCATGAGATTTACCTGACCGATTTCCGCAATACTCCCCCCGAGGACCTTCGCACTATCATCAGGAGACCTGTTAAGACGGGAGGCGCCGTAAGCTACTATGACAACGGTAACAGAAGCGAAGAGTGACGAGGATATCTGCCATATCCGTGCGCTCTTCCTTGAGTACTCCAATTCCCTCGGATTCGAACTCGACTTCCAGCACTTTGATTCCGAAGTAGAGAATCTCCCCGGCGAATACAGCCCTCCCGATGGATGTCTGCTGCTCGCTCACTGTGATGGGGAGCTTGCCGGGTGCATAGCGATGAGAAAGATATCCGGTGATATCTGCGAGATGAAACGACTCTACGTTAGGCCGTCCTTCAGGAGCAAGGGTGTAGGGCGGTTGTTGTCGGAGAGCCTCATCGAGAGGGCAAGGGATCACGGATACAAGTCGATGAGGCTCGATACTCTCGAATCAATGAAGGAGGCCACGAGTCTATACCGCTCCCTCGGGTTCGCTGACACCGATCCATACAGGTACAACCCGCTTGAAGGGGCAACATACCTCGAGCTCCCGCTTTGAACACTGCTTCTTGTGGACAGTGCTTTTAAACTACTCCGGGCAGATACCTACAAGTGCGCCGATCTGCTGCTGACACGAGTTGTTGTCCGGAAAACAGGGTGACCCCTCTTTCAGTCGGACATCACCTGCGCTCGGGTCGCAGAGCAGCGGATTCAGAGAGATGTTACCTTTCTGATTGGCCTGCGCAGCGATACTGTCACCAACCCAGTCACCTCCCGAGTTGCTGTAGATGTTACAGCATGAAAGGCTCGGGAAGTTGATATCGTCGGCAGACCTTACTGCGCCGCCACCCTGACTGAAGGCGATCAAACTGTAAGTCAATCGTGGTTCCGAGTCATTACTGCAACTGAGTCCTCCCCCGATCACTGCGGAATTGCTTACCATCGTGCAATTGGTGATTGTCGGGTTGGAGTTAATGGTCGCGTAAATTGCGCCGCCTTCCGCCGATGCGTTGTTACGATACAGAATGCAGTCGCTCAGCGACGGGCTCGACTGGCCGCAGTACACCGCGCCACCAAGGCTCGATGCCCGATTGTTCCCGAAAGTAGTTCCGGTAATGACCGGCGAGGCGGTGAGGCAATAAATCGCGCCGCCCCTGACCGTGGCATAGTTGTCGGAGAACGTGCAGTTACGGATCTTCGGTTTGGCGTTACCATCGCAGTTGAAAGCAGCTCCATCCTCGGCGGTGTTCTGCGAAAAGGTGCAGTTCTCGAAAATCGGCGAAGCAGTGCGACAGAATACAGCGCCACCGTACTCTGCGCTGTTACCGCTGAACGCGCAATTGACGAATCGAGGTGACGATGTTTCCACGTAGACTCCGCCACCCCTGGCACCCTGATCGGTGCCTGCTCCGGACGGGTAGCCACGGCTGATTGTCAATCCTTCGATCACGAGATTCGAGTCTTCGTCGCCGTTGAAAACGAACGCCCGTCTCGGAGATAGACTGCTGCCTTTGCAATCGATCTTCGTCGCTGACGCACCGTTCTTGGATCGAAGCGTGATGAGTTTGCCGCCGAAGGTCAGGTTGGTATTCCCAACGCCTTCGTAAACTCCATCAGCAACCTCGACTATGTCGCCTTCTCTGGCGGCATCTATAGCGTGTTGAATTGTCGAGTACTCACTGGGTACACTGAGAAGGGTGTCACGGGGCGGGGGGGGATCGACTGATTCAGACCACTCGCAGGATACGATCACAGCAAGAACCAGTACTACCAGAATACCGAGATACTTGGGTTTCATACAACTCCTCATTCTTTCCTGACATCAACATGTATTTCAACGTGCGCGAAGCTGGAAAGTTTCAGCTATGGTTCCATCTTCTATAACGTTATATGCTCGAAAACATCAAATGAAACAGTTTTCCATCCGTAAATCTGTCCATTAGCAAAAAAGGCCCGTTAGTCGGGATTGTCAAGCCAACAATCCTCCCCACACGGATTTAGGCGGTTATGCTCCCCTCTGTACAGCTACTCGAAAGCGTCTGGTGTGCTGTGGTCATCGTCTTCAGCCCCGTCTCTCAGCGTCTTTCTGAAACTGACCTGATGGATGAGATACTTTTCTCGATTGTACCTGAATACGCCGATTATCACCGTGATAAGTCCCAGCGGTATGAATATCCAGCCGACCACGTGGATGAGCGTGGAGTCGAAGAAGTGGACGAATGTCACTCCCGCGACGAAAAGTGTCAGGGCTGTGCGGACATACGACAGAACCGTGCGTTCATTAGCGAGAATAGTGCGGAACGACGCGAGTATATCGGTCGTGCTCCATTCCGATGCGGGGCGTTTCGGCCTCGGTATCCTTAAATTTGTCAGACGCATACAACACCTTCTTTTCCGTAATCGAAATGCAATCGTTTAACGGAGGTTAAACAAGTCTACGGAACGAAAGTTCTCGTCAATCCCGGAAAAGTCGGGTATATGCGATACTGTCGAGTTCGAATCGGGGTCCGGGCCGCATCAGCAATCAGGCGTGCCATCGTCGTCCGGATCGCATGGCGGCGGTCCGCCGGCGAACATGTACGCCAACAGGTACACGACATCATCCACATCGACACCGCCAGAGCAGTCAACATCCGCAATGTCCATATCGAACGGAGGCGGCCCTCCAGCAAAGATGTAGGCGATCAGGTAGACCGCGTCATCGATGTCTACCGCTCCTGATCCGTTTACATCGCCGCAGACATAATCGCGGATGAATATGTCGGCGTCTCCGCAGTCAACGTAGGCAGGGCTGATAGAACCTCCATGCAGCACCGAGAACAGGAACTCGCCCGCCGGTTCGAAGAACACCGAATCGAAGTCAATCACCTGCTCGGAATCTGAGACATTGCGCATCATGATATTGCAGAGAAGACCGTCCGATTGCGGCGGAAGTCCATCGACCGACGATGTCGAGATAGCGCCGACGACGAAAACGACATTGCTGTCCGCGACCGGCCAGATGTAATTGGAGTCAGCCGGGGTGGATGCGGTAACAAACCAGTTTTCGGGTAATACCGATCCCGTGCGGTCAATCGAAACGAATTCGATGTCGTCCGAGCTGAACGAGAAACCGAGCGAGAATGCGACTGTGACCGTATCTGTCGTCAGGTAGACCGGAAGGGGGAATGTGTCATACTCGCCCGCATAGACTTCGACCGGACATCCGAGTCGCACCGCGTTTTCACCTGTCGGCAGATAGCATGGTTCACGGGGCTGGCAGATTCCTGATGACAGGCCGACAACGAACATCTCGGCGTAAAGCGCGAGGTCGGATATGTTCACGCTTCCGCATAAGTCTACATCGCTGTTTTCCACCGGTGAGGGAAGCGCGGCCTGGCCCGCAAGGTAGCGGTTGAGAAGAACGAAATCACCTACCGTGTACTGCATCCCGTCGCCGTTAACATCGCCGCAAATGATATCCGCACAGATATCCGTTGCTGATACGGAGAGTATAACGCATACGAGAATCAGCACGACTGCCCCGGTCTTGCCTCTAAACATGATTCACCTCGCAGTTATAGGAATGGAGAGTAGCCTGTGATAGAAATATCGCTTTGTCGGGCCGTTGTGTCAACAGGGAAAAGAACCGTCGACGAGTTGGCGACGGTTACATTGTCGGGAGAATATCACATTATTATGGCGAGGAGCCTGAGAAGCAACGGATTATTGTCTTTGTCGATGACAGCGACTATTACGCCTGATCCGTCGACATCATAGAGAGTCCTCGCTGAATCAGCGAAGAAATAGGAAGAGCTTATGTCAAGAGTCGGGGAGAAGGTAATCGGATCACCCGAGGCCGAATTTGCGTCCCAGATCAACGACTGCGGCGTAACTCTGATAACGGACTTCAGATTCTTTAGTTTGATGTACTCGTCAATACTGACTGCAGCACCGTAAATGCTTTTAGCAGATACGCGTCGATACTTGATCCCCAGTTCCTTCAGCTCATGCTCGGTACCATCAGTCTCGATCCACACCGCCACGCTCTCCGCATCTTCCGGGCCGAAGACATACATGCGACGTTCGGCGGGAAAAGCTGGGAGGTTATCTCCGGGCTTTCTCGAACTATGCTTGTCGACGGTGGTAACCATCTCGAAGAGGCAGGTATCGGCGTTCGGGGGGCTTGCACAATCGTTGACAACGCATATACTGGCGGGATACATCCAAACATGCGGGAACGGACCGGCAGAGAACAGACCTGAGAGACTGTCGATCTCCCCATATCCCCATACCATTTCCCAGTGTATCTCCCCATTCCCGTTGATCCCGCCCGGATCGGCGAGGAACTCGTATTCGACCACATTGAGGCTGTCGCCATATAGCGTGTCGGGCGGGTTGAGGATGACCGGAGGAGCGCAGGAGTCGGCGCCTGATCCGTCGACATCATAAAGAGTCCTCGCTGAATCAGCGAAGAAATAGGACTTGCTGATATCCAACCGGGGCGAACACTGGGCCGATGACAGAATCGAGAGAGCTTCGTCGTGGAGGTTCATAGGTGTCACACGGATGATAGATTTGAGTTGCTTTAGTCTGACGTACTCATCGACGCTCATTCTGCCCATGTAGATATTCTTTCTGAAAGACGGCCGATACTTGATTCCTGTCTCATCCAGCTCATCGGTTGTACCATCAGTCTCGATCCACACCGCCACGCTCTCCGCACCTTCCGGCCCGAAAACATACATGCGTTTCCGCAGTGGGTTACTCAGCAGCCCGGTGCCGATCCCCCTCGAACTAAACTTGTCGACGGTCATAACCATCTGGAAGAAGCAGGAGTCGGCGTTCGGCGGAATCATGCAGTCATTGACAACGCATATCCACCCGGGCCACGTGCCTGCCGGCAGTGTAGGCCCATACGTGAAAAGCCCAGTGGCAGAGTCGATACCACCCATCGGCCATACCACTTCCCAATGGATATCCCCATTCCCGTTGATCCCGCCCGGATCGGCGAGGAACTGATATTCGACGAAGTTGAGGCTGTCGCCATACAGTGTGTCGGGCGGGTTCAGAATGACGGGAGGAGCGCAGGAGGCAGCGACGCGTCGATGTAGCAGGGTCACATCAACTGCGGGGCGGAGCTTCTTAAGCTGAATGTATTGATCGACGCTCACTCTGGCTGACAATGTACTGTCCCTTAGTCTCAAACGATAATCAATGTCCAAATTGTCCAAATCACCTATGGGAACGTCGGTTCCGAGTGAGACCCCCACACTCTCGGCTCCTTCGCAACCAAAGACGTACGTTTCCTTTATGAAAGGATCTCGAAAAAGGGTCGAAGCGGTTGTTGTCGAGTTGAATTCTTCGATGGTCGTGACTATCTGGAATGTGCAGGTGTCTGCATTAAACGGTTCAGCGCAGTCATTGACTACACGAATCTGGGCGGGGAATTCCAGTGCCTGCGATACAGATTCGAAACTGTAGTGACCCGATGCACTGTCGATTTCTCCGAAGGGTGATACTAATTCCCAATGAATGTAAGCTGTTTGATCGACACCCCCCGGGTCGGCGAGGAACTGATAACTGCCCGAATTGTGACTGTCACCGTAGAGTGTATCAGGCGGATTCTGGACGCGTGGGCGCAGGCATGAGTTCACGAATCTCAGGGGCTCTGGTTTCAGGAAAATTGCGGGCGGCACCTTCTTAAGTTGGATATATTGATCAATGCTCACTTTTGCCAGGAAGTGGCCG
>Ga0272443_10003917_pt1 | contig 16923 bp, 13 predicted proteins | sample SSMAcet12_FD_193581 | JGI IMG/M metagenome (GOLD analysis project Ga0272443, IMG submission 193581) | Marine sediment archaeal communities from Little Sippewissett salt marsh, Falmouth, MA, United States - SSM-Acet-12 | ecosystem: Environmental > Aquatic > Marine > Wetlands > Sediment ... | reverse complement strand
AAACGGAACAGACAAGGAAACTATTAACATAGTTAACGGAACTACAGTTATACCTTCAATCGAATCGTTTACAGTAGATGAAAACACTACTTTAACAGTAACCATTAAAAGCTTAACAGGTTCATTACTTGAGTATGCAAATGTTACACTATTTTGGGGTGATTGGTATGCAAGTATCCTTGATGGTGGAAATATTGGGGACTTAGTTAATAGAACAAACGGTGCAGGTACAGCTGGAAAAGGGCTGAATGGTGAATATACTTTTGTCATTAACAAGACTCAACAAAGAGACATTGCTCCACAAAATATCACAATTGCAGCCAAGACGCCTTCAGTAAATTACTGGGGTTATGCACAAGTGCTTATGGATAGAAATCACGATTTTGTGGTAAATTGTACACCGACAACAGCCTATGCAGGTCAAAATGTCGAGTATGATATTACAATTCGAACAATTGATGGAGATACTCCTGAGGAAGACAGCACGTTATGGATAAAGTTATATAATGAAACAGGAACTTTAGTAACAGACTTTGATGCATGGAGTGAGCAGGCAATCGCGGATATTACTGAAGAACTCATTCAATTATCTGGAGGAACCTATTATCTATATGCATACAACGATACTCATGATAGTGAAGGAAATAATGCAACAATAGTGGTTACCGCATATACTGTTACATCTGATCCTTCAGTACTTGCATGGTTAATTGATGAAGAGACAAATATGACATTCTCTGTAACTCCAGCAGGAAACGGTACATTAACAATCCACAACATGTCAGGATTACCAAATGCTTCGTCAGGTGGTGATCAGTTTGATGTAGAAATTACTAATGGAGTAGGAACACTTACTGAAGTTAATGCGACTACCCTTGGAAATATTACTTTTTCCTATACTCCGGAAGATGGCGTATCGAGAAAAGCGGTAGGGTTAGTTAGAGTTACAACTGCTACTGCAACACCGAGTCCAGCAACGGTATACATTGGATATCCAACAACAGTTATAATCTTGGTGACTCATCCAGCAACAGGCGCAGCACTTCCAGGAGTAAGAGTTGCTCTTGATCATGGAATGAATTTAACAACCTCGCTTCTGATTAAAATACCAAATCATGTATTTACAGATTCAGAAGGTAAAGCTAGATTTTCGATTGAGACTGGTGGAAGCGGAAACGTAACAATTTACCTTAAAAACCAATCAGACCCTGAAAACAAGTTCGTCATCAAATCAGCTGCTAAAAAGGAAGGTGTGATAGATGCAGATCCTTCGGCAAATGAAGGTGCTAGTTTCACAGTTGAAGTAAAAAAATTAGATGGTACACTTATAACTGATACCACGGTTTCAGTAACATTTAATGGTGAGACTAAAACCAGTGAAACTGGATCTGTAACATTCACTGCTCCTACAGTGCCAACATCTTTGGATTATAAGATAAGGGCAAGTGCAGAGGGCTATACGATTGGTGACACGACAATAAAGATAATCAATGTTCCAAAGTTAGTTATTGCAGTTTCAACACCCCCCGGTGGTAAAATCACTACCAATAGCCAATTTGACATAACTATTGCAGATGACATGGGTAATGCGATTATCGGTGCGACTGTCACATTTAACAGTGTTACATACACATCGGGAGCAGGTGGACAAGTAACATTAACCGCTCCAGGAACTGATGGAACTTATACTTTAACTGCTGCAAAATCAGGCTTCCTTGATGCTGACCAAGTTTCAGTTGAAGTACCACCTGGTGGTATACCTGGTTTCGAACTTCTAACACTAATTGCGGCAATCGGTGTAGCATTTATACTAATAAGACGAAGACGGCAATAATAAACAAAAATTGGAGAAGACTCGACTTCTCCATTATCTATTTTTTTATTTTTTTTGAAAAGTCTTTTTAATTAATTATTTATTAGTGCTTTAAGGAGTGATTAATTCTGAAAGTAAGCGTACTTCTACCAACTTTAAATGAAGAAATAGGTATTGGTAAAACAATTGATTCTATCAAAAAAGACTTGTTTAAAATAAATTCCTGGGATTTAGAAATTATTATTATTGATGGTAATTCAAAAGATAAAACTAGGGATGTAGCAGAAGACAAGGGGGCCATAACTGTTGTCGAATCAAAGAGAGGTTATGGCCGAGCTTATAAAACAGGATTAAACGTGGTTTCTGGAGATATAATTGTAACTGGAGATGGGGATGCTACCTATCCATTTGATTGCATTCATGAGTATGTTCAAAAATTAATCGATGATGATTTAGATTTTATTACTACAGATAGATTTGCAGAATTAAAACATGGATCTATGAGCATAAAACACAGGTTCGGAAACATGATTCTTGCGTTCACCCTTCGACTTTTATTTTTCATAAATATTCGGGATTCTCAGTCAGGAATGTGGATTTTTAGAAAAGATGCATTGAATAAAATACAGCCGCTAAACAAATTCAATGATGGTATGCCTTTTTCTGAGGAAATTAAAATTGAAATGTTTTCTTCTAAAAATATCAAGGCTAAAGAAATCCCTTCAAAGCTTTATACAAGAGAAGGAAAGGTTAAATTGGAGAGCTTTAAAGACGGATGGAAGAACTTAAAATTTTTATTCGTAAAAAGAATCGCAAAATAAATGTTGAATTTGATTGGTTAAATATCAAATAATTTATTATCAACCAACAACGTAAACTTCTTTGTCAAATTTTTTACCCTTGAATCTTTCTAAATTCAATTTTTCCAGTATTTGTGTAGATTTATTGTCTGCTATGTAATCAGTGAGAATTTTTGTAACCATGGGGCAAAGCATAAAACCATGCCCACTAAAGCCATTGCATTGAATAAATCCATTTATTTTTTCTACTTTGCCCAAAATGGGCCGAGCATCAGGGGTTACATCATAAAAACCGGTCCAATGACGAAGCAGATTAACGTGTTTCAAACAAGGAGCATAGCTTGTTAGTGTTTTTGACATATGTTTAAGAAACGAAATTGTTGGCATTGTGTAATATCCACTAATTTCCTCAGGAATGGGTATTCCACCAACAATCTGTCCTTCTTTCTGCTGACTAAAATAAATACCGTCTCTAAAAGATATTACCATTGAATCAAAGATTGGTTTGTACCTCTCGGTTGCCATTATTTCTTTTCTGTAAGGCTTGTTTGGTAAATTAATACCAACCATTCCGGCTATTTGGTTTGACCAGACTCCTGCAGCGTTTACGACTATGTTGGTCTTGATTTTGCCATTATCAGTAATAACTTCTTTGATGCTATTATTTTCAGTTTGAATTCCAGTAACTTTAGTATGTGTATAAATGGATGCACCAAAAGATTTTGCAGCCTTTGCGTAAGCAAAAGTCGTTTTAAATGGATTGGCATGTCCATCTGTTGGACAAAATGTTGCACCAATGGCTTTCATTCCGTTTATATCCAAAATTGGCACTATATCTAATAACTTATTAGATTGAAGAATATCTACATTTAGTCCTAATGATTTTTGCATCTTAACATTTTCTTTAGCTTGTTCCATATCTTTCTTGTTATGAATGATTATTAGATATCCTCCCTGCCGTAATTCAATATCTTGTCCCAATTCATTTGAAAGCTTTTCAAAAATTTTAACTGATTTAATAGCAAGTTCAACATTTTCTTTTGTTGACCACTGCTGTCTTATTCCTGCCCCACAACAACCAGTTGCACCAGATGATAAATAGTTTTTTTCAATAAGAGCTACATCCATTCCTTTTTTAGCTAAATTGTATGTAATTGCACAACCGTTTACGCCGCCGCCTATGACAACAACGTCAGCCTTTTTTTTCATACTTATCACTTGCCAATGTTCCTAGAGAAACGGGTATTATTGGAGGCCGAGGATTGGGATAAGATTTTTTGGATAACTTTTTACCAGTATACTTTTCTAGAATTCTCATCACAAGTTGGATACATACTCTGCCCTGGCACGGCCCCATACCAATTCTTAATTTTTTTCGTAATTCCTCCAAATCAGTATATCCTTCATCAATTGCTTTAATTACGTCCTCTTCTGTTATATCTTCACATCTGCACACAATTTTTTTCATGCTTCGGCCCTGATATTTCTGATTTCCATTGCCAATGAATCATCAACTTCAACGGTAATTACGCTAGTCTTTCCCCTTTTTACAACTTTTTTTACCTGTGCCTCACCTCTATTTATTCCAGCTCTATCAAGTGCGATTACGCTATCACCTACTTTGGGTATAGGAATAAATTCATATGGAAGAGAAATAAGTGCTTTATTATCCTTTAATTTTACCAAAAAAATTGCAAGACCCGGGCAAATATTTATACATTTACCGCAGCCAACACATCTGTCAAAATCAACGACAGGAAGCTCGTTTATATCTGGCATTGATATGGCATTGAAAGGACATGATTCAACGCACGGATTGCAAGGTATGTGCTGAATACATTCAATTATAGCAATGCCCTTCTTTAAATAATTTTGGTTTGGAATTGTAATATCTTCTTTGCTTAGAATGCCAGTTTTTTCATATTTAGACATTTTGTTTTTTCACCAATTTGTTCATCATTTTTTTTGCAGTACGCGGCTTATCTCCAAAAGGTCCTGCCCTTAACAGATTTAGTTCATCCTTGTATTTTATAAGATTCTGCCTATTATTAGTAATTCCTAGGCTTATTGCAGAGGAAAGACCTGCAATTTTGCCTTCAATCATCGCAGTAGAAGCTTCTTCGATACCTGATGAATCACCGCATACGTAAATATTTTTGACACTTGTTTTCATTGATTTGTCATGTACTGCTACATACCCACCAGCTTCTGGTATTATCTGCATATCAACATTTATCTGTGAAAGAATTCTTGTAGATGGAGTAAGACCAACTGCGAGACATATAGTGTCACACTCAACAGTAACTTCTGATCCATTTATTGGTAGCCAATCTTTATCGAGTTGGACTACAACTGCGCCTTCAACATAATCTTTGCCAATTACCTCTTTTATTGAATGTGACGTATAGATCGGCACTCCACAACGTCTTAGTTTTGCTGCATGTACATGATAGCCTCCAATTATTGGAGCAGCCTCGACTACCCTATCTACCTTTATTCCAGCTTGAAGAAGTTGATATGAAACAATTAAGCCAACATTTCCGGCTCCGACCATCAAAACATTTTTCCCAGGTTTTACTCCATAAACATTCATGAGAGTTTGTACTGCACCGGCCCCATAAACACCAGGAAGATCGTTATTGGGAAATAGAATCATGTTTTCCATTGCACCACAGGCAACTATTGCAGCTTTGCAGTTTATTTCTAGAAATTGGCTTTTATATTCCTTACGTCTTAATACACCAAAAAGATGATTTTTCCTAGATTCATAATAACCAATAATTGTCGAGTCTAACATAACTTTAATTTTTCCCTGAGATTCAAGGATATTCAACTCTTTTTCAAGTTCTTTTGCAATATCAATACCTCTAGTTCCTGCTTTCTCATGTTTAGAACCAAAAAATTTGTGGGTTTGTTTGATCAACTGTCCACCAACTTTCTGGTTTTCATCTACGATCAAAACACGAGCTCCATTTTGTGCAGCTTCAATTGCAGCACATAATCCAGCAGGTCCTGCGCCTATTGTTAAGATATCAAAAGAGACAGATTCTATTGGAATTTCCTCGAATGACGCCTCTGGTAAATCCGGAAGCTTATCTTGAATTTCGACTCTAACGTTTTCTTTTAGGGGAGCAATACATGTTCTTACATTTGGAATATCGTTTACCCTCATAAGACATGAGGAACATTTTCCAATGCCACAAAAAAATCCGCGCGGATTATTATATTTTAAACTAGTCGAAAGTGTTTTAACCCCCTCTGCGTGTAGAGCTGAGGCGATGGTATCGCCTTCAAAACCAAACATTTTTTTATTATTTAAAGAAAAAGAAATTTTTTTTTGCTTTGGAAAATCTATTATTGGATGGTTTTCAATTCTCAGAGGAAGGCCCCATTGCTGTATCTAAAAATCCTTTAAAAATTTATATGATTTTGATACTATTAAGCTATTTGAACGTCTCTTATGCCATGATGTCTTTTAGCCAAATCGCGAATAATTTCGATATTTTTTCCACCCCTGCCGATAATTTTTGATTTATCTGTTATGTCTACCTCTAGCTTTGCAACACTTGAATCTTTTTCGCCTTCTATTGTAATTTGTTTTATTTTATAAGGTTTACAAAGATTTAAAAGAAATTTTTGTTTGTCTTCGTCAAACTCTACAAATTTAATATTTTTCTTAAATAGAATTTTTAGTTTCTCAATATTTTTAGCTTTTAAACCTATAGCTACACCAAGAAAACCCTTGCGTACAATAAAAATAAGTTTATTGTCAGTGATCATACAGTCTAAAATGTCTGTTTTTGTTACCTTGCTTGCCAAATTTATGTACTGCATGACCTCATTTGATATCATGATTTCGGTCATCGATAACTACCTTTTTTTGATTAGCTGGGAGATATTTGATCCACCATCATCTAACACTGCAAATACAGAAACGGCAAAGGCTTTTCCGCAGGTATATCCTAAATCGATAGAGTTGGATTCACATATATATACGGGAATTTTTTTCTTTTTAGCTAATTTTTCGATACTTTCAGATTTTTGACAGTTATTTGCTAACACAACAATTTTTGCTTTACCCTCATTTATTGCTGTCTTGGCTTCCTTTGTACCTATCTTAACAGTTCCCTTCTTGACCGTGTTTTTTAATAATTTATCAATGTCTACCATGTTATTTTACACCCTTTTTGCAGTTCTCTTCATCACAAGTTCTACTGCGCCAGTGCCAAGATTCACTGGCTGCCCAACTATTATGTTTTCAGCAACGCCCCCAAGCCCATCAATCTCACCACGTCGGCTGGCCTGTAAGAGATGATTAACTGTAATCTCGAATGCTGCTCTTGAGAGAACAGAACTTTTTTCACCACTTACCCCATGTCTACCTATAGCTTTAATGGTGCCATCTGCAGTCATAACATCCGCTACAAGCATAATGTGTCTTTTGTCTACATTCAATCCCTGCTCTTGTAGAGTATTGTGGGCCTCTTGGATTATCATATTTCGGGCTGCTTCAATTCCAAGTACACGTCCAACAGCTTGAATGTAATTAGTGGTTGTCCTATATGGATCAACACCTTCGATCTCAAGTACCTTTTCGAGGTTGCTACCTTCACTATAAATGACGTAACCCTCATTAGGTTCTTTTCTAATTATTATTCTTTTTATTCCATCTATTCCCTTAACCTTGAGATCTTTAAGTGTCTCGTTGACATCCAGGAGTTTTTTATAGCTTGGTTCATCTAAAGTAATTTTAATTTTATTTTTCTCAATTTTTGCATCAATTTTTTTGATTTTTTTAATCGATTCAATAAGCTCTTCCGTTTTTGCACCTTTTTTTTCTAAGGTTTTGATATTGGGATTTACAAAAATAACTAGATTTGTAAGATCTGCCTCAATGTCGGCCACATCATTTAGTTTTGTGATTTCAATTTTGTTGGCTACTTCTTTGGCCAGATCCGGACTTAATCGATATTCATCACGTAAGTAGATATTCATCATTGGTGTAGAAGGAATGGACCTTGCATCAACTATTTCTATTAAGCGTGGTAAACCCAATGTCACATTAATTTCTGCCACACCAGCGTAGTGGAATGTTCTCATGGTCATTTGAGTTCCTGGCTCACCAATACTTTGTGCACCAATTATTCCGCAAGCTTCTGAGGGATCAATAAGATTCTTCTTGTATTCGTCCAACGATTTAGTGACTATTTCCTTTAATTTTGATTCCAAGGATTTGTCTTTGATAATTCTCTCTATAATGGCCTCAATAACAGCTGGTGGGAGAAAATTTTCTTTCTTTATTTTATTAATTTCACCTAGAACTTTTAGACCTTCTTTGTTTTGCATTATGCCTGTTTTTTCGATTTTTTTGGTGACAGGTTTTTCGTATTCATCCCCTTTTTTGTTTTCTTTCTTAACCGGAATTTTTTCTTTGGTTTTTGCTGTTTTTTTGCCAGTCTTTTCGCTGATTTTCTTTGTTGTTTTTTTAGATTTAATCGTCTTTTCTGGTTTCTCTTTAATTTGTTTTTTATCCTCTTTTTTTGAGGTTTTTTTAGGCATCCTAGGTTTCCTCCTTGATGTCGGTTATGATACGATTGATATCAACAGCGTTACCACCTATACTTCTGGTTGGATCGATGCCATCTTCCCCATATATGAATTGAATTATCTGCCCACCTGCGTGACGAACAGTACCATCATTTTCAACTTTCACATCTTCTAAAGCGTTTATCAATCTTCTTTGCATATATCCAGATCTAGATGTTCTTACAGCCGTATCCACTAGACCTTCTCTGCCACCCATGGAGTGGAAAAAGTATTCTGTTGGGGACAATCCACTTTTATAACTTGACGCAACAAATCCTTTGGCACTTGCCCCTAGATCACCCTGTTTAAAATGTGGTAGGGTACGATATTGATATCCTCTATGAATTCGCTCTCCCCTAACTGCTTGTTGCCCTACACATCCAGACATCTGGGACAAGTTAAGCATGGATCCACGAGCCCCGGATTTCGCCATAATAACTGCACTGTTGTTCAAACCTAGATGTCTTCCGGCTATTTCTCCAGCCATATCTCTTGTTTTACCTGTAACTCTCATTATTTCCATTTCTAAAGTTTCTTCTAAACTCCTACCAGGAAGCGATTCTAGTTGACCATCTTCATATGCCTTAACAAGATTTTCAATTTTCTCCATCGCTTTTTCTATTCCCTTTGCAATCTGTCTTTTAGCCTCCTCTGGAATGTCCTCATCATCGATACTGGTAGTAAACCCAAAAAATGTTATTGCAGAAATGGCTAATCTTGTGACGTTGTCAATAAATTCTCTTCCTGCATCCATACCATGATCTCTAATTATTCTGTCAAGTATCCTTCCCTTGAATGCTCCAATACTATTTTCATCTATTGAACCCTGGATGAGTTTACCATTTTTGATAATAACATATGCGTTATGTGGACAGTTAGGTGCTTGGCATTGTTCACAATTAAAACAGGTTTTGGCTTTATACTCTAAATTAAGATCGTCTGGTAATAGCGAACTGAATATTTCCTCCCCAGTAATATACCTAGAACCTTTTTCTTCAATAATTTTTGGGTTTTTCCCCTTATCCCCAATAGCCAATAGAATGTGTAATGCGTTTTCCACTGGAATTTTTCTTTTCTTGTGGGTCAATAAGAAGCATCCAGAAATATGGTCATGAATACCACCGATAATTGCGCCTCCGAATCTGGGAGAAAGTATGTTTTCCTGTACTTTCATCAATAATTCTGCCTCAGCTTTAGCCTCTTCTCCTTGAATAATGTGAAGATTCATTTCATCTCCATCAAAATCAGCGTTGTAAGGGGGACACACACAAAGGTTGAACCTAAATGTCTTGTGTGCGACTACTTTAATCCTGTGGGCCATCATTGACATACGATGGAGAGAAGGTTGTCTATTAAATAATGCAATGTCTCCCTCCATAAGCTGTCTTTCGATGATTGACCCAATCTGTAACTTTTCGGCAACATCCTCAGCATTTTTTGCGGTTACTTTAATTCTACGACGCATACCTTCGGCTTCTTTTATTATATAATTGACACCAGGAACGTATGCTTTAGATTCAGATTCTGTTGAGTATTTTTGGACAATAATATTTTTACACCAATCAATATTGTGACTTGTTACACGCACTGGAACAGTAAGTTCTTCAGCTATCTGTATAGGTACACCTATTTCGTTTATACTTAGATTTGGGTCTGGCGAAATGACTGTTCGTGCAGAAAAATTGACTCTTTTACCCGATAAATTACTTCTGAACCTACCCTCCTTCCCCTTAAGACGTTGTGCCAAAGTTTTTAATGGTCTTCCCGATCGATGGCGGGCTGGAGGAATTCCTGAAGTTTGATTATCAAGGTATGTTGTAATATGGTATTGTAGTAGTTCCCAGAGATCTTCAACAATGAGCTGGGGTGCACCGGCATCTCTATTTTCCTGTAAACGTTGGTTTATTCGAATGACATCAACAAGCTTATGGGTTAGATCATCTTCTGATCTTTCCCCCGATTGCAACGTTACTGAAGGTCTAACTGTTACAGGAGGAACTGGTAATACTGTTAGAACCATCCATTCAGGACGGGCAGTTTTTCTATTAATGTCTAAAAGAGGCAAATCCTCATCTGGAATTTTTTCTAACCATTCTCTAACTTCCGAGGGCGTAAGTTTCTTTCCGTTTTCTCTTAAAGATGTAGGTTTATCAAGTTCGATTTTGCCGACTTCCCTTCCACAACGGGGACATTTTTCTGATTTTACACAATCAGTGATGACTTGCTTTAATAGGAAAGCATTACCCCTACCTTCTCGTTCATAACGCTTTAATTCGGCAAGGCAGTCATCTTTTTGTTTTTCTGTCAACAAAATCCTTCCGCACTCTCGACAAGTTGATCTAAGGCAATTACGGATAGTTTTAATGAGTCCGACATGAATAACTGGCATGGCTAAATCTATATGTCCAAAGTGCCCAGGACATTTATCTTTTCCAACCCTCTGACCACAGGTTTTACATCTTAATCCTGGTTCAACAACCCCCAGACGTGGATCCATCAGACCCATAGCAATTGGAAACCCATCATCATCATATGTATCGGCAGTTATTACCTTTGTTGCACTCATTTTTCTAACTTCACTTGGCGATAAAAGGGAAAATTCAATGCTACCGATTTTTTTTGTTATACTACGAGTCCTTTCCATTTTTCACCTTCATATATTTCTAAACCAATGATTGTAATTTTATTCTTGGTGCAATAGCCAATGATTTTAATTCATCAATTAAAAGTTTGAATGCGTAACTCATTTCAATTGGATATATATCTGCCTTATCTCCACAAATGGGACATCTTAATGCTCCATGTCTATCTTGAATGGCTATATGTCCGCAATTGTTGCAGACAAATTTGATAGTTAAATCAGACTCATCTAGCAATCTGTCCTTGATCACCATCGATGCTCCATGACCTATAAGGCAATCTCTCTCCATTTCCCCAAACCTGAGACCACCCTCCCTTGCACGCCCCTCTGTAGGTTGCCTTGTAAGAATTTGCACAGGCCCTCTAGATCTTGCGTGAATTTTACCAGCTACCATATGGTGAAGTTTTTGATAGTAGATACAACCAACAAAAATATCGCACTCTAGTATATTACCGGTTTCACCATTATAAAGTACCTCTTTACCATTGTGTTTAAAGCCGTTTGCGACTAATGCTTTTCTCAATGCATCCTCTGTTTCTCCACTAAAAGCCGTACCGTCAACAATCCTGCCCTCTAATGCTCCCACCTTGCCTCCGATCATTTCAAGGACATGCCCAACAGTCATTCTACTGGGAATGGCATGAGGGTTAATAATTAAATCAGGAGTCATCCCCTGTTCGTTAAATGGCATATTTTCTTGTGGTACGATTAATCCTATGACACCTTTCTGCCCATGTTTTGATGCAAATTTATCACCATATTCTGGTATTCGTTGTTCTCTGACCTTGATTTTTACCATTCTAGAACCGTTGACTGATTCAGAAAGCATGACTTTGTCAACAACGCCACCCTCTCCGTGCTGTACAGTAACTGATGTCTCTCTTCGTTTTTGAGGTGTAAGAAAATCTGTAGGTTCCTCAAGAAATCTAGGGGGCGATGTTTTTCCTATAAGCACGTCACTGCTTTTAACATCACTTTCTGGTGATATCAACCCATCTTCTCCTAAACTGACATAGGCCTCATCACTACGTACCCCACGACAATCGGGATCAGGAATTTCAAAATGATCTTCCTGACCGCCCGGATATCTTTTTTCTTCGCTACTATATGTTCGGAAAAACGTACTACGGGCTAAACCTCTTTCTATGCTGCTTTTACTCATTACGAGAGCATCTTCCATATTATATCCTTTAAATGAAGCAACTGCAACAACGAAGTTCTGGCCAGCCGGCCTCTCTGTGAATTTGATGTAACGCACAGGATGAGTTTGTACTAATGGTGCTTCAGGATAATGCAAAAGATGTTCTCTGGTATCGGGACGGATTCTATAATTTGATGAACCAAATCCCAATGATTGTTTTCCCATACCTGCACCCATAGTAATTCTTGGAGATGAGTTGTGCTCTGGATAGGGCACAAGTGAAGAGCCAATACCTAAAATACACATAGGATCTAGCTCCATGTGGGTATGGTCTGGTGTAATATCTTCTTCACGAAGAGCAATGAGGGTGTTTTCCTCCTCCTCTGCATCAATGTATTCAACCAAACCCTCGTTTACTAAATCAATCCATTTTTTCTTATTACTTTGCAAATCGTCTAAATCTTTTTTGGTCAACAATAGTTTTCCCTTTTCAACAACAGCTAAAGGTCGTCTAAGTCTACCACAGTCACAACTTACGATAACATCGTTTTCCTCTTCGTAATATGCAATATTTACTTCATTGTTTAATAGTCCTTTTCGTCTTCTTTCACGTAATTTATCCACGAGCTCCTTTCCATTGGGGTGCATTCCTATAAGATCTCCGTTCAAGTAAACTCTAGTGCCAGTAGATTTTTTTGAAATTTCTCTTATTCCCAAGTCTTTTAGAATACTTTCCACTTCTTCTTCACGAAATCCCTCTGAAATCTCAACTGCCAGGGCTAAATTCTTTACTAAACCACAATTTGGCCCTTCTGGTGTTTCATTAGGACATAGCCGTCCCCATTGAGTGGAATGCAAATCCCTTGCCTCGAAATGCGGTTGCGATCTAGTAAGAGGGGAGGTTACACGTCTTAAGTGACTTAAAACGGCAAGATTACTAGTCCTATCAAGAAGTTGTGAAATACCTGCCCTGCCCCCAACCCAATTACCTGTAGCAAGAGCATGATGAATTCTCTGACTTAATACATCAGAACGCAGAGAAGAACTTATACGAATTTCTTTTCCCTTTGCATGTATTCTCTCTATTTGATATTTAAGGTCCTTACAAAGAGCGGTAAATGCTACTCTGAAAAGATCCTCCATTAAATCACCAGCAAGTTTCAGCCTTTTGTTGGCATAATGGTCCTTATCATTTTCCTCTCTTTTTCCCAAGGCTAGCTCTAAAACTGCCATGCCCATACGTGCCATGAAAATTGCTTTTGTTAGTCGATCAGTAGGCTCACTTCCCAGATGAGGAAGAAGATTTCTATCCATTAGTGTCTCAACACGTTTTATTCTGTATTCTTTTGCCTGACCGCCAGCAAATTTTTTACCAAGGTAGGCAATGGCCTCCTCCTTTGTTGTGATGCCATAGATATTTGCACATTCTTCGATATTGGCGAGGACATAAGGCTCCATTTTTGGATCAACACTGATTACATCAACGATTTCCTCATCGTTTTCCATTCCTAGCGCTCTAAGCAATACCATTAGTGGGATCTGACCATAGGTTGTTGGTAGAGAAACCATTAGCATACCATCTTTTTTCTTCTCCACAACTGTTAAAGCTCGGTAACCTTCTTTCTGTGAGAACACTTTTGCTACCTCGATCGAGGTTCCGTATCTCCTTGTTTTCTCGACCAAAACTCTATTTGGGGCTAAATCCTCAACTGCAATGAGTACACGTTCTGTACCATTACTGATGAAATAACCGCCTGGATCGAGAGGATCCTCCTGCATTTTTTGTAGCTCTCTTCTGTAATCTTTATATGATAACTCACGATCTAAACGTTGTTCTAATGTTCGTCTTGCTAGGTTGCATGCCTTGGATTTAATCATTATTGGTAGTTCGCCGATTCTTACTTCTTCCGGTTCGTATTCCACATCATCCTTGACCGGAATAAACTCTAGAAATAATGGCGCTTCATAGGTTAAGTCTCTGAGTCTGGCTTCCATAGGAGTTAATTCTCTTATAGTGCCATCTGCCTCTTTGACTTCAGGTTTACCAATCGAAATTCTTCCGAATTTGATCTTATAACCTTCTATTTCAGGATAAATAAACCCCTTTTCCATTTCTTCTTCTTGACCAATAATTGTGTTTTTCACAATATTTTGTAACCGCCGATCAAGAAAATCGTCATAAGAGGCAATCTGATGATTTACTATACTGCGCTCTCTATAAAAAGCATCAACAAGATTTCTCATAATAAACACCCAAATTCATTAATTAACTATTCGCTTTCAATCACAAGTCTATAGGATATTGCCTCTTTTGCAGTGTTGCTTTCTCTAACAATTTTCACAATTTGCCCTGGTTTTGCTCCAATAAAAACAGATACTGGGTCATTATCAAGAATCTTTGGTAAATTATTTGTTTCAACATGATATTTTTTGAGTATTTTTTCCTTTTCATCATCAGATAAAATTGTATGAAAAGGTACCAACTCGTGATTCATAATGTCGAAATGTTGTTTTTTTTCGGTAGCCATTGTACGTTTTTTCCTCCTAGTGGATAATAAATTGAGCGGGCCTGAAGGGATTCGAACCCTTGGCCACCTGGTTAAAAGCCAGATGCTCTACCTAGCTTAGCTACAGGCCCTAATAGGCCCCCGGACTCAACCCATTTTACACTCTCTAATAACATATTACACTCTATCTTAATTGACTTGTGAAACAGTTTACCGCCTATCTAAATTCCCATATATATATTTTATGTAGATTTTAATTATCTATCTGCATAGATATTAAGCTTTAATTTTTTACTGATTTTAGTATTATTTGATTTTTATGTTTTTTGAAGGTTATTTCGTAATCTTCAAAGATAGGTTGCCTTCCAAGGAGAATTGGGATGTCATCTCTTGCAGAGATATGTATTTCGGAATCTTTATAGATCGCCGTATCTTCCTTGTCACCTATTGTCATGGTAAGTTTGGATTTAAACAACGTTGCTTCTCCCCCAGCAGTATCTACATGACCCGCTTTTTTTAGTTTTAGATCAAGATATTGTGCGATTGGCATGGGGATTACAATAAAATCGCCACCGGAATCCAATAGTGCATCAATAAAGGGAGTTTTTTTGTCTTTATAAGTAAATCTAACTGGTACAATAGGATAACGGCAATATTTAAATACAAACTCAGAAGGTATCATAGCTCAAAGTAAATGAATATCTCCAGATAATACTTTTGATATTTTAATGACATCATCTGGATATTTATCTGAAGGAAACTTTTTATCTGCCAATCTGAGCATTTTCTCTAAATTATTACTGTGATCAATAATTTCATCATTAAAAAAAAGAATCCACTCGCCCGAGTGTTTTTTTATTAATTCCTCTTCATCCATAACGCTATCCACTACCTATTAAAGGTTTATTAATTTTATGTAGGTTTTGAGAAATATTTGACAAATCTTCAAAGTACACGAAATTTTAATATTTTACGAATTTTGAAATGATTGCCAATGAAACGAAAATTATATATATAACCTCTTACAAACAATATGAGGCGAAATTTTTCGCATGTTAGAATGATTAATTGATACAATAAGCAAGAAGAGGTTTTGAAATATGTCAATTATAACACTTGATGCCTTGTCAAAAGCAATTGCAAATAGAGTTGGGGTAGGAATAGATGAAGCTCGTAGAGATGCAGGTTTTGTCCTAGATATTTTTGGCTATGATGACCGAGTCATTGATAATGTACTTGATCCAGAAGACAGACAACTATTTTACATATTGGAAGAAGAGGGCATGCTTATAACTGAAAGAGAGGAAACAACCTTATATGATGGCAGGGAATGGAGAACCCACTATTGGCAATTAAAGAAAAATACCATACTTTCCTATGCCAAAGATGAAAACAAAAGTTATCGTACAACTCTTGCTGACAATATTCAATCGGCTAAAGATATCTCAGAAGAATCTGTTTATGATAATCTTTCTGAAGATACGTGGACAACAAGGAAAATTAATAGATAGGAATTTCTAAAATCGCATTTTTTAAATGTTTTTAAAAAAAATTAATAACTAAGATGCAGTTTTCGGATTTCTACAGACTTAAAAAATTTTAAGGGTCGATATCATGAAAAAAAAATTAGTTATTAGTTCCGAATCAGTAACCGAGGGGCATCCAGATAAAATGTGTGATTTAATATCCGATGCAATTTTGGATGAGGCACTGAGACAAGATAATTGCTCAAGAGTCGCAATTGAAACTGCGACAAAAAACGGGGGCGTAATGGTTTTTGGCGAAATGACGACAAGGGGATATATAGATATTCCAAGGGTTGTCAGAAATACAATAAAGGACATTGGTTACACAAAATCCGAATATGGTATAGAATGGGAGACCTGTTCTGTATGGGTACAAATAACAGAACAGAGTCCAGACATTTCTCAAGGGGTTAGCAGAGGCAATGGCCTTCATAAGGAGCAAGGTGCAGGCGATCAAGGAATGATGTACGGCTATGCTTCCAACGAAACAAAAGAATTAATGCCACTTTCTATTTCTTTGGCCCATAAACTTACAAAAAAACTTGCGGAAGTAAGAAAAGGGAAAGAGCTTACCTATTTGAGGCCTGATGGAAAAGCGCAGGTTTCAATTGAATATGATGAAAAAGGAAAACCATTAAGAGCTGACACGATAGTTTTATCAACACAGCATGAAGGCGGAATTTCCCATGACAGAATTTACAAGGACATGATTGAAAAAGTTGTAACTCCCGTATGTAAAAAATGGGTTGATAAAGATACAATCTACCACATAAATCCAACAGGTGCATTTGTTAGAGGAGGCCCTTATGCAGATGCTGGTCTTACGGGAAGAAAAATTATTGTTGATACTTATGGGGGCATAGGTAGACACGGAGGCGGTGCATTTTCAGGTAAGGATCCAACAAAGGT
>Ga0272443_10003916_pt1 | contig 16929 bp, 10 predicted proteins | sample SSMAcet12_FD_193581 | JGI IMG/M metagenome (GOLD analysis project Ga0272443, IMG submission 193581) | Marine sediment archaeal communities from Little Sippewissett salt marsh, Falmouth, MA, United States - SSM-Acet-12 | ecosystem: Environmental > Aquatic > Marine > Wetlands > Sediment ... | reverse complement strand
TTCATTGCTCCGCGTATAGTATTTGAAACGCCAAGATTTTCAATTGGCTGTTTGACACTAATTGAAATGATATTTAGTATCCTTCCGAACTTAGTCGCTTTCATTCCTGGTAATAGTAGTTTCATTAAGCGATGGCTCATTATTAAGTGGCTGTTAATAGTATCAAGGAAATCTTCTGATCTGGCATCTGTTATTAGTCCCGGTGCGGGACCTCCGCTATTATTCACAAGTATTTGCCAAGATATGCCACTTTTTATCATTGATTGGATTTTATCGAGTATGGGTAATGGGTTTATAAAATCCCCGGCAATTATGTTATGATTTTGTCTACCATTATTTGAGAGCTTAGCCATAGCTTTCATTAAGTTCTCTTCACTACGGGAAAGAAGAGTAACATTAGCTCCCATCTCGGAGAACTGTTTTGCGATGGCAAATCCAATACCTTTCGAAGCACCGCATACCATAGCATTAATATTTTCTAGTTTTATTTGCATAATTATTACATTTGGGATCCCCAACACCCTCCTTTTATTTCAGGAGGGTTGTGGAGGGGTACTTTTATGTTTATATCAATTCATATTAATTATTCAAAATGTTATACTTTGCTTAGCCCTTTATCCAAAGCACTAATTAGCTCATCTACGTCTTCGATACCGACAGAAATTCTAACTAATCCATCTGTTATCTGAGCTTGCTCGCGTACTTTTTTATCCATGTTTGCATGAGTCATTGACGCAGGATGTTGGATAAGCGATTCTACTCCACCAAGACTAACGGCGAGTTGGAACATATCTATGTTGTCCATTAGTATCTTGCCAGCTTCCAGTCCGCCTTTTAATTCAAATGAGATCATACCTCCGTGCCCTCTCATTTGTTTTATCCCGATTTCATACTGAGGATGGCTTTTTAAGCCTGGGAAACGTACCCATTCAACTTTTTCGTGTTTGTCCAGATATTCTGCTACTTTCATTGCACTCTTGCAATGCCTTTCAATTCTTAGCTTTAGTGTTTTAATGCCACGATGGACAAGAAAAGCATTAAAGGGATCTATCGTTCCGCCAATGTGATTCAGTGTTTTGCGGAAGTTAGGATACTCGGCTTCATCTTTTACGACTACCATTCCAGCAACTACGTCTGCATGGCCATTAAGGAATTTGGTCATGCTATGAACAATATAATCAGCCCCTAATTCGAATGGACTTTGCAATATTGGACTCATAAAAGTATTGTCAACGGCTACTTTGATTCCTTTGTTGTGAGCAAAGTCAGAAATAGCAACGATATCGGACATTACTAAAGTTGGGTTGCCAGGGGTTTCAATGAAAATCAACTTGGTATTGTCTTTTGTAGCTTCTTTGATAGCATCGAAGTTAGAAGAATCAACGAAAGAAGTTTCAATATTATAGTGAGAATGAACTGTTTGTAGTAATGTCGTGGTTGGTCCATAAACTGATTCGCTGCATATTACGTGGTCGCCAGCTTTAAGGACAGCAGAGAATAGAGTATGTATGGCAGCCATTCCTGTGGCACAACCCAAAGCTTTGTAGCCACCTTCGAGAATTGCTACACTGTCCTCGCATGCTTCCACAGTGGGATTTCTCATACGTGTATAAATATAGCCGTCCTCTTCGCCTTTGAATAATCTGGCGCCTTGGGCTACGTCATTGAACTTAAATGTAGATACCTGATAAATTGGAGTTACTACCGCACCGTATTGGTCTTCCTTTGCTCCTGCATGAACACATTTCGTGTCGAACGAATGATCTCTAACTGATTTCACATCTCCTCCAAATAAAATAAAATGATTAAATATCTATAAATACTTTAAAACAATGAAATTTGATAAACAAACTTATATATAATGCTTAAAGATTTAATTTCGGCTAACTTTAAATTAACAAAAAGCTAAATTAAAAAATCTTAGCGATTAAAGCAAGTATATACACAATGATTTATGAAAAAAAAGTTATTCTAATAAGTACTCAAAATTCATTTGCAGTATGATATCAATTCCTAAAAGCAAATTCACATGATAAAATATTTATTTAGAATTTCTTCAAATTTCGCCGATTACAAAATTATTTTATTTTCTATTACATTACAGTCATTATTCTTTCGTCAAACTTCTTAAGTGGCTTAATTTTTGCATTATCGCAAAACATGATCATTAATAAAATAACATAATATTATAAAGAGGTAACACATGCGTAAAGTTTTTTTTGCGGCAGCAACTGTATTGGTCGGATTCATAATTGGTTTTTGGTTCATGCCGCTTATTTCAAGCGATAACGTATTCGAACAGGTAAAAAAATTCGATCGCGTTTTACAGACAGCAAGTAGAAATTATGTGGAGGAAGTGGATACTCAAAAACTCGTCGAGGCAGCTATTAAAGGAATGCTCGAAGAACTTGATGTTCACTCTGTCTATATTTCAGCAGATAAAATGAAAGAAGTTGAGGAAGACTTCGGAGGCAAGTTCGAGGGTGTAGGCGTAGTATTTAATATTTTAAACGATACTATCACTATCGTTTCTCCTATTCCAGGTGGGCCCAGCGAAAAACTTGGCATCATATCAGGAGATAAAATTGTTAAAATTGATGGCGAGGAAGCAGTTGGTATTGATCAGGATGAAGTACCAAAGAAGTTAAAAGGTCCAAAAGGCACCATCGTAGAAGTAGATATTTTCCGTCAAGGCGAACCAGAACTACTGCATTATGCTATTGAGCGAGATGAGATTCCAATTAACTCTGTGGAAGCATCATTCTTAATTGACGATTCAGACATTGGCGTAATAAAAGTAAATAGATTTATGGCTACTACCCACGAAGAAGTAGTCGCGGCGCTGAGTGAGCTTACATCGAAAGGTATGAAAAAAGTTATTCTCGATCTCCGCGGAAATCCAGGTGGATATTTAACTCAATCATTTCTTATGGCTGATGAGTTTATTCCTGCAGATGAAACAATAGTATATACAAAAGGTAGACGTCCCGAATTTAACGAAGTTTTGAAATCACAGGGAGGACAAAGATTCGAGAATTTACCTATAATAGTTCTTATTGATCAGGGTTCTGCATCTGCCAGTGAAATTTTCTCTGGAGCAATACAGGATCTTGATAGAGGTCTAATAGTTGGGGAAACCTCTTATGGCAAAGGGCTTGTCCAAAGGCAATACCCAATAGGTGATGGCTCTGCGTTCAGACTTACAATTTCTAAATATTACACTCCTTCGGGCAGATGTATCCAAAGGCCTTATGACGATGAAGATAAATATCGTATGCTCGTTGGTAGATTTGAACTCGATGAAGGCAATTACCTTGATGATGCCGTTACTAAGATTAAAGATCAGGTACATGCGGCAAATCTGGAAGCAAAGACCAAAGAAGACACTATAGATGTAGAATCTTTGCCATTATATAGCACAAAGAACGGAAGGGCAGTTTTCGGTGGTGGTGGTATAACACCCGACTTCATCGTAAATCATGACACTATTTCAAAGTTTAGCGCCAAGATTCGCGCTCGTAATCTATTCTTTGACTTCACAGATCAGTATTTAAAGAGCAGTGGTAAATACATTATTAATAAATATCAAGATAAATATTCTGATTTCTATCGTAATTATGATTTATCTGACGAAGCAATGATTGAGTTTAAAAATTTAGTTATTGCCAAAGAGATCGAATGGGAAGATGATATGTATGAAATAGATAAAGATTTCTTGAAAAAAGCTCTGAAAGCAAATATGGCACGCTCTATCTGGGGTAGAGATAAGTATCTTGAAGTATTTTACCAGATGGACAAGCAAATGCTCAAAGCACTGGAGTTATTCCCAATAGCAGTTGATTTAGCAAAGACAAGATGATGAAATTTCTATAATTACATATAAGGGCTTATTTTCTAAATGAAAATAAGCCCTTATATCTTTGAAATATCAACTTTTCACTTCGCTTCATCTGGCTTTATTGATTTCCATCTAATTATCCAATGCCCCTTCTAATATCCATGTTCTTATGCCTTGTTTCTGGTTATCCGTTAATCGCCAATATACTATTGGAATGTGAGGCAACTGGTTTTCATCTCGTAGCATTTGGTAAAGGATGCTGTTGTCTGGCTTGTTTGGAACGACCATACCAGGATTATATACATCAAAAAGATTCCAATAATCCACAAGTATTCTGCCACCAGCACGCGTCTCATAGCTATGACAGCCCTGATACGAGCAAGTTACTTTCAGAAATGGCTGTACATGGTTCATAAAACTAACATTCTCTTCTGGGAATTTAATGTCAGTATTGCCAATTATTGAATTTTCGTTGCATGATATAAAAAATGCGATTAAAGAAGAAATTATAATAATAGTATATATCTTTGTTTTCATTTTATTCACCATATCAATATGATTCATCTTCATTTGGGAAATCCTTATTTCTAATATCTTCTGAGTAATGTATGACGGCGTTGGTTATATCTTCGTAAATGTGTGCATATCGCCTTACGAATCGCGGGTTGAAATCAATAGTCAGTCCTAGCATATCAGTATAAACTAATATCTGGCCATCACAATACTGACCTGCACCAATTCCTATTGTTGGTATTTTCAAAATATCAGTAACTTTCTTAGCCAGATTTTGAGGGATTTTTTCGAGAACTATTGCAAACGCACCAGCATTTTCTAATCTCTGAGCATCCTCAAAAATTTCCTCAGCTTCTTTGGGGTCTTTGCCGCGTGCTTTGTAAGTTCCAAATTTATTGATGCTTTGTGGAGTTAGCCCTAGATGACCAAGAACGGGAATGCCCGCTTCTGTCATTCGGGTTATTGCCTTGACTATCCTTTTGCTAGCTCCTTCTAATTTAACTGCGTTGCAGCCAGTTTCTTTCATTATCCTACCAGCGTTTCGAAATGCTTCATCAGAAGACACCTGATAAGACATAAAAGGCATATCTGCTACAATCAGCGGTCGTGTAGAGCCAGCCACTACTGCCTTTGTGTGGTATATTGTTTCTTCGATGGTAACTGGAAGAGTAGTTGATTTTCCCTGCACGACATTGCCAAGAGAATCACCAACCAGAATAAGATCAACACCTGCTTCGTCTAAAATCTTAGAAACAAGAGCATCATAAGCAGTAAGGCATACTATCTTCTGAGCATTCTTCTTCATTTCTAATAGCCGCAAGGTTGTTACCTGTCGAGGATCAATCGAAGAACTACTTGCATAATCTATTTTTATCTTTATGTCTTTATCTGATTTTTTTTGTACAAAGCTATATAATTTCTCTTTCATCTTTCGATAACTTTCTGATTATTTCAAAATAATGAACTTTACAGATTCATTTTTATTTCCAGTTAATAATCTACAAATATAAACACCCTCATTCATAGCATCTGTATTCCATTCAAGAGAATGATAGCCAGATTGGAGAATGTCATGGTAAATAACATCTATTTTTCTACCATACATATCGTAAACTGTCAAATCTACGAAATTTATGTCATCAATGAAAAATTCAACTGAGAATTTCTCTTTCACAGGATTAGGATAAACACTTAAATATCTGCTCTCGCTCTTAATATCTGGTGTATAAGGAACTGAGACAAAGTGAATGTCAAAGTCGGGGCAGTATTTCCAATCTATCAAAAAATGCTTCTCCCAAGCACTGCCTGTGGCGGCTGTAATTCCAATGTAAGCCCTGTTGCCTCCTGTGAGATCAAGCAGTTCAGTTAAATCTAAGCTTTCAATATTTATTACAGGTATTGCATCCTGCTCTATTTCGACAGTGTCGAGGAATACTCGAAAACTATTTGCTACTTGCTTATAATCAATTCTAACGAAATATCGTGTGCTGTCAGTTTTAAGTGTAATAATATCAGGATTGATAGCTAGGATATTCTCTGGATTATGTCTGGCTGAGTTTTTCTGTGTGCCTCGGGATTGCACAGCTACATGATTCCCATTTGGATCTTTGTAATCTTCTATTTGAAGTGAATCATTGGCGAATGTGTCAAATTCCACGGCAAGGGAATTTGAAATATTCTCGTATCCAATCCCACCACCTGAGAAGCCAATAGTATCAGGTGCAGAATTTTGAATGACAAAGGCGAGACCATCTGCTCCAGGTAGAGATTTTTCGTCAGAATTGCCAACGTATCCTTCGGTCATTATGAAGCTGAAATCCATAACGAATCCCTCTCTTACTGGAACATATTTTTCGTGCCACACAGCGCCTCTTTCATTTCCAGCAGCAGGAGTTAGCATTATCATGCCATCTCTGTTCCTTGCTCTGTTTACTAAGGATATATCTTTCAAATATTTGAAATCTGGATAGTAAAAAGATCCAGGTCCACAAATAGTAATCCCCTCTCCAAAAAGCTGAGCAGAGACAGGGGAAGTATCGTCATTATAATAAAATGTAAGTTGAGTGTTTGTACGACCACTATCCAAAGGTAAGAATCGGATCAAAATGTCTTTCTGTTCACCCGGTTCGATAGTGAATGAGCTAATATTGTCAAGGAGTATGAAACTTAAAGTATCCGGACCAACTATTTTAGTATCTGTAATAACTACTGCTTCAGTGCCAATGTTTTCTAATAATAGGCAAAGTGAATCCTTAGAAAAAGTAACACCCACCTCCCCAAAATCAATTAATTCAGTTAATAATCTTAGATTTGGTTCTACCGAGATACCACTAATTTGATGTATAAGAGTATCATTTTGAGAGAATACTTGTATATCTGCATTTTTTGTGCCAATAGAAGTGGGCTTAAATCTAAACTCTACATTTTGGTTTTCTCCAGAAATAATTGAATATGGTGGTATGCCCGATGCGAGTTCAAATTCGTCAGCATCAAGCCCAACAATCCTGATTGAATCAATCTGAACATTTACGTTACCGATATTGTTAATATACGAAGAAACGACGGAATCTTTGATAGTCCCTATTCTAACTATTCCCATATCAACATCTTTAGCTCTTGCCACAGGAAGAGTGATAGTCCATAATGAATCAGACTCGTCTTCCTGCATGAAGTAGTCAAAATACCATATCCGAATTGTATTATCATCGCTGCCGCTTGCGAGACGCGAACCATCGGGCCTCCATGCCAGGGTTTTTACCCCAGCAGTATGCCCATAAAGTGTGTTGATCCTAATTCCTGTTTCTGGATCCCATATACCAATATTTCTATCTTGTAATGCTACTGCTATTTGGAAACCGTCTAAGCTCCATACAACATCATTAACAACAGAGCCAGTATGAATATCGTAAATAATTTCTTCAGTTTCTACATCCCATATTTTTATTGTAGAATCGCTGCTTCCGCTAACTAATCTATTGCCAAAAGGGCTCCAAGAAATAGAAGTAACGGATTTGTTATGCCCCAATAGAGTTTTAATCAACAAACCATTAAATGCATCCCAGATTTTTATATTTCGTGTAGAACTAGCCGACGCAAGTAATGATCCGTCAAAATTCCATTGAAGGTCTAATACCTCTCCACCAGCATCAATTTCCTGAACTAACTTGCTATTCACTGTTTCCCATAGTTTTATTTTATTGTCATTGCCACCACTTGCTAGATTTGTTCCGTTCGGGTGCCAGCTAAGAGCAGGAATCCATTTATCGTGGGAACCAATATCTTTTGTAAAGTTTCCTGTTTCAGGGTCTAAAATTCTAATTAGATAATCAGATTGAGCTACGGCTATTGAATTGCTGATAGGATTCCATTCTACGTCAGTATAGAAGAGGAACGAGGATATTTTATGTAATATCTCTCCACTACTTGCCCGAACTATTTTTAAAGCTCGGTCTTCTCCATCATAGCATATCCTTTCTCCCAAGGGATCCCAGCTAATTGCCTCAACGTTTTCCATCTGCCCGTCTATTACTTGCGAGCGAGTTTCTGCTGGTGTAAACTGTGTCGCTTTCATAAGGCATATATCGCTTGGTGTGTTAGGTACTTTCCATTCATACTCTAAATTAGCCGCTTCCTCGGTGATGGTAGTCCATGAAGCTCCTTCGTCAATACTATATTCTAACTTTAGAGTGTCAATGGGCAGCACCCCCTCCCAAGTTATTTTTTCTAAACCCCCAGCAGGGAAATACTCTCCTCCGTTGGGTCTGGTTATCTTCAAAGTCTTATCGCCCATGCCTGAATATGGGAAACCGCCAGAAACATAGAAGAAATTGCCGAAACAGGCATCACTTTCCACCTGAAATCTCGAAAAAGTATAGTTAGAATCAACAGGTAGATAATCAAGAAAGAAATCAAACGATTTACCGCTCTCAATCTTAAATGCAGAGCCGGAATAATTGCTCAGCTTGAATAATTTATTACTTGATTTAATACTTTTTATGTTTATATCTTTATTCAATGCCTTTAATGTGATAATGATGCGTCCTGTTTTTCCTGGCTCTACTCCTCCAAATTTAATAGAATTAGATGGGCTAATTTCAAGAATTGAAAGATTGGATTTAGGAACATCATACATCAAAGATGCTTGTAAGTTATATGAAGGAAGTTTGATTACAACATTTCTTTTCAGATCGCAACCGTCGGAAAGCCATTTAATAGTGCATGGCTCGCCACCTTGAGCCATCTGAAGAATATTTAGATATACTTCCTTGGCTTCTTCTTCGGTAGTAATCTTCTCGAAATAATCTCCACCAGTTTGTTTTGTGATGTTCTTGAGTATTTCTGGAGCAGGATTTCCGAGAACCACAGCAAAAACCACAGCATCGAGATCGTTTGCTTTCTTGATAATCTTTTGCTCATTACCACCGGCATGGCCGTCGGTAAGGAATACTATCACTCGTTTATGCTTTGCTTCTTCGGATATAAGCAATGCACCAGCCATAGGGTTAATTAATCCGGCGTCGAAATCAGTCCCACCACCGGCTTTTAGTTGCTCAATGGCATCTTTTATTTTATTTCGATCAGTAGTAAAATCCATATTCAAGTAATTACTAGAATTGAAGGTAGTAAGAGCGCATTCTGATTTTCCCATTGGCAGCACTTCTATCCATGCTTTCGCAGCTGCTTTAGCGTAATCAAGTCCTTCTCGGCTCATTGAGCCGGACACATCAATCGTTAATACTGATGATATCGCATCTGGTGGTTTGACAGATGGGCAAGATATATCAAGAATTTCTCTAATTTCTGTATTCTCTGATATTTCAAAATCAGACTCACTTAGGTTCGGTATTGTGTTCCCATTTTCATCCAAGGCATAGAACTTAGCACTGATCTCAGGATAATCATCAATATTCAGATCATAGAAAGATAGACTTTGCGAGGAGACTATGTTAGATGTATAGAAAAGCAGAACCCACGTTAAAACCACAACCTTTTTCATTACTATCCTTTTATTTTTGGTATTTATCAACTTATATCCTAAATTTATCAAATAAACACTCTAAGTAAAAATATATTTTAAAGAAAGGAATTGTTATGAATATGATTATAGGTGGAATATTATTTATATTACTGGTCTCATGTACTACACCAAAAGAAATGTCAGAGGAATCTTTTGAAAAAAACAAGGCGATATGCTTGGAAAAAGTAGAGAATTTCTCAGGGGCAACTATTGATGACCTTGTCATAGAATTTGGTAGACCTGTTTTTGAGAATAGAAATATTGCAAACAACTATACATTGGTTTTCAGTTGCCTGGAATCCGCTTTATTTATCCATTTTACTTTCAATCAATTTGGCGAGATAGTGAAATATGAAGTTAAGCGGACAATGCTTGCGAATTAGTATTACATAAACTTTCAATCTTTAATATTGATATATTAAATGAGTTTTGTATTAGTATTAAGTTGATCCCTCCCCTGCTCTTATTCACTATGCAAGGGAGGGTATCTATCTATATTATTTATAAGTGGTCAACTCTACCTTCAATCTGGCTTATTCTCCTCAACATCAGTTTTATCCTTAATCATATTTAGAATGTTCAAACCTGTGGCGTTCTCAAGCATTTCAACCATAGAGACAACCGAAGCAGGCATTTGGCGTACAAGTTTGGGTATTTGCCCTTCTGTGCCATTTCCGGAATCAATAATGCTTAGTTTATCAATATTTATATCTTTGATTGTACTTGTGATTTTCTCAATAATTTCCGGTAGCATTCTTAGCATAAATACTTTCTCGCCGGCATCACCAGCAGATTTGTAAGCATCTATCATAAACCTAATAACTTGCATTTGGGCATCACCACTTTCTAAGATTGATGCTGCCTGGCCTTTTGCCTCGAGTTCCATAGCTTGTTTTTTGGCGTTTGCAGGTTCAATTACATCTGCCTGAAGTCGTCTTTGCTGAAGTAAAATTCTTTCTTCTTCGACTTCCTGCTCGAATTTCACTCTTGCTTTATCTCCAGCTATTTCGGCTTCTCGCTCCTTAATTATAGCTTCTTTTTCGAGTTCAGCTTTTTTAACACGAAGGTTGTTCCTTTCAATTTCAATTTCCTGATTTGCTTGGATTTGTCTCTTTTCATATAATTCTTTTGCATTAGCATTTGCTATTTCAGATCTTTCTTTCGATTTAGCATTTGCTTCCTGAGTAGTAGCCATTTTATTTGCCTCAGCAATTTGGACGTTCTGCTCTGAAAGAATTTTTGCTGCTTCAATTTCCTGATTTGCTATTGCTTTGGCTTTTTCAGCTCTCGCCAAAGCCAATGATTCGGCTTCTTGAGTAGCAGCATGTTTCTCGGATTCAGCTATATGAACACTTTGGTCAGCAATTATCCTTGCTTTGCGACTTTCTTCGTCAGCTTTTGCAGCCGCTTTTTCTTCACGAGCAATACCTGTGGATTCTTCCTCAGCTGCTTCTGCTTTTCTTATGGCTTCAGCTTTGCGAGCTTCGGCAAGTACTTCGGCGGTTTTTCTTCTACCTATTGAATCGAGATAACCCGTTTCATCGGAAATGTTTGAAATTTTAAAAGTATCGAGTTGAAGTCCCAGTTTTTGAAGATCAATATCTGCTTCGTCCATTAAAGTAGCAGCAAATTTCATTCTATCTTCATTAACTTCCTCTGGAGTAAGCGAGGCAAGCACACCTCTTAGATTGCCTTCCAGAGTATCTTTGGCTATATTGTGCAGTTCATCTGGTTTCATAGTCAGAAATCTTTCAACGGCATTTCCAAATGCTGGCTCTGCGGAATCAATCTTGATATTTGCAATAGCTTCTACGATAAGCGGAATACCTCCTTTGGAATATGCATTTCTTACTGATAAGTCTATTGGAATAGTTTCCAGGGACATACGCGATGCTTTCTCAAGAAATGGCATCCTAACGGCTCTGCCACCGCGAATAATGCGATAGCCAACAATAGCACCTGACGCTGTTTTGCGTTTCCTACCCGAAAGTATTATTACTTCATTGGGCTGCGAAATCAGCAATAGGTTTTTAATAACGATTAGAATAGTAATCATTGCCAAGACAGCAACGACAACTATTGTAATAACAAATTCACCAATCATAACGACTCCTGTGGTTTATGAATAATCGCTTTCAACAATATAAGCTGTATTATTTGAAATCTCAATTATTAGTACTTCATCTCTGGGGTTGAACTGCTCTCGCGATGACACTTCGGATACTCTGGCTATCATTTCTATTGAGGAAGTCTCGGTTCGTATCAATATTTTGCCTTTGCTTTGTTTGCTTACAGGAAGAGAAACGATGGCATTTTTGCCTTTCAACTCTGCAATATCAATACCTGCTCCAGTCTCGCTTCCTTTCAGATATTTCATTAGTTTATGCCCAAATGCCCAGGCAAAAGCCCCCATACCAATAGAAGAGATGAGACCAATAATGAGCGGAATTGATAATATATCTAATGCCAATCCAGTCAAGCCAAAGAAAGCAGAGAAAAATGTGATATTCCTGAAAGAAATGAAGCTAACAGCATCCGTTGCATCGGAATGGAAATTCTGAATATCGTGAGCAGTGTCTGCTGGGCTAAGTTCAACATCAGTTGATGGATCAATATCGTCTATATGCGTATCAAGGTCATGGCTTAAATCGGCATCGCCTGCGTCTAAAGCCGCATGATCGGCAGAATCACCATCATTATCACCAAGCAACATTGACATAATCAGAAAAGAACCTCCGAAGATCAAAGCAGATAGATAGATATAAAGCATTAGCACCACCAAATAAAATTTACTAATCTCTAATATAGGTATTTTTTATATAATCAAGAAATAATTATTTGACAACTGGTATTTTATGGGAAAAGTATTGTTAAAATATCTGTTAGCCGTCGGGTTTTTGTGATTTGGACTGGGGACAGGTAAGAAATCAAAATATATTTTCTACAAACTGTTCGCTTCTACGAAGCTAAACAGCGTAGCTGCGACCTGTTTGTAGAAGCAAATAACTAACCAAGATTTTTTCTTCAATAGCCACTACTTTTAAATAGTGGAGTGATTAGTTTGTTGGGCTAAAGCCCGGATTATTATTTTTGGGTTATTCTGCCACGAGCTGAAGCACGTGGCTATTCAAGATATTCTCTTCAATAGTTACTACTTTTAAGTAGTGGATTGATTAGTTTGTTGTCAATACATATACTATCATAATTATTAATGCTATACAATAATAACAAAAATTACATATATATATATATATTACAATGACTTACGGTGGTTTATGAAATTAGCAAGTCTTCTTTAATGAAAATAATTAAATAAATATTTGGGAATATCAAAGGAAATTGCTACTATACAAAAAGGACAAAAAACAAAATGAAAAATCAATAGAAAAAAATGAAGCCCCACACTCGAAGAATGCAGGGCAGTCATGCCCGCAATTAAGCGGGTTACATACAACTGCAAATTAAGCATTCTTCCGGGAAAGGGCAAATATTAATTGTTTCGTTTAAACTTTTTTTGGAGGATGATATAAAGTTTTATATTTATTTGCTCGTACAATTTTTTTTGTTTCTATCTTTGAACAGTGTCGCACAAGGTGATGTAATGAGAGTTAAAATTAATGAAAATGATCCTTGTACAGAGTACTGGCCAGAAATTGAATGGGTATGTCATGATTACTTGCTCATGGAAGTAGAATCATGTGAAAACTGCCATATAATAGTTGAGTTTTGTAATAGGGAAACTACCCCCGGACGAGGTGAATACCAGATTACAGGCATATATGGTACAAGTAGTTGTCTTTTATGCCCAGAGGCAGACATTTACCAGGCGGCTTATGTTAAGTTACTACTTGTAGATCCTTATGGTTATACTGATGATGAACAAGCACAAATAGTTCAGCAATCTGCATGTATTGATATTTACGAAGATGAAGATCCAATTCTGGAGTTTTTTGTTCAAATTCCAAGTGGAGATTTGTTAAATCCAGCTGCATTATCAAACTATGTTTATTCGGTTGATTCTCTCGGTAATTATATTATTGAAGTTGATTTTGGATTTTTACCTTGCGGTACAGTATGCTGCCACATGCAATACTTTATTGATAAAGATCCTATCACAGGTGAAACTATTGGAATAACCCATAATTTAGAAGGTACTCCTGACTGGCCGGATTGTGAAAATCACCCAAGTTGTCAGCCCAATTGTGAAGTTCTTGAATTTGATTGGTCATCTTCAGGTAAAGGAACTGTTTTGGAAAAGTATAAAGATATAAGCTCTGGCAATATATTCATCTTTCCTAATCCAAATGAAGGAACTTTTAGAGTCAAGGTAGATAATAACTCTCTGAAGGTAAGTAAAATTGAATTATTTAGCATTGATGGAATATTAATCTACTCAAAGATTTTAGAAGATGGATCTGATGTTTTTGAGCAAAATATAAGTATTGAAAAAATAATTAATGGTATAATTCTTTATAATATTTATGATGAAAACAACAATCTGAAAAGTGGAAAAGTAATTATCCAGAAATAAATTCTGAGGAAAAAATGAAATATATAGCCCTTTCAATATTGTTCATATTATCATCATTATCATTATTTAGTTATGACTGGAATATTATTGCTGATGATACAGATAACCCTAATACTCTTTATTATTATTCCATTGATTCGTATGGCAAAAACAGATATGTCATCTCAGGTTATATTTATGATAAGGCAGCTATAAAAAACATCACATTTATTAATGTTTCTAAGGATAGTGGTAAGACCTGGGAAACAAAATATACTTGTATTACTGATCCTATGAAGGGAGAGTATCCAAATCAAATAGGTCATATCAAATTGTTAACAGAAAAGACTATAATAGCTCCGTTAAGGGGTGGAAATATATTGAAAACTTCTAACTTTGGAGACACCTGGGACACAGTCAAAGTTGATACAGAAAAGTATGAACCAGCGAGATGGATGAGTTTTTCTGATGAGAGACATGGATGTTTATTGTACTTTTTTGAAAACATACTCTGGATAACAGATGATGTAGGTGATAGCTGGCAAAAAGTTGATATGCCTGTTTTTTCTGAAGTTTTTCCCTATGGATTTGCAAATGTTGTTAGATTAAGTGATTCCGTTTTTGTCGGAATAATAATGAATTTTTCAACAAATGAGAAATGGATAATTATAACCAAGGATAAATGTAAAACATGGAGTTTACATCCAGGTTTTAAAGAGTACATAATCAATCAATTTTTTGCAAATGACTCTGTTGGTTATGCTGGTGGACAAAATATTTATGGTGCTGATAGCAAAAGACCAATAATCTATAAAACAACAGATGGCGGTTACTCATGGGAAAAAGTATATGAAAATTATGAGATTGTTGCTTCTACCTATTATATGGATATTATTGATCCCGATAATGTAGTAGTCGTTTCCTTTAATCATGTTTTCCGGACTACAAATGGCGGTGAAACATGGAATATTGAATCGCATGAGCACGGCAATCCAACCTATTTTGCTATGAGAGATGTTGCTATGGGATCATTGAATGAAGGAATAATAATTGGAAGGAAAGAGTACCTATTATCAAATTTTTTATCAAGTGCAACTGATGTTCAGGAGCAAGAGATATTCAATATTCAAGTTGAAATTTTTCCCAACCCCGCCACCTCCCAAATAACTCTTTCTCTCAACGATGAGTTTATTTCCGAACCCGAAATAGAGATTATAGATTATCTGGGGAATGTGCTGGAGGTTGACTATCAAATTTCTACAAAAGAAGTTACTGTGAATACTTCCACTCTTACGCCCGGCATTTACTTCTTGCGTATCCGCTCAGGCGAACAGGTCGCAGCGAAAAAGTTTGTGGTGGTGAGGTAGCTTTCTTCAATAGCCACTACTTTTAAGTAGTGGAAGAAATAATCTAATGATATTAATGGCTTTAGCTAAATATGCTCTTTTCGATCTAAAGACCCAGATACATATTCAGTTTTTGTAATATTTAAAAAAGTTCATTGTAAGATCAAAAAAAACCCTCCCTAATATTTTTGGGAGGGAGTGGAGGTTGAACCAAAATTAAATAATTACTCGCTTAGCAGCTTTTCCATCTCATCAAGATACTTATTGAACTTATCTATTGTCTTATAGATTGGATCGGTAGAGGACATATCCACACCTGCATTTTTAAGCACATTGATCGGATAATCGGAGCTTCCTGCATAGATGAAGTTGTTCAGATATCTATCTACTGCTGGCTGTCCTTCTTCCTTGAATTTCTCTGTGAATGCCTGAGCAGCAGCAAAGCCAGTAGAATATTGGAATACGTAGAAATTGTATTTGAATAGATGAGGTATCCTTGCCCAAGAGAGACCCTCTTCGGCATCAGTCTTCATTTCTGGTCCCCAATATTTTTGATACATATCACCGAATAGCTTCGTTAGTTGGTCTGCATTTAGTAATTCTCCATCTATAGCTTTTTCGTGAATCACTTTTTCAAATTCAGCGAAGCGTGTCTGGCGGAAAAATGTTGATTGAGCATTAACTAAGAATTTCTCTAAGAGAGCCAGCTTTTCTTCTTTATCGGTAGCATTGGCAATCAGATAATCTAATAGCATTGCTTCATTTGTGGTTGATGCCACTTCGGCAACGAATATTGAGTAATCGGAATAATGATATGGCTGATTTTTTTCGGTGAAATATGAGTGCATATTATGCCCAAGTTCGTGAGCCAATGTGAAAAGATCATCAACAGTATTATTCCAGTTAATCAATATCCATGGGTGAACTCCGCAACCACAGCTATTTGAATATGCACCACTACGCTTGGATTTGGTCTCATAAACATCTATCCAGCGATTATCGAAACAGTCTACAAGTGCTTTGTGATATTCTTCTCCGAGTGGTTTCAGTGCCTCAAGGATAATCTCCTTTGCTTCGTCGAAAGTATATTCTTTCTGAACACTTGGGAATAATGTGGTATAAGTATCATAAGGATGAAGTTCGTCGTAACCGAGAACTCTTTTCTTAAGGGCAGCCCAGCGATGCAATGCGTCAATTTTATCATTAGCGGCTTTAATCAGGTTATCATAAACATCAACGGGGACATTGTCTTCGTAAAGAGCCATTTGTAGTGGAGATTCATATCCCCTGATCTGTGAATGGATTACCCTTGTCTTTGCTCTGCCATTGTAAATCGTGGCAAGGGTGCTTTTCAACTGACCGTATGGCTCGTATATGCCTTTGTAAACTCTTTCGCGATAACTTCTGTCATTAGATGAATAGAGTGCGGAGCGGTATCTGCCATGAGACATTTTCACATCGTTACCTTCTTCGTCCTTAATCATTGGGAAAGGCAGTTCGGCATCATTTAGTATAACATAAGCATTGCGAGGGATTTGAGCAATGGGCGAAAGTTGTGCCAAAAGTTTTTCCTGATCTGCCGGTAGCATGTGATTTTTTTGACGATACATATTATTAACGATATGCTCATAACCACTTAGCTCTTTATTTTGCTTCAAAAAACCCATGATCTTGCTTTTGGGAATTTCCATAATTTCTGGAGTCA
>Ga0272443_10003915_pt1 | contig 16934 bp, 27 predicted proteins | sample SSMAcet12_FD_193581 | JGI IMG/M metagenome (GOLD analysis project Ga0272443, IMG submission 193581) | Marine sediment archaeal communities from Little Sippewissett salt marsh, Falmouth, MA, United States - SSM-Acet-12 | ecosystem: Environmental > Aquatic > Marine > Wetlands > Sediment ... | reverse complement strand
TTTTTACTTTTTTTTCTTTTTTTTTCGCTTATATTTTCCTTTCATCTTAAATAAACTACTCCCTTTATTAGAAATAATAGGCCTAATCCCTAAAGGAATAAATCCTCCTCCTTTAGTTAAAAAAGGTTTTATCGACGACTTAGGCTTTTTAATTCCTAAACTTATAGCTGTAAAAGACGGCTGGTATCTTGCTGGAGGCCTAAAGGGTTTTGGTCCTTTGCTTTTTTGACTTGCTCCTCCTAAAAATAAAGGTAGTGTAGGGATAAAAGGAGGAGCTGAAATAATAGGAGTTCTATATCCGCTTGGTGTTTTTGGAGGACTTAGGAGACTAAAAGTATTTCTTGGAATTTGTATAGGAGTTTGTTTTATTTTTTGTGGCTGTCTTAAACTTGGAGATTGTATAACTGCTTGAGCTGTTCTGAATTTAGATTTTGGAGTTTGAGCTCCTTTTAAAACGCTTACGGGTTGTTGTTTTTGTCTTGAGACTTGAACACTAGCAAAACTTAAAGAGCTCTTAGGAATATTAAAAGATCTTTGACTTGTTTTTGTTGTTGAATATATTAAAGGATTTGTTCTAGTTGTCGTCGCAGATTTAATAACTCCTTGTTGCAATCCAGCTTTAGCCTGGGTTATAGAAAACTGCGAGGCTTGACTAGGTCCTAAAGATTGAGATACTAAAACTTGAGATCCTCCGCCTCCTATCTTAATCCCCCCTATACTTTTAAATCCTCTAGATCCTCCGCTGCCTATGATCCTAGTCCCTCCTGTTGTTTGACTTGGTAGTTTAATTCCTATACCTTGAATACTTGTTTTAAATTTATATCCTACTGGAGAATATTTAAAACCCGCTGGCTCTCCTAAAGGCTCTAGATTATAAACAGCCTTTCTAGTTCCTCCTCTAAATAAAAAAGTTTTATCGTTAATATTAAATCTAGTTCCAGCCCCTTTAGTTTTTAGAAATGTTGTCGTCGGTGTTCTTATATCTGCTTGAGCTGGATATTTTAATCCAGGTGTATAGGATACTTTATAAGTTGGCTGAGAGAAAACATCTGTCTTAAATCCTCTACCAACATTTAAAGTTCCTTTATAGCCTTGACCTAAAGCCTCTGCTAAATTATAAGTTTGATATGCTGAGGTCTGAGTTCCTTTAAATAATTCTCCTCCAATATATCTATATTCTGGAGTTGTTACTTTAACAGATCCAAAACCAACAGATTTTAAACCGTTAGATGTTGGCTTATATAGTTGTGATGATCTAACCATAATATCCCTAGACTGATCTATTCCTTGAAATTTTTGTTTTATTAATCCGCTGCTTGTTTTTTGTTCTGTTAAAATTCCCGTTACCTTTGCCCCCTTTGTCGACGGAGTAAAAACATTTTTAGAGAATCTTATAGGGCTAGCTTGTGCTATACTTTCTTTAATTCCTAACCCCTTTCCGTATTGTTTTATATTCATAGAAAGACCCTTTGCTCCTTGAGCAATTAGAGGAGCAGCGTATAAAGTTGTTACAGCTCCTTTAGTTACTTTGCTAACTGGAATAGACTCTAATTCTTTTTGATATTTAGATTTAGGAAATATCCCGCCCGTAGATTTAAAAGATAATCCTTTGCTTAGATCCTCTTTAGTATAAACATTTTTCATAAATCCGATTTGATACTCTCCGATTGTTTTTCCTAAAGATCCTCCAACACTTAAAACAGATGTTACGGGCTCGGCTATAGATCCTTTTAATCTTTCAGTCGAATAAGTATATTTTCCTTTAGTAAATGGGACGGGTTTTTCTACACCAACATTAAACCATTTTTCCGACGCTGCTTTTTGTGCTTTCTTAAATTCGCTTGATTTTAAAAATCCTTTATCGTCGAATTTTGCTCCGTAACTTTCATACGCCTTATAACTTGGTAGTGTTTTAACATATTCATTTCCTAGAGAATAAGTTATCTGATCCTTTGTTTCTACTTGTTTAAATCCTGGAGTTCCTTTAAAACTTTCTGGATCCTTTTTAAATTTCTCTTGTGTTGTTTTTATTTCTCGTCTTAAACCCACGTCTGCCCTAAAGCCCTCCTTAGCTATATCTATTTGAGCTTGATTATATTTAAATTGTGTTGGAGTAATTCCTAGACCTAGTCCGGCTGTTTTTGTCGACGGGCTAACAGACCTAGAATATTCGTATTCGATTAAACTCTCTCCTGGTGTTATGCTTTCAGTAGTCCAGACAGGAGCCCGTCCTTTATATCCTTTAGCCTCTCTTGGAGTTAAATATAATAATTCTTGTCCTCCAGTCCCAGTCTCTCCGGGCAGTATTCCCCTCGCTGTTTCTGCTTGTTGTGCTGTTTTAAGTTGTCCGGATATTTTTTGACTTTCAATTTGCTTTATAGTTTCTTGTCTCTGTCTTTCGTTCTCCTCTGCTGCTTTTTGTCTTTGCTCCTCGAGTTGTTTTTGTATTTTTTGAATTTGTGCGTCTGCTGGAGATCCTCCTCCGCCTCCTCCTCCTCCAGATCCTCCTCCTCTCCCATACGTAACCCTCCCAGTTGGAGCTACTGTTATTCTGCCGACCCCTCTCCTAGAGACATAAGTATTCCCTCCTCTTGTTGTAATCCTTACCATAAAAAATAAAAGCATAAGTTCTTTATATAAATTTTATTAGTAATTTATATAAAACTTTTTAGAATTATTTTTTTATGGCGTTCGAGAGTGATCAATCTGCTTTTAATATGGGTATTGCTTACCTTGAAAGAATTAATAAAATTCTCTATATGTGTCAGTCGGCGGCTGCCCAGAATAACCTCGACCTCTGGCTGACGCACCTTAGAGGATTATATAGGGAGCTTGCGGTTAAACTCCAGGAGAAAGAGGAGGACGACGTCCTCGCTGATTTTAAAAATATTAACTTATTAATTAATGATCCAGTTAAAAAAAATAGTGAGAAAAATTTTATTTTATATTCTTTAGATAAATTAGAAGTTAAACTCCGACGATACGCTCAAAAAAAAGGAATGTTATTACCCTCTAAAGATGATCCTCGTTTTGCTGTATTACAACGTTAAAAAATGGTTAAAGTTTGCGAGAAAAGATATCCAAAAGGATCTTATAAAGGACAAAACTCAGACGGCTTTATGATAGATAAGGATCTAAAAGATAACTTAGATATTCTTTTAAAAAATATTAAAGATGACTGGGACTTTACAATAGTAATAAGCGGCGGCGGAGAGGTTAGAGTCGGAAAGTCTGTCCTTGCTATGCAGATCGCTGCTTACTGGATTGATCAACTAGAGGAGCTTTATAATATTAAAGTTCCTTTAGATCCAGAGGTTAACTTTGTTCTCGACGGAAAAAAGCTAATAGAAAAAGGAAATTATTTAGGAAAAAATTATCCTTGTAGTCCTTTAATATTCGACGAGGCTGGAGCAGACCTCGAGGGTAAAAAAGTTATGTCATCAATAACCCAGGACGTCCTGGATTTTTATAGAGAGTGCGGACAGTATAATTTATTAAATATTTTAGTGCTCCCCGAATTTTTTGATCTGCCTAGAGGTATAGCGATTAGTAGATCTGTCTTTTTATTAGATGTTTATGTTCGAGCGAGAGAGGACGGAAAGTTTGAAAGAGGATATTATAATTTTTATAGTCGACGAAATAAAAAACATTTATATATTAAAGGAAAGAGAGACTTAAATTATAATGCTCAGCCCTGGAATTTTAACGGACGTTTTGGCCCGTTCTATCCTATCGACGAGAAAAGATATAGAGAAATAAAACAGGAGGCTATGGTTAGACGAGAGTCTAAGCGTCGAAATAAGTTTCAAATGCAGAGGGACGCTTGTTGGTATTTGTTTAACATAGAGGTAGGCTGGACTCAAAAAGAAATAGCTAAAAGAATGGAGCAATTAACAGGGATCTTTGTCGCGCAGCAAACAGTAATGGACGCTATGAGTCATTACAAAATGGAAAGCGAATAATACCAATACCATTAACCGGTAACCGGTAGGTAGGAAAACTTATTATTAGACGAAATGGTTATTTTAAAATTTCGCAACGCCCATAAAAGAGCTTTGTTTTATAGCATATTATAATAGTATTATAATAATATATATAATTTAATTCTCACAATAGAAATATATTTTAAGTCTCCTCTTGCAGCCATAAATTTTTAAGGCCTGGACTCTATCAACCTCTTTAAATTTAACTGGGTTAAACTTATCTTTAATTACCCTCGCTATAACTTGGCTAGTCTTGTTTGGATCCCAGTCTAATAACTTGGCTATCTCAGATCTGCTTAAAGGTTTTCCAACCTTTTTTAAAATATCTATAACCTCTTGCTGCCCCATTTTTATAACCTCTGTTATTTTGTTAATAAATTCCAAATGAATTTAACGATTGCATAACCTCCCATTACATAATAAAAAAATCTGACGTCCTCTAATCCTATCCATAATAATATAGAGAGAATTAAAAAAATAACAAAACTTTTCGAAAGATTAAACATTTTATTCCTCGTCGATTTTTCTAATAATCTCGTCGAGCTTGTTTAAAATAACATCTACTCTTATTCTTGTTTCATAAATAAGTCTATCTATATCTGCCCTACTCATAAAATAAGGGACCGCTATCTCTCTAGAATTTTCCTCCTCTACCTCCTCTTCCTCGTCGCTAGTTTCTTTCTCTGGAATATCCGGGACCTCTATTTTTTTCTTTTTTCTCAAAACCATTTTTATAACCTCCTTTCATTTTATTTAACTCTCTAATTTATTATTTTTTAATATTGTTATTTTTTTCTTATCAAAATAAAAACTAATATAGTCCTCTCCAAAACACGAACAATAATCCAGGTTATATTTTTTAGCTCCAGAGGTTAGAGGCTCCTTTCCAATTTGATCTAATTTTTCAAAATAACCTTTTATAAAAAATATAAGTATTATTATAATTAGGATCATAAATAAAACCTCTATTATTATTTTTGTTTTAATTATCTTTTCTCTTTCAATCTCTTGCTCTCTTTCTGTGCCCATCTTAAAATAAAATAAAATATTGTGCCTCCTATTCCAAAAACTAATAGCTCTATTATCATCTTTTTATATGTCGTATATTATACAATATCCGACTTATTTAGTCTGTTTTATGTGTAGATCCTCCCTCTTTTTTGTCGGTTTTTCTGGTATTTTCATAAAACAAAACCAGCTAGTAGGAATTTTTGATCCGTTTGGGTGTCCAAATAAGGGCCTTTTTCCTATAACTTCTAATATCTCTTTCCTTTTAATGCTGCTCTCGTTCCATTTAAATATTAAAACTCCGTAATCCTCTAACACTCTCCAACACTCATTAAAACCTTTTTTTATATCCTCTCTCCAGGTTTCCTTATTTAATACTCCGTAGGTTTTAGTAATACGGCAGCCGTCAGGTTTCCCTATTAAGTGCGGAGGATCTAGAATAACTAATTTAAAACTTTTATCTTTATATTTTAATTTTCTAAAATCTCCGATTATATCTGGTTTTAATTCTCTATTGGGTCTATTGTCTATAAATCCTTTATTATATTCTCTTATATCTTGAAAAATTGTATTTTCTTGATTTTTATCAAACCAAAACATACGGCTACCGCAACAGGGATCTAGTATAAATTTATCTGTCATTTTCTAAAATTTCTCCTCATAGTGCTTTAATAAATCTGTGGGAGATCCTTTAGTATAGATCCCAGTAGTGCTAATATCACTATGGCCCATAGCTAGAGAGACTAGATTAATAGGTGTCCCAGACTCCAGGAGCCTAGTCGCAAACCCGTGCCTTAAACTGTGGAAAGTATAAAGAGGATTAAGTCCAGCCTTAGCAGCATATTTTTTAAAAGTCCTTTGGAGAGATCTAGCAGATCTATTAATAGGCAGAAATTTAAAAAAATCATTTCTCCAGCCTTTAGGAATAGGGACCTTTCTCTCTACTCCGTATTTAGACTCTGGAATAAAGATCATATTATCGCTTTGAAAGTGCTCAGACCTACACCTTAAAACCTCGCTTATTCGCATACTAGAGCCATAGGCTAGCAAAAAAGCAACTAAATAGAGTCTATCCCTCCCAGGAATAACTTTAACCAGTTTCTCCCACTCCTCTGGCCTTACAGCTTTAGGTAGTTTTTTCGATTTTTTCATTTTATCAATCTCCAGGAAATTATAGTCTCTCGAGATCTCCTTTTTGGAGAATTTTTCCAGAGTTTTCTAAATTTTAGGGCTGCTGGGCAAACGTGCCCAGTAGCAACCCCGTTTAAGATCTTGCCGCAATACTTACAACGAATTTTGGCCATTTTCTTTAGTCTCTATCTCTTGAATAAAGATCGGGCTCCTAATTTCGAAGTAAGTAGTTTTCTGATCCTTGCTTACTTTTTTATAAGCCTCTTGAAAGACTGGTATAGCTTTCTTTTTGTCGGGATCCCAAAAGCTACCCACTTTAATTTTAAGCATTTTCTCAGTCATTTTATAACCTCCGTTTGTTTAATTGAAAAACCTTTTTTTCCCATAAAGTCCGGAATAGTAGTCCTAACAGAGTCCTCTATCTGTAAATATTCGTCCGCTAGCTCTCTTATTTCGTCATCTGTTAAATAAGAGTAGAAATATTTAATATTCTCAAAATAAGTTTTAAATTTGTCCTCTCTTTTTTGCTCGTCTAAAGATAATTTAAGTTTTCTCTCTTTCTCCTCGTGCAGCCTCTCAGCTTTCATATTTAAAAGAGTTTTTTCTTTAAGTTTTATCTCGTTTTCTATTTTTTCTAGATCTAGTTTTAAATTATCTACCTCTTTCTCTATAATTTCTGGATCCTGGATAACCTCCTTACCTTTATATCTTAATAATTGATTTCTAAACCACTCCGAAAGATTAAAACCTGGATTTTCCTCTCTTATTTCTCTTATTAATGCCTCTGTTTCCTTGTCTGTGTAAATTGTTATCATCTTTTTTTTAATTATTTATACTATACATATATATTTATATATATATATGTATATTGTTTAGTTTTATAGTTTATGGAAATCTCCATAGGAAATAGGGGGGTTACTTTTTAAACCTTTTCCCATTTTCTACACCTTTTTTATTTAATTCTTTCAATCTTTCATTATACCACTTAATAAACTCTAGATTGTTAAATTTATCGCAATTATCTATAATCTCCTGGGCTAGAGGAAATTTTCTCTCTATTTGACCTTGCATTATCCTTTCTAACATCTCAGAGACGCTTATATCTCTTTTAATACAGTAGATCTTAAAATCTCTCCAGACTTTAGGATCTATTGAAATGCTTGTTTTTTTATCTGTCATTATCCTTTAAAAATATCTCGGAAATTAATTCCGTCAAATTTAGGTCTTGAAGTGTCCCTCCACTCTATAGAAATAATATCTGTATTTTTAGGATTTTTCATAGATCCTAGATTTATATTATTTTCCTCAACACTTTTTAAAATTTTTCTGTGTTTTTGTCCGGTTTCTATATCTGTCCACTCGTCGACTATTCTTTCTGTTATACATTCTGTTTCCTTGTCGTATTTTTCTTTTTTCATTTTTCCCTAAGATAATTTAAATAATATTCAGATGATCCAATAATAATCGAACACATTAATAATATACTTATTATTTTTGGAGTATCAATATTAATACAACCCTTATTAATTATTAAACCTAATATTGTAACTGAGAAAAGGATTACCACTATCCAACCAAGATATAGATTTATACAAATTAACATTTCAAATAACATAGATATTTTCTTTTTCATTTTAAACCTTTAACCTCTCATTTAATCTAGAACATCTAGGAATATAGGCCTCTCCCTCATAACCAGCAATAATATTTTTATCTACAGAGACTCTGTCGCTAACTTTATACCTTTTTTCCTCTATTTTTTCTTTATTATCAATATGCCCAACAGCTACAATTAAGAAAGTAGCAACTATTATAAACATTACAAAACAAATTTTTTTTATTATTTCTATTTTCATTTTAACCTATAATTTTTATAATAAATTTTCCATTACTATTTTTTTTAATAAATTTATCTATTTGTTTATTTGTTACATTTTCAAATATATTCTTTATTTTTGGATATTCTTTCTCTATTATTTCTATTTTCATATTATTTTAAGAAAAAAGATCTATTTAAATGTTTCGGTATATACCGAAATATACAAAAGTTCGCATAACGTAGATTGTGCGAACTTTTCAAAAGTAATAAAAAAACCTCCTTAGAGCATTTCCGAGCTAGAGAACTTTTCTATGTTCCAGGAGGTAAAAGAGGTGTGGTAGGAGAATGTCCCCGGATTTAGACGGGGTTTCTCTCTAGAAATAATTGTTAATAATTCTTTATATAAATTATTAAGGACAAAGTTAAAAAATTAAAAAAATTAAAAAAATAAAAATTTAAATTCTCTTTCCTCTGGCTTGCATAAATACACCGATCAATACACCCAAAACAATACCAACTAAGATAATAGTTAATACTATTCCAGCAATAGAAGTGTTATCTCCTAGCTCTGTCTGCATATCTCCGGTTACATTACAGGCCTCTCCTCCAGCTGTGTAAGTATAACTTACGTCCCAATCTCCCATAGTCCACTCGCTAGTCGAGTTTGTAAATGTTCCGTCGCTAGATGTTAGAGTATAATTTCCGCTGTCTATGACAGATCCATTACTATTTAAGAAAACAGAAGTTATAGCAAAATTTCCAACGTTGCAAGCAACGTGCATATTTAGCTTAGATGACGCGGTTAGTTCTGCTTGAGTAACTGTTTCATTTGTTACCGTATAGGTTGAGGTCGAGAAAGAATCTCCGTATTTTTCTCCAACATAAGCCAGAGTAGCCATTATAAGAAAGACAAATCCAACAACTAAAACAGCTGCCGGAGCGTCCTCTAAAGTGAGGGCTCCTTTCTTATTTTTTGGGATTATTTTCTTTAAATCCATTTTAAATGGCCTAAAAATACTAAATTCTACGTCCTCTTGCTTGAACAAATATTCCGATCAATACACCCAAAACAATACCAACTAAGATAATAGTTAATACTATTCCAGCAATAGAAGTATTATCTCCTATTTCTGTCTGTAAATCTTGAGTAACATTATAAGCAGTCTCGTTCTCTGTTAAGGCGTCTCCGTATTTTTCTCCGATATAAGCTATAGTAGCCATAACTAAGAAAACAAATCCAACAATTAAAACTGCTGCTGGAGCGTCTTGTAAAGTTAACTGCCCTCTCTTGTTTTTAGGCATAATCTTTTTTAATTCCATTTAGACTTTAACCTCCTTTCAATCTATTAAACTATTATTGAAAGACAAATTATAAATAACTATTTTCTTTATAACAATTAATAATAAGATATTTAAGAAATTAAATTTTATTTAAGAAATTAAGGAAAACTAAATTTTATATTTGCTTTTCTTATTTTTTCTGTTAAAATATTTGATAATTGTCCCCAGCTTAAAGACTCTGCAAAATGTATCGAGGTAGCCTCTGCTATAACCTCTCTTAATTCATTTAATAAATCTATAGTATCTGGACTTACTTTAATAATGCAATTTTCTTTCTTATCGTCCATAGAAATAACAATCTAAAAATATTTATATAAATTATTAATTTCTTGAGTCTGCTAGATAAACCCAAACAATACCTACAGCCATAAAAATAACTGTTAAATACATATATTTAGGATCTAAAACTCCCATTATACTTAAAGGCATAGCTAAAACAAATGTTATAAAACTAGCAAAAGTCCAGCCTCCAGCTGCAGACCTACCGCTATAAACTCCAGAGGTTAACAGCGACGATATAAAAGTAATTAACCAAACAACTAATAAAATAACTGGAAAGAATAAACCTCCGGCTGTTGTGTTAATATAGCTCATAATCTCAAAAAATCCGACTGTGTCGTTTGCTGTTGGTGGAGCGTATATTTCTGTAGGCATTTTATAACCTCCCTCTCGAGATCGAGCTTATAACAATAAATATTATTATTGCTGTCAATCCAGAGATCAATAAACCTAATATTATAGACGTCACTCTTGTATCTATTCCGAAAAAAGTTCCGAAAGCTGCAACTTGTTGGCCCATAACTACTAAAGATCCGAATATTAACCTTATAACTGTGAAAGTTGACTCAAAAAATAAATCAAAAGTTCCTTTAGGAGTTAAACCTCCCTCTTGATTAACAGAGTCGAAAGACTCTTTTATTGTATTTGTTGTATCATCAAATTTATTAAAGCTAGAATTAAAAGACTCGTCTATAATTTCTGGCTTATTGTATTCTACTCCTTGGGCCTGGATCATTAAAAAAGCCAGAGCTATTATAGCAGAAAAAAACAGAGCTGCAACTACATAATCTCTAGTTACCCAGCCTTTTTTGTTCATTTTTTTATATTTCATTTTAATTTTTTAATACAACTGTTAATAATACCCCCAATCCTATTAATGAAAATACAAACAGCGAGGAGAAAGTAATTAAACCAATCATATTAACCATAACAACAGCTAAAATAGTCGTCCATATTCCAGCAATTTTATTAAATATTGCTGTCATAGCTGCAACTAATATAATAAACCAGCCCATTAATAAGCCAGTATTTCCAAAAATATCTTTAGCAACAGCAATACTAAAAGTTATTATTTTCTCTACAATTTCCGGAGACTTTGAAATAAAGCCCGTAGCTGTGAAAGTTCCATTATATCCCGAGACATTACAGCTTAACGTTCCAGATCTTAAAGAGCTTGTTAAATTACAAATAATAACGTCGGATCCAGAGTAATTAGTTAATACAACTAATAAACGTCCTTGAGTTACTCCTCCAGAGCTATCTATATATTTATAAGTTACTATTTCCTTGTCTTTATTAAAACTTAGATTAACGTCGAGGTTTTCCGTCGGTGTTATGTCCTCCCAAATATCTCCAGCCCCGGCCCCAGTTGTGAAAGTTAAAGTATATGGAGCAGACTCCGGGACTACTTTTTGATTATTAGTTTGTAATAAAATAATTTGATTTTTAGTTATCTTAAAATTATATAAAACGTCCTCAGTTTCAAAAAATCCTACTGTCTTTCCGTTGTCGTCTGTTCGTCCTATCTGAACAACTCTATAAGTATTTGTTTCTGGATAATATCTATTAGTATAAACTAGAGCTTGCGGAGTGCTTATTAAATCATTATCTCTAACATTTAAAATAAAAGACGTGGCCTCTGTAGATAATAATAAATAAAGTCTTATATCTTTTTGAGTGTTGTTTAAAGGCTCATTATCAAAATAATAATTTCTCCGTCCGTAAGTTTCGTTTATTTCTCCGTCTCTATATTCGATTGTGGCGTCTGTCTTTAAACTATAATTTTGTAACATACAAATAGAGGCATTATTTTGATTTGTATTTTCAAAACTATAATTTTTCTTAACTGTGCCCTCTCCAATCCAATAATCAAAATTAGCTAAAAAATCAAAATCCAACTGGCTTAAATTTTGCTCGTCGTAAGCTGTGAAATTTAAAGTCTGTATTGTATACGTGCTATCGCAACGTGAAATAAAAATCTTGCTTACGTTTTGATTTCTTAAACTTGTGTTTTGTGTTGTGCTAGATGTTCCATTATAAATAGTTAGCTCCCAGAAATAACTTTTATTTTCTGTTTGATCTGTTGGACTTTCTACTAGAGGGAGATCTATAGATCTAGAAATCTCGCATAAAGTCCCAGAGCAGCTAGAGGATCCAACATAGTAAGATCCATTATACCATAAATTAGCGTCGACAGAAAGAATACTCTCGTCTGTTGTTACATTAATTAAAAAACTTTCTCTTGCTGTTTCGTTTCCAGTTAAATTATAATCTTGAGACCTACTAAATATTGAATAATTCCAGGATCTTAATAAACTGTTTAAATTTCCAAAAGTATCGTTTGAGTATAAAGTTATATTTTGCTGAGTTGTTAAAACGAAAATTGTAGTATTATCTCCGCACGTTACAGTAGTGTTAGATCCTCCATATTCATACCAACAACTATCTAGGTTAGTATCGTTTATAGTCCAGTTTAAATTTTGATTATCTCCCTCAGAGGCGTAAGTTATTTTATTTCCTGGATCTGTTATAGCTATAGCTGGACTAGTTGAGTCTATAGAAAAATTCCTATTAGTTCCGTTTCCTTGTTTTAAGTTTCCATTAAAAGCCGAACAGTTCCAAAAATAATCGTTTCCGTCTGCGTAGGTGTTTGTTATTTGTAATGTTAAATTTTGGTTTTCTGTAGAATTATAAACAGTATAATTTAAAATCCCATTAACATAAAGACTTAAATTTATTACTCCTAGGCCTCCCGGATCATCTGCCGAACAATTAAAAGTTATATCGTTAGAAGTTGAATTATAAAATTCTACTGGCTGATTTAAGGTTATTGTTGGAGCTGCTGGCTCTCCGCTCTCCTCCTCTAGTATATTATAATCTGGCTCTATAGCTACAGTCGGATAAACTCTAACCCAATCATAAATAGTAGTAACTGCCCCTGCCCCGGTATATGTCATTAATTCATAATAACCCTCTGAAAATGTTGTGTCTATTCCGCTTGCAGAATAAGATCCCGTTGAGTTTATTGCTGTTGCTGTTATATTACTCCCTAAATAAGTATTTTTAAATTTCTGATAAACTCCGCCTGCATAAGTATAGGGAGTTGTGGCTATTTCTATTTGTCCGGTCCAACCTCTATAAATTTTTATAGAGTCTACGACCTCGTTACTTATCCAATTATAAAACATAGTTGTTTCTCCTCCTAAATTTTGCTGTCCTACACATACTCCAGAATAAAAACCATTTGTTTTAGACACATTAATTTCTATAACATAACTTTGATTTAATTTTTGGTAGGCCATTTTTGGAGAGACTATTCCTAAATGTTGGTTATCGTCTGTAGTTAATCTTAAACTCTCCTCTGTTATTGCTAGAGTTGCATAAGCATTAGTTTGATAATTTGCTGTTGTATTTGTGCTAAAATCATCTGCAAATATAAAGGAGTCTTTAAAACTGGAGGCTGTAACTGCCTCGTCATTATCGTAATACATATAAATCGAAGTGTTAACACTTGGATTTAAAGTTCCAACAAAAACCCAAACGTCCGCATATTCTCCCTCGACTATCTGCTCTACATAATAATTTAATTCTGTGTTTTCGCTGCCGTTAGTAAATCTTAAATCTGAGAAATTATTATTCATATCTGAGTCATAAGTTACATTTAAGAAAATAGAATAATTATTAAGTGTTGTCCCGTTATTTTCTGTTAGATCTATTTGTCTCTTTTTATTCCAATCACTATCCCACCAAACATAATATTTTCCTAGATCTACTCCAAATAAAACAGGCTTAAAATCAACATCTAGATTAATAGGTTTTTGTCCTCTATACTCAAATATATAAGTTCCGGCCTTAAATTCTCCTCCCTCGTATTTTAACCAACGATCATAATTTCCAGTTTCTAATCTTGTTCCGTCTTTAACTTTATAACAATTTTTCTCTATAGATCCATTTTTTAAAGTAGTATCCTCGTCGCAGACCTCTTTATAATTATCTACCTCAAAAGAATAAGGACTATTATCGTAATAATACCAGTCTCCAGAATAAGAGTCTTTATTTATTTTATTTCTCCCTTTGTCCTCAAAATAAATATCTTTAAGAGGATTTGTATAATCCTCATATAATATAACTTGAAATTTAGATCTCCCATTAATTAAGGCTTGATCTGTATTTTCTAGGAGTTTAATATCTGCGACCTTTCCTAAAGGAAATAATAAAGCAAAAGTGTTTTTTATGGTTACTGTGTCCTCATAAACTTTAAAGTTTTCTGGAGCCTCTGCTTTATTATCAAATTCGAAAGCAGAGACAGAGCCCATTAATAAACATAATATTGCAATACTTAAAAGGATTTTTTTATACATCTGACACGCCTCCCATAGATCCTCCAAAAGCCCTGGAGAAAGTTATAACCATAGACAGAGCTCCAACTGCTAGAGTTATTAAAACTAAATGCTGGAGTATCCAATTCATAGCGGTCTGCTGGCTTGCTATCGACGATAAAGCCTCAGTCTCTATAAATGCTTGATATGTATTTGCTAAAAATACAGACGTAAATAAAGCAACAGCTAAAAATATTATCCATATAAAAATAAATGCTGGGTGGACTCTAACTAAAAACGCAGAGATCATAACTCCAATAACTAAAAAACCAAATATAACAACAAAAGCGTTCTGGACTGTTGAAGTCGTGAAAGTTTCTAACTGGCTAACCATACCCGAGGCTGGAGAAGTCTCGTTTAATTGAGTTGTGCTTATAACATCTTTTATAATATCATTAAAAAATATTCCAACAATAAAACTTATCCCTAAAAATAAAATTAAAACTATAAATAAAATTATATCTGTGGCGTCTCCTCGAGTATTCATTTTTCTTTTAAAAATATTTTTTTCTTTTCTTTGTAACATCTTTTAACCTTTTAATTTTAGGAGGACTTAATTTTGCTATACTTGAATATTTAGCTAAACTTAATTTTTTCATATTACATTTTTTTGAAAACTCCTCTCTCTGTTTATCGAGCTTTTTATAAAAAGCCTCGTCGAGCTGAACAGTTACAATTTTCCTTTTTAATCTCCTCATTATCCTATCAACCCCCTTTTAATTTTCCATAATCTTAAACCAATTAATCCAGCAAATATAATAATCGTTAAAGTAGCAATTAATAAGACAAACCTCATAACAAATAAAAATATTCCATAGCCAGAGACTAAATCGTTATAAGATCCTAGAGTTTGATCTATTATAACTGAAGTATATAGCATTATTATAATTAAAAATATTGCTGCGAATCCTAGCATAACTATTTTAACAACTGGATTTTTAATTCCTAAAGATAAAACTATAAAAAATAATCCTATTAACATAATAGAAAAAATAGAAATTCCTATTATAATTCCTTGAGCCTCAGTTATAGGAGCGTTTCCCTCTCTTGTAACATCAAAAAAGCCAGATAAAGCCCCGCCGAAATTAACATTTTGACAGCTTACTCCATAAGCATAAGCTCCTAAATCTGAAAAATTATTTTTATTTATATCTATACCCCAGTGATCATCACTAAAGTAAGTTGCATTTTGAAATAAAATAACTCCTCCAGTCTTATTAGCTAAATAAAAAGTGCAATATATCGAGGAATTATCTAATAAAATTCCGTCTGAATCATTATATAAAAAAAAGTTATATTGATAGTCTGTTAATTGTTTTAAATTTTCCTGCGGACTTTCTATAATAATATAACCGCTAGAAAAATCAAAAGAGTTTAAGTTTGTAGACTTTCCAGCAACTAAGTTTAAAGAAATTGCTAGGCTAAAAAATATAAATAAACTTATTATTATTTTTCTCATAAAAAATAAAAGCAGAATTTCTTTATATAAATTTTATAATTTATTAAGTAACCTTTCCGTATAAAATAGCAAAACCTATAAAGTTAAATGCTAAAATTAATCCTATTCCTATAAACTGAGCATACTCTCTTAATAATCCTATTATTGAATACGTAGCCTTAGCCTCTCTTTCAAATTGTCCGCTCCAGGCCCTATCTTGCGTCGAGTTAATCCTTGTTTTTAATAAAGCTCCCTCCTCTCCAGTTTCATCGTCTACCATAGTCAAAAAAGATCCTGGTAGAATAGGGATATATTGCTCTGCTCCGACTTGTATAACTGTTAAAATATTTCCTCCTTGAATATATCTTTTAACATCAAAAGGTTTCATAGGAATTTTTTTAATACCTTTTCTTTTAATATAAACGACTCCTCTTTTTGCTATAAAAGCACCTTTGGCCCACTCTGCTGCAATAATTCCGTAAATCTTTAGCTCTCCGTCTCCGTCGAGAGTCTCTCCCTCTTTTAAAGTTTCTAGACCTCTAGGAATTTTAACCTCTACTTTTAAATTATATTGTTTCTTAGAATAGAAAAACCAAAACACTCCACCAATTAAAACTAGTCCTGGAATAGCTAATAATAAAACATATATAATAATACCAAAAGCTCCACCTCCGAAATAGCTAGAGCCTAAACTTAATAATTCTGTTGGACTAGGCATAATTTAATCTTTCCAGATCTTTAAACTATCTAAAAACCCCCTCTTTTTTTGCTGATTAAATTGTCCGTAGGGACTTAAATTCTCTCCAATAGAGAGAGCTCCGAAAACTCTCCGAGACTCTGTCCCTCCTAGAGATCTATTAAAAGCTGCAAAACAATTCTCAAATATTATTATTCCTATTCTAGATCTCTCGGCATATTCGTCCTCGAGTCCGTATAAATGAGCGTTCGCTACCATTTCGTCGACATACCATTCGATTATTAATTTCATAGTTCTATTTATTTTTGTTTCTGTCATATTGCTTAAAGTTATTCCTTGATGTGAGAGAGATCCTAAAAATCCCATAACCCTAGAAAGCAAAAGCGGAGAGATCTCTTTTAGATCTTTATTTTGTTTCTCCCACTGGTTAGTGTTTGGGTTTTTATAATAACCTCTCAAATACCAATAAATATCTTTAAGCTGATTTTCTGGGCTTAGTTGTGATAATAAATTTAAAACTCTTTCCTCTTGTAATGCTGAGGCATAAATTTCGTTTGGATTAACTGGCTCAGAATTATAAACGGGTTGTCCTTGCTCTATAAAATTTTGATCCATAAAATTAGAATTTTAGTTTTATTTATATAAATTACTATTAAAAATTATTAAAATTCTGAATACTAAACCCTTGCTAACACTAAAAAAGTTTGTTAGAACGGCTTATATAAAGCCAAATTTTTACTTTTTTTTCTTTTTTTTTCGCTTATATTTTCCTTTCATCTTAAATAAACTACTCCCTTTATTAGAAATAATAGGCCTAATCCCTAAAGGAATAAATCCTCCTCCTTTAGTTAAAAAAGGT
>Ga0272443_10003914_pt1 | contig 16942 bp, 13 predicted proteins | sample SSMAcet12_FD_193581 | JGI IMG/M metagenome (GOLD analysis project Ga0272443, IMG submission 193581) | Marine sediment archaeal communities from Little Sippewissett salt marsh, Falmouth, MA, United States - SSM-Acet-12 | ecosystem: Environmental > Aquatic > Marine > Wetlands > Sediment ... | reverse complement strand
TTCTCTCTAAGCCTAATGCTCTCATTGCGCTTGCTCCGATATCAATCAAGAACCTTTTATTTTTGTAATCTTTATATGTCCTATTCTCCCCATTGAATAATTCTCTCAACTCAGATACTTTTAAACCCAATTTGTTGGAAACAAATTCAAATTCATGCTCCCAAAAGCTATTATCAAGTTCAGGGCCCGAAATTCTTTTAAGTGCCGCGTCTCTTGTCATCTGACCTGTTAAGATCAAACTCGAAAAATGGGCTCTCCGTTTTTCACAACCGAACTTTCTGGGCAACCAATAATCTTCATAGAACCGTGTGAAACGTGATTCATGGTGCTTATGCTGAAATTTTTCCCAGCCAAAACGCCTTTTTAGTTCCGCTTCTGCATCTTTTTTAATATAGGGCAGATAATTGAGCGGCCTAATAACTTTCATTTGGAGAACATACCGATAATAAAGCTTGTACACCATTACGTCGACAATCGGGAAAGTTTTTAACGGTATTTTCCCAAATTTAGAGTGTATATCATCAATCAGGGTTTTATCAATCCCGGGATATCCACCCCATTCATCTGGCTCGACGCAACATTCGGTAGAAAAATTTGCACCTGTTAAAACATATTTAATTTTATGCTGTATTGCAAATTTGTAAAGCGCCGAAAAAAAAGCGACATCTTGAGGAACATCTTGATGGGCAATTTGTGATTTTAAAAACGCAACCTGCAAGTCTTTCATCTCTTCCCAATTGATTATTTCTGTATATAAATCAAGCCCCAGTCCATCCACTAATTTTTCTATATTGCCGACAGCCTGGTCGGTATTCCAACCCGCATCAACATGAAATACTAATGGCCGTAAGCCTAATTTTTCCTTTGCAATATACAGTGTATACGAACTATCAGGTCCACCACTCAAGCCAATGATACAATCATGTTTTTTCCCTTTTCCTTCTCTCTTGATAGGCTCAATAATCTCAAATAGTTCATCTTCCCCCCGCTTATCCGTGTGCCAATTCGGCAGGATATTCTCATAATAATTATGACAATGATCACACCAACCGCGCTCATCAAAGGTAATTTTTGGATCAGTAGTGTCCATTATGCAGTTAGAACATATTTGATAAGATTTTTTATGGGCAAACTTCATATTGCTACTCCTTCTATAAGAGGGTTAATGGAGACCCAGCACAACCTTTTCGTTTTTTCCATTTTTAAGGATAGAATACGGCCTGAAAAATGTCGTTGTGCAAAGGTGACATCTTAATAAGATTTGGCTTATGGCCGTTTCTATGCCATACTCTCTCCAAATAAAAAATTCTTGGGGGAACCCATGGCCTTCAGAAAATGAAACCCAATCTTATCGATCCCGATCTTTCTTTCTTTTCTCAATGCATAATACATCTGCCCCTGTTTTCGACGGGGGAGCTTGAACACTCCGCCCTGTGGACGGGGTGTTCAAGTTTTGGCTTTCATAAAATACATTCCGCTGTCGCCCACATTAGTCCAACATCCTGATGATCTTGGCTGGATTGCCAGCCATGGTTGCACCAGATGGTACATCTTTCAATACCACAGCTCCAATACCAATCAGACAATTATCACCCAGTCGTATCTTTTGCATAGTGGAACACCCTACACCCAGCCAGCATTTTTCACCCACAATAGAGCTACCGCTTACTTCGGCACACGCTATAATCATTGATTTCTCTCCGATAATACAATTATGAGCGATGTGAACAAGGTTATCAATTTTGACATGTGAATGAATAACCGTATTTTTTAATGTACCACGAGCAATAGTTGTAAAGTTGCCAATCTCAACAAAATCACCAATTTCAACACTCCCGAGATGAGGTATTCTGATCGGAACCCCATCTTCTTCACATTCGAACCCAAATCCTTCCTCACCAACTACAGAATTTGACTTTATTAAACAATGCCGCCCTATCTTTACACCATCTGTTATCACAACATTATTGCGTATTTCAGTATGGTCACCAATTTCAACATTTTGGCCAATCGAGCAGCCGTTACCAATTATTACAGAATCCGCAATCTTTGCTGTAGAATGAATTACAGAATATTTTCCTATGCCGGGTGTATTTTTCTCGACAAAGAATTTAGACAATGTTTTTGCAAAGGCTAATCTTGGATTCTCGACGATAATAAAGGTATTATTACCAATAACGTCAGGAAGATCGGATACAATAAAACATGCCCGTCCAATATTGTTCAGAAGCTCACTTTCTACTTTTTCTTTTGAAAAAACGAGAGCATTTTCAGAAACATCATTGATCGATTTAACGGTCTTGATCTGAACATTATCTCCATAAATTTCGGCTTCAAGAAACATCGCAATATCTGACGCCGTTACATATCGTTTTTGATACACTTTTATTTCATCGTCCATCTTATCACCTCAAAAGCCTCGGCATACTTGCTACCAATCTGAACCCCCCTCGTCCTTGCAAGACTCCTTATAAATTCTTCGTTCGCATAACCCTTCCCCTTTTGTGAATTATATGCATCCAGGGCATTCAGTTTTGTGTTTATATTTTCTTCGGACAACACAATAAACGACTCTGTTTGAAACTGTATATTATTCCATGGGATTTCATAACCGAGAATGGTCGTGGTTTTAAAAGCCCTTATGCCTTCTATTGAAACGGCTGAATGGTCCTGATGTAAATCATTTGGAGAGGGCAAAAAAACAAGGTCAGGGCAAATATCGTTCTTCATCTTTACCAGTTCCTCCAAAATTTCCTGACGATGATAGCTCAGTTCTCTGACCTTGAAATGAAAGATAATTACATTGTCTTTTGGAATTCCTAAACGTTTTGTTGCCTCTTTTACCTCAGTATTCAAAATATCTTTAGGCCACGGATCAGGCACGGACTCCTCTGCTGTTGAAAAGGCAGCATAATATATTTCCTTCCCCTCTTTAACAAATCTGGCCACGCTGCCACCGCACCCAAACTCACCATCGTCCGTATGTGGTGCCAAGACTAAAATTCTATTGATATCATTCATTTTTTTGACCTTTACCCTGAAAAAGCCATTAAAATCGCAAAAGATGGCAGCTAACCAATAAAGGCCAGCCCTTGACTATGCTGACCATGAATAACCCCATTATTTCTTGTTCAACCCGCTTTCCACTTTTTTATATTCTTTGCCACATTTCTTGCATTTGAGGTCATCATTCAGCCGCTCACCGCACACGCACATCCAGCCGATTTGCTTGCCCGGATTTCCTACGATCAGCGCATGCTCGGAGACGTCTTTCGTTACCACCGCCCCGGCTCCGATGAAAGAGTATCTTCCCAATGTTACTCCGCATAAAATGGCGGCATTGGCGCCAATTGTCGCTCCTTTTTTTACAAGTGTCGGGCGCACCTCATCCATCTTTCGGATCTCCGCCCGGGGATTATAGACATTTGTAAAGACCATGGACGGCCCACAGAAAACGCAGTCTTCAAGTGTAACGCCTTTATATATACTGACATTGTTCTGGACCTTGCAGTTATTCCCGACCGTCACATCCGGCCCTATGACCACGTTCTGGCCGATGTTGCAGTTTTTGCCGATTCTTGAGCCGGAGATAATATGGGAGAAATGCCATATTTTGGTGTTTCTGCCAATTGTGGATCCTGCGTCTACTTCGGCAGTAGGATGAATAAAAATACCGGAATCAGAACCCTGAGAAGGGTCAGGAGCCAGGGGCTGATGATTTATTTCGGTTCCGGTCAGGAGACTTTGGGAAGCTCTTTCGAGAATTTCGAGCACCTCTACTCCATTTTGGGCATCCGCTATTTTGATGGGCTCGCCGTTTGTGTGATCCGTGAAGTACCTTAGCTCTTCCGTCAAGGGCATTTCTTTGTCGTATGGGATCACCTCTGTCGGTCCATCACGCTTGATGGGCTCCCCTTGAATCCAGTCGATTCCCTTCTCATAGAACATTATGTTTTTATCATCGGAGGAATCCTCATAGGAAAACATCCCCTTTGAACCGATCACCACTATTCGGTGCTCTTTGAATGGATGCAGCCAGCTTACAAATATGTGTCCTACTATGTTGTTGGGATAGGTCAGAATGGTCATTGAGGAATCATGGTTGTTCGGCTGCAGGAATATCCCGCCGCGTGACACTACCTCGGTTGGAAGACTGCCGATGAAGTATTGAAAGACGGAGATATCGTGGGGCGCAAAACTCCAGAGGATATTTTCTTCGGTTCTTACTGTCCCCAGGTTCAGCCGGTTGCTGTAGATATATTCAAGTTTGCCTATTTTCCCCTTTTCAATCAATTCCTTTATCTTACGGATAGCGGGATGGAAAAGGAGGAGGTGACCGACCATTAGGTTTACGCCGTTTTCTCCGGCAAGCTTCTTGAGACGTCTTGCCTCCGATGCCTTGAGCGTCAGGGGTTTTTCGACGAGGACATGTTTCTTGTGGCCCATGATAAATTTCGCGAGTTCGAAATGGGTCTCGGCAGGGGTCGCCACGGTGAATCCGTCGAAATCTCCATTTATCGCGTCCCTGACGGTCGCAAAGGTTTGTATGCCCGGGTATTTCCCTTCAAATTCGGTACGCACCTCGGAGTTGGCCTCCACGACACCGGCCAGACAGCCAATCTCATCCAAGGTTTTGATGTGGTTTTTACCCCAACGACCTGCACCAACGACGCAGATTTTTTTACCCATAAAATTCTCCTATCTTTTCGATGACACAGTCTTGCATTTCCGTAGTCAGTTCCGGGTAGATGGGCAGGGCGATGGTGTGTGTCGCGGCGTATTCGCTGTTTGGAAAATCGCCTGATTTATACCCCAGGTATCTAAAACACTCCTGCTCGTGGAAGGGTACCGGGTAGTAGATTTCAGTGCCGATGCCGTTTTCAGCCAAGAATTTTCTCAGGTCATCTCTCTGTTCCGTGACGGAAACAACGTACTGGTTGTAGATGTGAAATTCCCTTTTATAAGCGATAATAGGCTTCTTGATTCCCTTGACGTTCAGATTTTCGTCATAGTAGGCGGCGTTTCTCTGTCTCATTGCGTGCCATTTGTCAAGGTGGGACAGCTTTACGAGAAGAATTGCCGCCTGGATCGCATCAAGCCGGAAATTGCCCCCGACCAGGGCGTGGTAATATTTAGGTCTTGCGCCGTGGTTTCTCAGTTTTTTCAGTTTTGCATCAAAATCGGCATCGTCTGTGACAACCATGCCCCCATCGCCCATGGCGCCGAGGTTCTTGCTGGGGAAAAATGAGAAGCAGCCTACAGTTCCCATGCTACCCGCTCTTTTTGTTCCAGTCTTTGAGGGATATCTCGCACCTATGGCCTGTGCAGCATCTTCGATGACCGGAATATTGTGTTCCCGTGCGATTTCAAGAATCGGGCCCATCTCCGCGCACTGCCCGTAAAGATGTACGGGGATGATTGCCTTTACCTTCCCGAGATTCTCCTTGTTTGCTCCAAACCAGTCCCGCAGGGTATCCGGGCTTAGATTATACATATCGGGATTTATGTCCACGAATGCGGGTGTTGCATTCAGACGCGCGATGACACCCGTGGTAGCAAAAAAGGAAAAAGGTGTTGTGATTACGATGTCGCCGGGTCCAACATCCAGGGCCATGAGAGAGATCAGCAGGGCGTCGGTCCCCGAAGAAACTGCCGTTGCGTATTTAGCGCCGACATATTCGGCAATTTTCGCCTCCAGTTCTTCAACCTTCGGCCCCATGATATACTGAGTTGAATCAATGACATTATTGACGGCGGTTTTCACGTCTTTCTTTATTGTCTTTAATTGAGCACTTAAATCGAGCAATGGGACTTTCACGGTTACTCCTTTGAAAAATAAAGGCGTTTACATAATTCCGCCCTTTTAAAAATCTTTCAAAGAACCATCGAGCCGAACAGGCCGGGAAGAGAATATAAATATCCCCGGAACCATAAGGGTCCAGCAAGAAGATCCTTCCTGCAATATAAACCGAGCTGTTAAGTTAATAACATTGAACCAGTATTTGCATATTCACTTGTCGAAAGATTTGTCGAGTTTTCTAACAGTAGGCTACCTCATGTCGCTAACATTTTTTAAAACCATCCTTGTTTCTGACCCGTATTAACCAATCCTCCAATTTCACTTTAGGAACCCATCCAGGAAGAATTGGACCTTGGAAGGGGTCCATAATAATGTTTTCCGGATAAGGTTTTGCCCCCCATTTGCAGTTAATTACTTTTCCGGTAGCATGATAATACTTATCTATCAACTCACGTAACGTCATTCGTTCATTTCGTATAAAATAACAACTGTATTCATTCTTCGTGTTTTTTCGTAATAAATCCATTGCAACCAAATATGAATTAATCACATCTTCAATGTTCACTAAATCTAAAATTTGATACCCTTGAGTTAATTCTATTGATTCGCATTTCTCTGCGGCCTTCGCTATTCGGTCTACTATTTTTCCACGGAGGTCATATTCACCATAAACATCGTATAAAATTAATGTCATTATGGATAAACCATGTCGACATCCATAAGTCGCCAGAACTGATTGAAAGGCCTGTTTCAAATCAGCATATAATGAAATAGGCTTTACATGGCCTGCGGAATCAAATTGCCAGTAACTACCTGTATTTATAAAATATTTGCACCCAGATTTAATGGCAGCATTTAATAAATGTACACCAAATGCGAAATTCCCCTCAATCAATCGTTCGATACTCTCATTATTGTCATTTTCAACAGACGCAGCCAAATGAAATATTACATTACTCCTGCTCGCATTAAGAGATAGCAACATTTCATCACTATTTAAACAATCCCAACGTTTAAGTACTCCCAATGTTTCAACGAAATATTTCAACTTTGATGATGGTCGAAGTAAGAGATTAACATCGAACCCTGCTTCACTTAATGTTTTTGCAACAAAGGCCCCGATATATCCACTTGCACCAGTAATAGTCACTGAACGGTTTTCAACATCCATCACATAATTCCAGTAATAAAAGAATTTGTTCTGATTATTTTCTCCAATGAACTTTTTTCAACAGGCGGTACCAAGCAAATGCAATACCCCGACGTAAATCACCAGCGGCCACTCGCCCAATAAAAGTAGCCAAACCACCCCAAATAATTCCAAGGGGCTTAGGCAACCATAAAATGGGAGCTAACCAATATCTGAAAAGCCACCTGTTTTGAAAACGGCTTTCAAAGTCTCTCAGCGTAATCTCCAAATCATCGGATAGGTTCAAGCGCATGCGCATATCCAAGAGACACCAGGGATAATAAGAAAGAAGATAACGTGATTCAAGCCCTCGAACAACGTTCGGATTTAGCCCCATGCGAACATAACCGTCCAATATTCCCCACATTTCCTTAACATACACATCTGCAAAACCGTAATCTGCCCAATTATTGCGTTTGATAGCCACGAGGTACTTGTTAATAAATAAATTCTCTTCCGCAGCCAATATGGCTCGCACCACAAAGTGGAGCTGGGCCAAATTATTACTAACAAATTCTGGATTGTCAGCACCGTGCACAAGATCTTTGTTCACAACACATGCCGAGATCATGGTAATGCTAAGGCCAATAGCCAAAAGGAACTCATCGCTATCATTGAAGACTCTTTCATTGCCAAAACTTCCAGGGTATTCATCGCGAAAATCCCAGTCAAAACCATAGGTTCTCAAGCATACCACGCCAAACGCCTTCCCTGCGAGACGATTAAGCAAAATTTCAAGTGCGCCATCGATAATGAGGTCATCATCTCCAAGGAGCAGAACATATTTCCCTTTCGCAAGTTTGAAGCATTGAACGAAGTTAGGACCCCACCCTATATTATCTTCGTTGCGAATATAGGTTATTGGCAACCCGGACAAACTTGCGTCCTTTACTACGGAAGGTGTATTGTCAGAACTACAATTGTCTGAGACAAGAATCTCAACTTTACCCGTATCGATCCCAGACATTTCCGATCGCAGCTGTTTAAGATTTTGTTCAAGGTAGGTAGCCCGATTCCAGGTTGGAATAGCAATGGTAAGAAGTGGTGTTCCCTTCATATGATCAGGGTCCATTGAAAAACTCCTTTTCTTGAATGTAGCTGACTCCACAACGCTATGCTTGGCAATGGATCTGATCAATTTCACCAATGCCCGCGAACCATGCCTTTCCTGAGCTGGTTTGGTTTGGACAGTATTTTTTCGATGGCCAGCATGTAAAAAAGGGGGTAATTATGTAATATTGTCCTTGCCAAGTTTACTGCTTTGCACAATACGTTGTGCATTTTGAAAGATCGTCTCCGGGACCGTACACATGTTCCAACTTAATGTTCATACATTGAATCTTGCTATGGTTCGCAAATATCTCGCCCAGTTTTCTAATTGTTGCTTTCTCAATACGGAGTAACTCAGATGGGTGTATAATATAGTCGATGTACGAACCACACAGTCAAACTACCGAGGAGGTTCGGCATGTCTATCGAGCCCACCTTGTGTTTTTCTCCAGTGCGATCTTGTTGTATTCATGAATTTGACTTAAGGAGAGTTCTCTCACATCCTTTCCCCCCTGGCACCAATCTTTATACCAGTTCACGGTCCACTCTATTGCTGCTGAACTGTTTAGGACGGGAAACCAGCCAAGTTCATAGGCGGCCTTGTCTATTGAAAGTCTGAGTAGATTAGCCTCGTGAGGGGCGGATTGGTTCGATTTTGCTACCTCAATCCTGCCTTCACCCCAGATCGCGACAAATCTCTCTGCAAGTTCTTTGACATTGATGTGCTCTATATCTGCAGGCCCGAAGTTCCATGCGCCGGAAAACCGGTCGGGATCACTGAGAAGTTGCTGTGCAAGAAAGAGATAGCCGGAGAGGGGCTCAAGGACATGCTGCCAGGGACGAGTGGAGGTCGGGTTTCTTACCACAATTGGTTCGTTTTCCGACAAAGCGCGGATACAGTCAGGGATAAGGCGATCTTTGGCCCAGTCACCGCCACCGATGACATTTCATGCTCGAACAGTGCTAAACCCCACATGGGGGCCAAGCCCCGTTTTGTTAAAAAAAGAACGACGATATGCGGAACAAACAATTTCGGTTGCTCCCTTGCTCGCGCTGTAAGGATCATGGCCGCCCATGGGGTCGTTTTCGCGGTATCCCCAGATCCATTCGCGATTTTCATAGCACTTGTCTGAGGTGACAACCACTGCTGCATTGACGGATGAAGACGCGCGGACGGCCTCAAGAATATTCACGGTTCCACCTATATTGGTATCAAAGGTGTCTTTTGGATTTTCGTATGAATCTCGAACCAGGGCTTGGGCCGCCAGATGAAAAACTATCTCCGGGTCGGCTGTTTTAAAGGCCTTATTTACAACACGGGAGTCACGGATATCGCATTCGATATGGTTTACGATATCTTTTAACCCGATAAGATCAAAATGGGATGGCTCGGTGTCAGGCGCCAGAGCAAGGCCGGTAACCTCCGCGCCTAAGTCATGCAGCCACAGCGAAAGCCAGGAACCTTTAAAGCCGGTGTTGCCGGTTATAAGGATCCGTTTTTGTCGGAAAACATCCCCGAATATTTTTAGTCCCATATTTTCCACGGAGCATTGCCTCCCGCCCAAAGCCTGTTGAGGATCTGATATTCACGATATGTGTCCATGGGCTGCCAGTAGCCTTCGTGATTGAATGATACCAGTTCCCCGTCTTTTGCGCATTGCGAAAGCGGAGATTGTTCCAGAATCAGGTCGGGTTTTTCGTTCAGGTAACGATCAATAAATTCCCTGCGCACGGCAAAAAATCCGCCGTTGATGCGGCCCTCGGAGACTTGGGGTTTTTCCGCAAAGGCTCTCACAGAATCATCTTCAGAAAGTTCCATTTCACCAAAGCGGCCCGCGGGATGTACGCCGGTTACGGTTACCATCTTCCCGTGGGATTTATGGAATTCTATCAGTGTCTTTATGTTGATATCGGCAAGCCCGTCACCGTAAGTCAGCATGAAGTTTTCGTCATTATCCAAGTACTTTTTTATCCTTGCGACCCTCCCTCCGGTCATCGTGTCAACACCGGTATCGGCAAGGGTAACTTTCCAGTCCTCGCAACTGTTGCGGTCGTGATATTCGATTGCATTAGGCGTGGACAGGTCCACGGTAATATCATTGACCATGGTATGGTAACTTAGGAAGAACTCCTTAATAACCTGACCTTTGTAGCCCAAGCAGAGGATAAATTCATTAAAACCGCAGGCACTGTACATCTTCATGATATGCCAGAGTATCGGCTGTCTCCCGATCGGAACCATGGGTTTGGGGATATTTTCATTCACGTCTCGTATGCGGGTACCCTGACCACCACAGAGGATAACTGTCTTCATCTTGACCTCACAAATTTGTCGATAATATTAATTGTATATTCTATCTGTTCTTTACCGATTCCCGGAAATGTGCCGAGAAAAAACGTGTCGTTCATAATGCGATCAGTGTTTGCCAGATCACCAATTGTGCGATGTTCGATATTCAGATAGGCAGGTTGGCGGAGCAAATTGCCACCAAAGAGATTTCTGGTTTCGATAAGATTTTCACTTAGATAATTCGTGAGTTCCGTTCTGGAGAAGCCCGCAGTTTCTTTGACGGTAACGGGAAAAGCAAACCAGGCGGGATCAGAGTATTCCGTCGCCTCGGGCAATATGAAATATTTTTCATATCTCTTGAACCCATTTATCCACGATTTGAAATTGTCACGTCGCATATAGCAAAACCTATCAAGTTTTTTTAACTGCTCCGCGCCTATCGCTGCCTGAATATCCGTCATCTTCAAGTTGTAGCCAATATGTGAATAGACATATTTATGATCGTAGCCGTATGGCAATGTGCCGTATTGCCCGGAAAACCTTCGCCCACACATATTACTTTCACCAGGGCCACAATAACAATCCCGCCCCCAATCTTTAAGCGACCTGACTATTCTGGCAAGTATGTCATCGGATGTAAGCACCGCTCCACCCTCACCGGTTGTAATGTGGTGGGCAGGGTAAAAAGAACATGTGGCAAGATGACCAAACGTCCCGGTGAAACGGAAGTCGTGAGATTGTGAGGGTGACGCGTATAGCGAACCTAAGGCGTCACAACAGTCTTCAATAAGCCATAGATCGTATTTTTGGGCGACTCGAAGAACTTCGTTCACGCTAAATGGATTGCCCAAGGTGTGGGCTATGAAAAAAGCTTTTGTTTTAGGTCCGATTGCCGCTTCTATTTGGTCTACATTAATATTATAAGTTGGGATATCCACATCCACAAACACCGGCACGAAACCATTCAGGATAATCGGGTTTAGTGTTGTGGGGAACCCTGCCGCGACGGTTATAACCTCATCGCCGGTTTTTAATTGTTTTTCTCCCAACAAGGGGGATGAGAGCGCTGTCAGGGCGAGAAGGTTTGCCGAAGAGCCTGAATTGGTTAACAAAGCATATCCTACGCCAATTTTTTCAGCAAGCTCAACTTGGAATTCTTCCGCAAACCGGCCTTCGGTTAGCCAGAATTCAAGCGCCGCTTCTACCGCAGCCTGAATTTCTTTTTCGTCAAAAACCCTTCCCGCATATTTTATCGCTGTTTTGCCGGGAATGAATGTTTCCTGCGTAGTTCCAGTCTTGTAAAACTCGGCTACAAGTTGCGATATTTTCTTTTTTAATTCCTGTTCTCTCATTGTAATGTCGACTTTTGTTGTTTTTTATTCCCACTCATCAATATGAATTTTTGTATTGTTAATGCCTGTATTTTAAAAGCCACTCCCATGTGGTATATCCTCCAGGTGATTTTTTGCGTCAATAATTCACTCACTTTGGAACATCAAAATAGATTTAAACAAAAGAGAGCAGCAGTTGGGTTATCTGTTGTTGCTCTAACCAATTGTTTTTTTCAGCTCGTGCTTCTCGTACACTCCATCGCTCTCCTTTTACCAAATCAATCGCCTCAACTATTGCCTGACGCATGGCGTCATGTTCGGTCGGCTGGAAATACTGGCCAGATCCTTCACGCAACAAGTGATTCACCAGATCGGTATGCGGTAGAACTAAATAGATACCAGTACCCATTGCTTCCTGAATGCTTACCGCTACTTGATAAGGCCAAATCCCGATGTCAGCAGCATTTAAGTATGCATTAAGCTCCTTATGGCGCAAAAAAGGCAAGATTTGGACAGTCTTTTTAAACTGAGGCGTTGAGGAAATCCATTCACGCAACCTTTGACAATAATCAGATTCACTCGCTCCTATAAGCAATAAACGTAAATTTGGCTGATTGAAATGTGGATCAGTCACAGTTTTCACAAGTTGCTCCAGGCGTTTTTCAGGTGTTATTTTGCCAACACTTATAATCAATACGTTCTGATCATCCAACGCCAGTTTTTTCCGTGTTAGGCAACGCAAATCCTCATCGGGGAAAAAATCTCCCTTGTCAAAACCCAAAGGCAATAACCTTGGTGTCCGTCCAGCACATAGAGGGCGCAAGAGCTTTATGGTGTTTGGAGTATTGCAAATTACAGCATCTGATCGATTGTTTGCCAGCAAGTAGCATAACCCTTTGGTGCAATAAAAGATGATGCGTTTTATCAAGCGTAGTGGTTTTGGAATAAGCTCGTACGCTGGCGTATTATCACCATATATGGTTACCATTTTGGTCTGGGTAGGATGTTCCCATCTGGCTGCTTGGAAAGGCATCAGTTGCCCAACGGCGAAACATATAAGCAAATCCGGCTTCAACCTTGACAACGTTTCTTTTACATCAAAACAATACACCATATGGCGCTTCTCGTATTTTGGAACCAGACGGAATATCTGGTAACCATCAGCCTGCATCAAGCCGGCAGGCATGTCACGAGTATATCCATAGACATGCAACATTTCATCATCAAAAATAGGATTGACCCGAGAGGATGTCAGTACTATAACATCATGACCGAGAGATGAAAGTGTCCGTGCGAGGACTGTTTCCTGATAACCCGTATGCTCATGAAAATATCCAATTACTATGACGATTCGCATTTAAAAACCCTTGATCTTTCTCACATTAAAACAACAAAATAAACTGAATCATGAAATGGGTTATTTCACAACAAAGAATACTCATCATGAAAGTAAAGATTTAACAATTTTCGTCCAAGGCCAAAATAATTTACAAATAAAGTCGCAATAAGCAAGGCTCCGGCTGGCAGACCTTGCATTATATGAGGTGTCGAAAAAGATACCACTATAATACTTACAAAAAACAACAACCGCCAAATTGATAAGTTGAAAAAATCAGTAATTTTCGGTTAGGAAATTGCGTATAAATTTACAAAAATAAATGAATCCCCACGCCCTTACGGACGTGGTATTTTTTAATTCAAGTTTCACTTGTCCAGTAGTCGTTCATATATACGAAAGGCTACTGGACATTGCTCTCATCCCCGTCCTTACGGACGGGGATTTTCCGCTGGTATTAATGGGTAATGTGCTTCTTTGGGAATGATTATTTTATTATCGCGTTTCATATTCACGGCGGGAATTTACCATCCACTCCATAAAAACCGCAAAAAAGATTCCTATAAGGATGCCTGCAAACAAACCCAACTCAGCCAACAGCCTTCTTCTTGGCTTGTAAGGCGCATCCGGAACAAAAGTTTTACCGGCCAAGGTCATAAACCCGCCTTCTTCCAATTCACGAATGTCACGAGTCATTTGATTATACCGTACTTTGAGATCATACAACGAGGGCAGTAATTCAGATATAATTGTTTTGTCGGGCAAGTCGAGAATACTTAAGGGATCACTAATAATCTTTTCCAAGTCATCTCTATTGCTCTTTAAAAGTTTTTTCTGCCGCTCCACTTGTTTTTGAACAAAAGGCAACTCGTCTAAGTAGGTAACCAACGCATTTATCATTTTTACACCAGAATCAGGGTCAGTGGTATCCACTTGTATCTTCAATGATTCAGTATCTCCAAGAACTTTAGATATTTGGATATCTCTGATATCCTCTATAACAGAGCCCTCAAAATTCAATGTCTTTGCCAGTTGTTTCCCGGGCAAATTTTTCAATAGCAACGCATTTGCTTCGATATCAACCATATTAATTTTTATTTTATATGGTGCTTGCACCACATTAGAAACCTTATACACCCGAGGCTGCAAGAAAGCATAGAGCAGTGAAAAGCCAAAGAATATAAGCGTTATGATAAATATAAGCCATCTTCTTTGCCTGATTATCAGCCAAAACTCATATATGCTTATGGTATCATGATCATCGCATTGGACATTTTTATTTTTCTGCAATTTCCCCTCTCCTTTTTCAGTTTTTACCGTCTCTATGCCCACATTGATTTGATCTCAAACCATTCATCAACAGGTTTGGGTTCCCGGTCGATGTAGAACTCAAAACGAGACGTTTGCATAAATCCAATCTTTTAAATTACGTTTATATTTGATGATTTTTTATCCATGTGTTCCCTGCAGCAACACCCCAATAAAACCATAAAAGTGTATTTAATATAATGTTTCCTATCAAACCAATCGGGAGTCCAGCCCCAACAAATAAAAAAGCTAAGAAGCCACTGGCAGCGATGCGACTAATTTTATTATTAATTGAATAAAAAAACCCCCATATTCTGTAAAAAAGAATTATAAAAAATAAAAGCAACAAAATACCGCCACGCAGCAGCACCTCAAGATAAATATTGTGAGAGCTAAGGCTTCTAAATTTTAAAATCTCCGACGTAGACCGAAAGTAATCACTAGCTTGATGAATACCATATCCCAATAGAGGCCTATCAGCAATATAAGTTAACAGTTCAGGCCAAAGCAGTTCCCTCCCACTTTTTATAGATTTTCCACCAAAGTACATTTTACTCAAATCATCTATAAAATCAAAACCTGACAGCAAATACATAGCCATTGAAAAAAATATCATAGCAATGAAAAAAAGGAAAAAAAGCTTGTATCTTCTCTTGTTAACAACCAAGTATGGATAGAGATAATAAGTTACAAAGAAGACGGTTGCCGCAACAAATGCCGTTCTACATGAAATTAACATTAAATACAGTAAGACTATCGAAGAAAAAAAGAGTCTTAATTTTGATTTTCCCTCAAAAACCAAATACATATAAGGGAGTAGCACTATAGTAAGATTCCCTAGTTCTAGGTTGGTACCCGTAATAAAACCATAGGTAACTATAAAATATAGGCCAACCAGAAGCCATTGATACAGAAAAACATATCCCAAAAGACTAAGTGGACGTTTAACAGTAAACGAGTAAAAATACCCCTGAATAAAAACAGCAAAACCAATAAAGGAAGTTAAAAGCATGCTCCGTAACTGTGCGCTGTCGTGGTGGGTGAAAGGCGACACCAAGGCTGTAATCACCGGTTCTTTATTGTAACTATAAACCATAATAAACATCCCTAACGACATAATCATTGTTGTTATGATGAGTTCGCGCGTTACTGTTATTTTTGTGCTACAATAAAAGAAAGGAAATATAATAAGCGCATATAATGATATTGTAAGGAAATTTGTAATTAAAACAGGGAAGAAAACAACAATTAAAGCTGCAACCGGAATAGCATTAACCGTCTCTTTATTAACCATAAATAAGTTGGAAGGAATATGTATGCCTTTATCTTTGCCCATACTCATAGCAATCCGCCCTTCACCATTCTTCCGATTTCCATAATCATGATCCCGATCCGTTTGTGATCTTCTCCCGAAATAACAGACACCCTTTCTCAAGCACTAACCCAATCATCCCTTTTTCAAACGGAGAGTCAACGTTCCTTTTCTATTCCCTCGTTTCTACTGTATCCTTCCATGTTTCTTGTTCTATATCGCTCATCTCTCACTTTTCGGTGTGTCCATCACGTTGGGTAACTTCAAAATCCAGCTTTTTGATAAGAGCACCAGTGAATTTGGTGGCTCCAATTAGATTCATATGGTCTAAGTCAATGTCCGCGTCGGTAGGAACAAAATCGGGCATTTTCCACTTTTCATAAGCGTAATCACGCCTCATTTTACGATTAACGAAGTGACGGTTTCCCAGCCCATAATCTTCCGCAGCACCCAGCATAACCTTGGCACCACATTTACTGAAGTTTCGCAAAAGCTTATGATATTCCTTGATCTGCCAGTCGTGATAAAGCGAATACAAATAGGGGCTTTCGGGGATATCGACAACAATCAATTTGATATTATGTTGCTTTGCAAATCTGCAAATCGCAATAATGGCATCTTCGGCCCTGGCTGAAAATCTGAGCGTCGCAATCAACTTCTCCCACCTATCAATACCTGGCATCTTATTTCCAGCCAGAGACAATTTTTGGGTTATATCATTTTCTTTCAGTGTTTCAATAGGAATAGTATGTATCGATAGTAACTCCTTATCCGTCTTATATGATCTGGGGAAGGGAGGAAGTTTCTGCAGCTTGCGAATAACCCGTTTTGATAATAGAAGCAACGAGGGCTTTGATTTTGTGTTGATTATATCAGCTTGATACCTAATAATTAGCGATTTGTTTTTTTTATCGTCGATAAACTGCTTCAAAGAGGTTCCGTAAAGAATGATTTTGGGTATTTTTTGTTTTTTTTCCAACAGCTCTATAACTTTTGGAAAAGTTTCAACATAAGCGCTGCCCATCGCCATTCCAACGATTCTATCGTTCTTGAGCATCTCTGCAAAACGATTAAAATTAATTCCTGAATACACATGCGAGTCACCAACGATTAGTATATCAGCATTTCTTTCCGTAAAAGATTTTAGGCTGAAGGTACTGTTATCTCTTATATTTGAGTAATATAGCCGTGCATCTAATTTTTCGTAATCCGATAAATATTTGCCATAGAAAAATACCACGACGAGAAGGCTTGAAAACACAAACAAAAAAAGGAAAGAAAATCTTTTTGATTGCCTGTCACTATATTTTTGAATCCGCATTAAAA
>Ga0272443_10003913_pt1 | contig 16942 bp, 20 predicted proteins | sample SSMAcet12_FD_193581 | JGI IMG/M metagenome (GOLD analysis project Ga0272443, IMG submission 193581) | Marine sediment archaeal communities from Little Sippewissett salt marsh, Falmouth, MA, United States - SSM-Acet-12 | ecosystem: Environmental > Aquatic > Marine > Wetlands > Sediment ... | reverse complement strand
TGGTACGGGAGTAGAACTTAAGGCCGGAATGGTGCTTGCGATCGAACCCATGGTTAATGCAGGAGGTTACAGAGTTCGCACAAAGCCCGACAATTGGACTATTGTCACAGAAGATGGCTCGATCTCGGCACATTTCGAGCATGACGTGGCGATAACCGCTGACGGGCCGGACATTTTGTCGAAACTATAATGGCAAAGCAAGAAACAATACAGGTCGAAGGCAAGGTCATCGAGCCGTTGCCGAATGCCATGTTCAAGGTCGAACTTGAGAATGGTCACAAGGTGCTGGCTCACATCTCCGGGAAGATGCGGATGCACTACATCAAGATACTTCCCGGTGACAGGGTGACTGTAGAGTTGTCGCCATACGATCTGAGTAGAGGCAGAATTACATATCGTTACAAATAGATGAGAGGTTCATCATGAAAGTACGCTCATCTGTCAAAAAGCGCTGTGAGCATTGCAAGATTATCCGCAGGCGTGGCATAGTCAGAGTGATTTGTAAGAACCCGCGCCACAAACAGAGGCAGGGTTAAGGAGGTATCGTGGCTCGAATTGCAGGCGTCGATCTACCGAGAGATAAGCGAGTTGAAGTGGCGCTGACATACATATTCGGCATCGGTCCCACGTCGGCAAAGCAGATTCTCGACACTACCGGTGTGAACCCGGACACGAGAGTCCACTCATTGACCGAAGATGATGTCAGTAAGCTGCGCGGTGCGATCGAAGCTGATTACAAAGTCGAAGGTGCACTTCGAAGCGAAGTCGCGATGAATATCAAGCGACTGATTGATATTGGCTCGTACAGGGGCCTGCGACACCGCAGGGGACTCCCACTGCGCGGCCAGCGCACGAAGACCAATGCGCGGACCCGCAAGGGACCGAAGAAAACGGTCGGCGGAAAGAAGAAAGCGCCGTCGCCGAGATAGCCTTGGTTGAATACTGTTGATTTAACATAAGAGGAGTACACGTGGCAGATCCAAAACGCAAGCGTGGGAAAAAGAAAACCAAACGCGCAGAGGCGGTGGGAATTGCCCATATAAAGGCAACGTTCAATAATACTATCGTTTGTATATGCGATACGGCTGGCAGAGTGATATCCTGGTCATCGGCTGGCAAGGTCGGGTTCAAGGGATCCAAGAAGAGCACTCCGTTCGCGGCCCAGATGGCTGCAAACTCGACCGCCAAGGAAGCGATGGATCTGGGTGTCAGGAAAGTCGAAGTGTGGGTAAAAGGCCCCGGCTCAGGCCGTGAGGCTGCTATCCGATCTTTGCAGGCGACAGGTTTGGAGATCACGTTCATCAAGGACGTTACTCCGATTCCCCATAACGGATGTCGTCCACCGAAGCGTAGGAGAGTATAGGAGATATAAATGGCAAGGTATACTGGTGCAGTCTGCAAAATGTGCAGGCGTGAGGGAGAGAAGCTGTTCTTGAAGGGGAGTCGCTGTTACGGCGAAAAATGCTCCTTCGAGAGAAGGGATTATCCGCCCGGACAGCATGGCACGAATATCAGGCGCAGGAAAGAATCCGGCTACGGGCTTCAGCTTCGCGAAAAGCAAAAGGTACGTCGTATCTACGGACTTCTCGAGAAGCAGTTCCACAATTACTATGTCAAGGCGGCGAAGGCAAAGGGTGTTACCGGTGAAAACCTCCTTGCCCTTCTCGAAACACGTCTCGACAATTTCGTCTATCGCCTGGGTTTTGCACCGTCTCGAAACTCTGCCAGACAGCTTGTCAGGCATCGTCATTTCACTGTCAACGGACGTATTGTCGATATCCCGTCGTTCGGTCTCCGGGCAGGTGATGTCGTCAAAGTACGTGATAAGAGCAAGAATCTGGATGTAATACACTCGGCCCTCAAGGACTCAGATCGCTCGGCCGACATCCCATGGTTACGTCTCAACAAGGCTGCACTGGAAGGTGAGTTGCTGGAAACTCCGAAGCGCGGAGATATCCCGACCACTGCTTCCGAGCAGCTGATCGTTGAGCTTTATTCCAAGTAGGGCAAGGGAGGCAGTAAGCATGAAATGGAAGAATCTTCAGATGCCTAAAGAGGTTGCCAGGGACGAGGTCGAAAACGAGCGATTTTTCGGCAGGTTCATGATGGAACCTCTTGAGCGCGGTTTCGGCAACACGATCGGAAACGCTCTCAGGCGGGTGTTGCTTTCCTCATTGCAGGGTTCTGCCGTGGTGTCGCTGAGAGTGGAAGGCGTACAACACGAATTCTCCACCCTGCCTGGCGTTTATGAAGACGTTACGGATATCGTTCTTAACGTCAAGAAGCTCTGGATCAGGCTCGACTCTGAAGACATGAAAACTGTCACACTGGTGTGCGATGGAAAGGGCAAGTACTCGGCGGCAAATATCGAGTGCCCACCCGAGGTCGAGATTCTCAACACCGACCAGCACATAGTGGAACTCACCGATGATGTCAAGCTCAAGCTCGAGCTCGATATCGACACCGGTCGGAGCTACGTACTCGCGGATCAGAACAAGCGCCCTGATGCACCAGCAGGAACCGTGTTCGTAGATTCGCTGTTCTCGCCGGTTGTCAAAGTCAATTACAGCGTTGAGAACACTCGTGTCGGCCAGAGAACCGACTATGACAGACTGACGCTGGAAGTGTCCACGAATGGTGTCATAACACCTGAAGATGCGGTAGGATTCGCCGCCAAGCTGCTTAAAGACCACCTGCAACTGTTCATACATACAGAAGAAGAGATTGAGGTCGAGGAAGAAGCCGTTGAAGATGAGGAAACTCTGAGGGTTCGCCAGCTTCTCCAGACCAGGGTCGATGAACTTGAGCTGTCAGTTCGCTCGTCGAACTGTCTCCGTGCAGCCAACATTCAGTCGCTTGCGGATCTGGTCCGCAAGACCGAATCCGAGATGCTCAAGTACCGTAATTTCGGAAGGAAGTCACTGACTGAACTCACCAATATACTTGATGAACTCGGGCTGTCATTCGGTATGGACGTTGATAAGTTTATGGAACCTAAGAAAAAGGAATAGTCGAAGATGCGACACGGCAAGAAGATACATAAGCTTGAACGCCCGAAAGCTCATCGCGAGGCCCTGATGTCCAACCTCGCAACGGCGCTGATAACGCACAAGAGGATCAAGACTACGGAAGCCAAAGCCAAAGCACTCAAGCCGGTGGTCGATAAACTTATCACCACTGCGAAACAGAACACCGTCAGTGCGAGAAGACTTGTCGCGAAAACTATTCGCAATCGTGAAATCCTCAAGAAGCTTTTCGATGAGATTGCTCCCGAAATGATGGAGAGAACTTCAGGATACTCCAGAATAATGCGCGTGGGCCAGCGCAGGGGAGATGGTGCCGAGGTTGTCATGATCGAACTGGTCACGGAATCGATCGAAGACTCGGAGCAGAGGAAGACGAAGAGCAAAAAGAACCTGAAGAAGGTTCAGACCAAGTCAAAGGTCGAGAGCAAGAAGGCCGCTCCGGCTCCCGAGGCGGAAACGGCCGAAGAGGAAACTGCTGCGGAAGCAGAAGCAGAGGCCCAGGAAGCCACCGAAGAAGACTCAGCGGGCGAATCTGAGGAGAAGAAGGCTGAATAGTCTTATTCCTTAGAGATGACAAAAATCATGAGCGGCTTAGCGGCCGCTCTTTTTTTGTATAATTATTTCCATTCACCCGGGAAAAATCTTCCAGCAATATCCTAGGAACAGGACTACCCCGCCAGGGACACCACAAGTATCATGTTGTATATCAACACGTTGGCGACCCATTGCCAGCCGTGCTGCTGTTGGCATGGCACTTGCAAAAGGCATCGCCGGAGGATTATTGTATGGGAAACATAATCAGGCAGACGGTCATTGACAAGACATCGGTGCCGGTGCTCAAAAAGATGCTCGATCTGTCATCCTTCAGGCACAAACTGATTACATCGAATGTCGCCAACGTCACGACTCCGGGTTACAAGTCCAAGTCGATTGATTTCGATGCTGAACTGCGCAAGGCGGTCAAACCGTCCAGGTTACAAACCACCGTTACCAACCCCCGGCATATTCCATTGCGGGGATCCCGTAACGCTCCACCGGAAGTCGATGTATCGGAGGACTCGGAAAACACGACGGGAATAAACTCCGTGGATGTCGATCGTGAGATGGCTGACCTGGCGCAAAACCAGCTCGTATTCGAGTTGGGTGCGAAACTCGTAGGCAAGAAATTCAAAGCGATCAAGTCAGCAATACGCGGACAGATTCTGTGATAGATCGGGAGATATGATATGAGCGAACTTTTCTCATCTCTTAGGATTTCGGGTTCCGGTATGGCTGTTCAGAGACTCAAGCTGAATACTACTTCCGAGAATATCGCCAATGCCGATACCACAAGGACTGAAGACGGCGGTCCGTTCCGTCGGAAACAGGTGAAGGTGTCAGCCGATGATAAGCCGGTCAACTTCTCGGGTGAATTCAAACGTGCGCAAGTAGAGTTGTCCAGAACGCACCGCGAACACAAACCCGCCGCGAGGAAGTTCAGCACAAGGAATCTGGAGATTTCACAGGCCGAGGGCAGGGTATATACGGATCGAAACGAGAAGTTCAAGACAGTGTACGATCCGACACATCCGGATGCAGATCCGGACGGATATGTGGCTATGCCGAATATCGATCTCGTCACCGAGATGGTGAATATGATGGTCGCGGCAAGGGCATTCGAGGCCAATGTCACCGCTGTCACTTCAACCAAAGAAATGATCTCCGAAGCAATGGATATTTAGAGGAGACTGGCTTTGAAAGTTAACCCGAGCAGTATACAAGCCTACAGAAACATGATGCAGCCCGCCCGTATCAGCAGTAATCCGGCTGAGCGCGGCGCTGCCGATCGTCCCCAGCCCGGCGCCAAACTCAAGGCTTCCGGTATCGAATCTTCCCAGTTCATCGACCTGTTATCGAAGGCGGAGAGAGATTACCTGACCGAGAAATTCCCGGCAAGGGCGAGCGCTGTTAGCGGTGGACGAGCTTTCGAGGCAACATCCAAGGGCTCTTTTCTGGACGTTAAAGCATGAATCCGATAAAACTGAACACAGTCACGCAAATTGCGAGTTTGCCTTCGATCTCAGGTAAGGTTCAATCAGAACCGACTGAAGAAGGGTCTTTCGGAAGTGCACTCAAATCATTCGTTGAGGATGTCAACGACCTTCAGCATAATGCTGCAAGCATGGAACAGAAGTTCCTCACTGGAGAGGTCACTGATGTTCACGAAGTGATGCTGGCGGCTGAAGAAGCTTCGGTTGCATTCGAACTGCTCATGGAAATTCGAAACAAGCTGATGGAATCATACAAGGAAATCATCAGAACCCCAGCTTAGGTAGTCTGAACCATGGATTTCATTAAACAGACGTATTCTCATTTCTCGACAATAGTGCGCAACATGACGGCATCGCAGATGGTGCTGATGGTATCGGTTGTGCTCAGCGTATTCATCGCGGCGCTGTTCCTGTTTGGAGTGTTCAAGAGTGTTACCTACGTAGCCCTTTACTCCGACCTGGACGGAAAGTCGGCCTCGGAAGTGATTGACCGATTGGACGAGATGAATGTCTCGCACCAGATCACCGACGGCGGAACGACTATCAAAGTGCCCTCGGGGGATGTTTACAAGGCCCGTATCAAGTTGGCAGCTCTCGGTCTTCCCAAGGCGGGTACCGTCGGATATTCGATTTTCGACAAGACGAACCTTGGAATGACCGATTTCCTGCAAAAGATCAATTTCAGGAGAGCTCTCGAGGGTGAACTCGCTCGTTCGGTCATGGAACTGAGCGATGTGCAAGCTGCGCGCGTTCACGTCGTCATACCGGAGGACCACCTTTTCGAAGAGGACAAACAGCCGGCGACGGCCTCAGTACTGGTGAAGCTCAGTCCCGGTGGAACGGTGACACCGAGGCAGATCAGGGGCATCACGCATCTGGTCGCGGCATCGGTTGAGGGCCTCAGTCCCGAAAACATCTCGATCATCGACTACGACGGAAACCTTCTCACGCCCAACTCGGGTTCCGATCCGATGGCGGAATTGTCGAGTACACAACTCGAATTGAGAAAGAACGTCGAAAGATATCTGGAGAACAAGGCGCAGACCCTTCTCGACAACTCAATCGGAGACGGGAAGTCTATCGTACGCGTTACGGCAGATCTGAATTTCAACCAGGTCGAGCAGACCTCAGAGACCTATGATCCTGACAATCTCGCGGTGAGAAGCGAAGAGAGAATCGAAGAAAGTTCCAAAGATGCGAGCCTCAGTGGCTACGATTCTACATCAAGCAACAATTCGAGCACTGTTGAGAATGTCATAACGAATTACGAAGTGAACAAGACCGTCCAGAGAGTCGTTAACGCGGTCGGCAATGTCGAGCGCCTCAATGTCGCGGTTCTCGTCGATGGCAACTACGAAGCGACAGTCGGTGAGAATGGTGAAGAGGTTGTCGAGTACAAACCTCGGAGCGATGATGAAATCACCAGGCTGACCGCGATCGTCCAGAATGCCGTAGGATTTGACGAAGAGCGAAACGACAAGATCGAAGTCCTGAATATGAGATTCGACAGCCAGGGGATCGGGGACGAACAGAAGGAGCTGGATAACATTGTCACGCGAAGCATGTACATTGATTATGGCAAGAAGATCCTGATGGTACTTGCCGGGATATTCATCTTTTTCTACGGAAAGAAGAAAGTGAAGAAGATGGTGAAGGCTGTCGGCCAGTACATGCCGCCGCTTCCGCCACCTCCTCCGCCTCCGACACAGCCTGAGCCTGTTGTGCAGGTTCAGCCGCAGAAGGCGAGGCTGGTTGACCAGATGAAGAAGACCGCGGAAGACAAGCCGGATGAAATCGCGAGAGTTATTCGCACCATCATGACAGAGTAAAACATGGCTTTTGATTTCGAAGAATTGACAAGCACGCAGAAAGCTGCAATTGCCCTGATCGCATTCGGTAAGGACGTCTCGGCTCAGGTCCTCAAAGACCTCAATGAGTCCGACCTCGAAAAACTTACCATAGAGATTGCGAACATGAGAGATGTGCCCCCGACTGTCGAGGACAAAGTCATCGAAGAATGTCACGATATTTACATGGCACGGCAGTATATTTCTCAGGGTGGTATAGATTACGCAAGGGATGTTCTCGAAAAGGCGGTTGGAAAAAGCAGGGCAGTCAGCTTGCTCAACAAGCTCGAGAGTTCGCTCGTAACATCTGGCTTCAACCTGCTGAAGAATATCGATCCGAAACAGCTCGTTCAGTTCATTCAGAACGAGCATCCGCAAACGATATCGGTCATCCTTACGCAGTTGACTCCACAACAGGCAGCGGCTGTAATGTCCGAACTGCCTCCTGAATTGCAGTCTGAGGTGTCCATCCGAATAGCCACGATGGAAAAGATTTCACCCGAGATTCTCAAGCAGATTGAAAGCACGCTGGAGACTCATTTCGCTTCGAGCGCGATGCGCGATCTCTCGATGTCAGGTGGCGCGAAGGCGATTGCTGACATTCTCAATCTGGTGGAGACCTCAGCCGAGAAGAACATACTCCAGACCCTTGAGGCGGAGAACGCTGACCTTGCAGCCGAAATCAAAAACATGATGTTTGTCTTTGACGATATCGTCCTGCTCGATGACAGGTCCGTACAGCGATTGCTCAAAGAGATCGAAACGAAAGACTTGTCCATCGCACTCAAGGCCGCCTCCGACGAAGTTAAGAGTAAGATCTACACCAACGTTTCCGAGCGTGTATCGGTTATGATCAAGGAAGAAATGGAATTCATGGGACCGATGCGACTCTCCGATGTCGAGGCCGCACAGCAAAGAATCGTGGAAAACATCCGCAGGCTCGAGGAAGAGGGCCAGATAGTGATCTCAGGACGCGGCGGGAAGGAAGATATCGTTGTCTAATCTTCTTCGACGAGTCAGGATCTCCGGAGAAACTTTCGCCATAGGCCGCAAACCACAAGATGAGCCGGAAGTGAAGTATGTCCCGGAGGAACAGTACAATGCGATGCTTAACCGTATGCAGGCTGAAAAGGAGCAGGCATACAAGGATGGTTTCGAGGACGGCAAGCAAATGGGACTCGCGACCGGTCTTGAAGAATCGAAGAAGGTGGCTGAAGGATTCAACGGCCTCATAGCCAGCGTCAGGAACCAGCAGGCCGAAATCTACAGGCAGGCCGAGGAGGGTGCGGTTGATCTCGCGATAGCTATAGCGAGAAAGATCATCGGTGCCAAAGCGGACAGCGACCCGTCATTGATAGTCGATGCGGCGAAGAAGGCTGTCAGGCTGCTCCTCGATAAATCGAGTATCGTGGTGAAAATCGCTCCCGAGCAGGAGGAATTCGTCAGTCAGAATCTCGACAAGTTTTACGCTATGGATGACAGGATACAGAAGGTTGAAATAGAGGCAGATCGAAGGGTGCAGCCGGGAGGCTGTGTTCTCGAAACTGACTCAGGAATTGTTGACACGCGAATCGAAGTGGAACTCCAAAGCATCGAGAAGGCTCTGAAACTCGCCAATCAAACCTCGGTACAGCAGTGATGGGCGAAATCTTCGCCAAATACCTCGGTGCAGTCGATGATTGCACTACGATTACCCAACAGGGCAAAGTCTCTCAAGTTATAGGTCTCGTGGTATCATCCACCGGGCCATCGACATCGATAGGAGAACTCTGCAGAATCTATCCCCGCGAAGGAGGCGATCCGGTTCCTGCCGAAGTTGTCGGATTCAAGAGTCATCAGGTTATGCTCATGCCGCTCGGAGAGATGAGGGGCATAAACCCTGGCTCTGTGGTTGAGGCGACTGGAGAGACATTGAGCATTCCCGTCGGTGATGAGTTGTTGGGAAGGGTACTCGGAGGACTTGGGCAGCCTATCGACGGTAAAGGGCCGGTACAATGCACCAGCAACATGCCTGTCTACGCTGATCCTCCTCATCCGTTGATGCGCAGCAGGATCAGGGAGCCAATGCTTACGGGAATTCGGTCGATTGATACATTTGCGACATGTGGAAGAGGACAGAGGCTCGGAATCTTCGCCGGATCTGGCGTCGGAAAAAGCGTGCTGCTGGGTATGATCGCCAAGCACTCGAAAGCGGCAGTCAACGTCATCGGTTTGATAGGCGAGAGAGGACGGGAAGTGAGAGACTTCCTCGAACGCGATCTCGGCGAGGAGGGACTCAAGCGATCAGTAGTCGTAAGCGTGACATCTGACCAACCAGCCCTTATCAAGGTCAAGGGGGCGCTCGTTGCAACAACTATCGCCGAGCACTTCCGAAATCAGGGGCATCATGTTATCCTGATGGTAGATTCGATCACACGAGTTGCCATGTCGCTTCGAGAGATCGGCCTCGCCGTAGGAGAACCACCCGCCACCAAGGGTTATCCCCCGTCCGTGTATGCTTTCCTGCCCAAGTTTCTCGAACGGCCCGGTTCTACATCCACCGGGAGCATCACCGGCCTTTACACGGTGCTTGTCGAAGGGGATGACTTCAACGAACCCGTCTCAGACACCGTGAGGTCGATACTTGACGGGCATGTCGTTTTGTCGCGCAGGCTTGCGAACAGGAATCACTATCCCGCCGTCGATGTGCTGGATTCTGTATCGAGAGTAATGCCCGACGTGGTTACGCCGGAACATAAGCGGATTGCCGGCCGTACACGCGAGCTTCTTGCGGCATATCGGGAGTCGGAAGACCTGATAACTATCGGCGCGTATGTCAACGGTTCCCACAAGCTGACTGATGAGGCTATCACGAAGCACGATGATTTCAATGATTACCTCAGGCAGGATATGGAAGAAGGGGCCGAGTTGGAATCGGATATCGAAAGACTCAAGGAAATAGTCGACAGTGAAGAAGTTCAAGTTCCGAATGGACAAGATCAGGAAGCTCAGGGAGGACTCGAAGAAGCGGGCGCAGAGGCTCTTCGCCAAAGCTAAACTCGAGGAAGAGTCCGAGCGCAGGATGCTGGGGACTCTCGAAAATGAGGCTGAACTCCGAAGGGAAATCGAACTCAAAGCACGCCTCAATAAAGTCAATCCGGAGCGACTTCGAAGATCCTCGGATTATATCGGTCAATTGGATTTCCTAATATCGCACCAGACCACCAAAGTCCACGAAGCCGCCGCCGTATCCGATGAGAAGCGCAAACTCCTGCTTGAAGCGTCACGTGAAGAGAAGAAGTACGAGCGGCTCGAAGACCTGCAACGCGAGCAATACAACAAGCAAATGGAACTCCTCCTGCAGAAAGAGACAGACGAAATCGCTCTCCAGTCATTGAAGAAGAGATAGGAACTTACGGATTCGTGGTTTCAGTCCGTGCGCTGGCGCCGATTGCCATGTCTACTTGGGCCAGAGGCTGTCATCGTACTCCTGCACTTTCGAGAGAACTCTCTGAATAACCTGGCTGGTGTCCATCTGAAGCGCCCTGTCAACTATGATTCTCGCAGAGTCCGGGCTATTGCTATCCCTGTAGTAGTGATAGAAATTCAGGATCGCCTTGAGGTTCGGCCATTCAATGGTGACATCCGCCGCCTGCATCTTGCGCCCCTGATATACGAGCCCGCTCTCTTCGAGGAAGACGCCCCAGTCGTAAAGCGCGTTGGGATATGTCTGGAAGTAATCGAGGAATGCGTCGTACATGCTGTCTCGCTGCTGTTCACGCTCAGTGTAGTGGTAGACGAGTATCATGCACGCCTCCAGTTCCGGTGACCTTGCAGAGTACTTCATGCCGTTAGTGGCAAGAATCTCGAGGCTGTCATACATGCCGTTCAGGAAATACTGCCTCGCTATAAATTGATAATTCCTGACATCTTCGGGGTAGCGTTCAATCCCGTGCCAGTAATACTCGGCGGCAGTTTCGGGGTCGTTAGCCAGCTCTGCCGCCTCGGCTACTCTATAGAAATTCTCGCTGGTCGAATCTCCCAGTCCTATGAGCTGTATATACTTGGATGCAGTGGAGTCCCACACCTTCAGCCTTCGATAGACCAGCGCGAGATACAAGGCGACATCCTCCGTGAGCATTTCTCTTCCTGCACGTTCAAGCCGCACCCAGGCCTGCTGAGCGTTGTTCCCATCGTAGTATTTCATCCCAAAACGTTTGTCGAATTCCCAGAAAGTCTTTCCGTGCGTGTCGAGAAGGTACTCCTCCACCTGTCGAAACAAGTGAATACCCTTGGACAAGTCCGTAGGTATGTTAGTCAGTGCCCACCCGAGGTGATATCGCGCGACAGGATCCAGTGGATAACGCCAGTGATACGGTTCGATTACTGATTTCGCCGCCTTGTAGTCCTCGAATTCATCACTCAACATGATGCCGTACATCAGAGCCGTCTTGCCATCCTTGAATTTGGCGTCAAACGCGTTTTCTGCAGCAACGGCTTTACCAAACAGCTGCGCAGCTCTCTCCGTCGAGTTGATTGTGAGGAGAAGGAAGACAGCGACAAGCACGTTCGGGACGATAAGGAAGACAGCAGTTCGTTTCATCGCCGATTGATCCATTGAGCCTGCGAAGTACACGAGCCACAGCACCGCCGGAAACACGACTGTCGCGGCCCCGGGGAATCCCATGATCCAACCGTACGCAGAATAACTGAGTATGTAGAACACGAGAGCTGAAAAGAACCAGCTCCCGAGAACCATGCCGATTGCGTCTTTGACCCTTGAAGTGAAGACCATGTAGAGAAATGTCATCAACGCAACCAGCCAGATGAAGTGGGAAACCATAAACAGCTGGTTCACGAAACCCTCGAGCTGAACGATTCCGAATGATGGCGAGGCGGACGACGATGGTATCAATACCGATGTGAATGGGAAAGTGTGTAGCAACGAGAGCCCAAGACCAGCAACTATCGGAATCACGATAAGGCTCACCCTGCTGATCCATTCAGCACGACCGACTTTCGTTTGGGCCAGGATTACAGGTACCAAAGCGAGCACCAAAAGCAAAAGGGCCGGGTGATAGACAAGTGATATTATGAAGACTACTCCGAGGATTCCGATATGCAGTTCCTTCCTGAGGAATCTGAGAACGAGATAGGAATTCAAGGCGAATAAGACGAGCAGAACCGCGAAGTCATTGGCCGATGCAAAGACCGCAATGAGTCCGGTCGTGCATGCAAACAGGAATGACCATAATCTCTTCGACTTCTCTTCGATGACCTCGGTCACCAGCAGCCAGAGCAAATAGATGTAGACTGCACACAGGACGGCGGAGATTATTGACGAAACGACATTGTTGTCCCAGAGGTTGACCACACCGGAATTAGCCGGAAGGTCGGCATAGACCTCCGCGAGTGCGGAGAAGCTTCCAAAAGGTGAGAGCAAGCCATCGAAAATATTTCTCCAGAAGAATCCGCCTCCCCCGGAAAGTATGGCGACGACACCACCGAGTACCGCAAGCGTGAGCACGACCGGTAGCTGTCGATGCGGGTTACCGGAGGAATGCTGGTGTTTACCGGTACTGAATGGGAGCACTGCGAGGGCGACTACTCCAATTGCTGCGAGAATGTAGAAGAGCGGGTCGCTTGCCGCGGAGGCAATTCTGGCTCCCCAGAAGTCTGAATCGCTGAAATGAGAGACGATCAGGATAATGACGGCCAGAAATGACAATATTGCTATAAGTGCTGTGAAACGCTTCGAATACTCCATGTCAGATTCCCTGTTTGCTATGTTTGTCAATAGCTTACGTCGAATCGGATCATAAGTCATTGCTTTTGAATACGCAAGCCATAATTAACGAAGACGCTCAACCACGATGTGATTGAGCGTCTTAGGTGAGGGCTATGTTGTGTATGTAATCTTATGAAGCAAAGTCCGTGCGTGTCCGAGGCATATCTGCAACAATACTCCGCAGTCTGCTAAACTCCGGGTACAATGCGACTTGGGTGAAGGCGGTTCATCGAACCATTCCTGACAATTCGAATCGGTTCGCAACCTGTTGCAAACCGGGAGACAGATGCTGTGCAATCAGCCTGCGGAATTGAATTGTCGAATAGGCGATCCACCACAACGTGTTGACTATAAGTCACATAGGGTGTATATTAAAGGCCTGTTTGAAGCAATGACCTCTAACATGGGAGATCCTATGCAGCGCCTATCCATTTCCGGTGTAACGTTGTTTTTTGTCATCGCCTTGCTCGCGTCACTTGTCGGGAACGCAATTGGAGAGGGTGAGTTGTCAGAAGATCTTATCGAAAGAATACAGGCCAATCATGACCTCGATAATCACAGTCGGGCCATGTATAACGCAATCACGAACAACAACGTGAACGATCTGGCGTTGAACCGTGATCTCCTTCAGGGGCATAACGAAGTATTCAGCCACAAGATAAAGGCCAAGGGAGTTACGAATCAGAAGTCAAGTGGTCGATGCTGGTTGTTTGCAGGGCTGAACATACTGCGGCCGGCAATAATCGAGAATTACAAGCTCGGCTCATTTGAATTCTCGCAGAATTACCTCGCTTTCTGGGACAAGATGGAGAAAGCCAATACTTTCCTCGAAAGGATTATCGAGTACCGCGATACTGATCTTCTTGATCGTGAGATGGAGATTGTCCTTCGTTCCCCGTTCCCGGACGGTGGCTGGTGGAAGTATGTCGTTGATCTTATCGACAAGTACGGCGTGGTTCCGAAAGATGTAATGCCCGAGACGAATAGCTCCGAGAGTACCGGAATGATGAACAGGCTCATCAGCCGTAAACTGCGCGTTGATGCGGTGGAGCTGAGGGCAATGCATGCCGGCGGCGCGTCCGTTTTGGAGCTGAGAACCGAGAAGGAGGCGATGCTGTCCGAGGTGTATCGGATGCTTGTGATGAACCTCGGAGAACCGCCATCGGAGTTCCCGTTCCGGTATGAAGACAGGGATTCGAATGTCAGCGAGATGCGTGTGTATTCGCCGAACGAGTTTTACGACGAGTTCGTTCAAGTCGACTTGCACGAGTATGTCAACATATTCAACTACCCGTCGCAGGAGTATGGCGGTCACTACAAGATTGATCTTTCCTCAAACATGTACGACAAAGATGACATCAACTTCGCGAATGTCGAAATCGACATACTCAAAATGTCAGCGATGAACTCGGTCCTCGATGATGAGCCGGTCTGGTTCGCCTGCGATGTGGGGAAGGATCAGAGTCGGCAACATGGCATTATGGCGATGAACGTCTTCGACTACAATTCGATCTACAGTACCGAGCTGGAGATGTCGAAGTCCGATCGCGCAATGTTCCGGGAGAGCGCACCCAACCACGCGATGGTCTTCGTCGGGGTGGATGTGAAAGATGGCGAACCACAGAAGTGGCTCGTGGAGAACAGCTGGGGGACCTCCAAGGGGAGCGGCGGTTACTGGACGCTCTACGATACTTGGTTTGACAATCATGTATACAATGTCATCGTGAAGAAAAAATACGTTCCGAAAGATGTCCTCGAGATCTATGAACGGGAACCGGTTGTTCTTCCCGCATGGGATCCCATGTATAATATGACGGTTCGGTAGAGTCGTTTTGCGATGCGAGGGTTTTCTCTTTAGATCTGGGAACAAATCGTCGCGATACCGCATTCAGGCTATAGAATGTACTGCAACATGAGGTGTGTATGTCGGGAATCGTTACGGTATTAGCTATAGTTTTGATTGTGATCCTCCTTTTGTCACGGGGTAAACCCGGTTGACAGTGATCCCTCTACGGCCGTTGGCCGTATCGGTTCACTTCGTATCAGACAGAATTCCATCGATCTTCGCGGCGAGTATGAAATCGTTTTCGTGAAGCCCGCCGATAGCATGCGTCCATATCCTGAAATCAACGACGCTGTAGTGAACACAGAAGTCGGGGTGATGACCCTCTGATTCAGCGATTTCCTCAACCTCCCTGAGAAAGGCCATAGCCTCTCGAAAGTCCCCAAAACGGAAACTCTTAGTCAGCGACCTGGAGGACTTGTTGTCCTTAGTGGTCGTTTCCACGTTCCAGCCGGTCACTCGCTGGAGCATTTCATTTATACCTGAATCGTCCAATGGTGATACGCCGCCTTCGCAGGGCACACACTTTTTCGAAGCCAGATCTTCTTGCATAGCGTACTGCTCCTTGTATCAGTATGGCGCAGGAGCGACCTGCGCCAACTTGGAGTAACTAACGAACATCACATTGTGGTGTTACATTACCTGCAATGTTCTAAGCCTTGAGAACCATTCTGTAACGAGCCTTGTTCCTCCGCACTTTTTCGATGGCCGTGTTGACTTCCGACATCGGTAGAAGCTCTGTCTGCGCCACAATCTTATGCCTCGCCGAGATTGACAGCATTTCGAGCATCAGTGTCCTTCCACCGATGGGACTTGCACATATCGACTTCTGTCCCATCAGGAGGTGGATGGGATGAATCGTGAGAGGACTTGGGGGAACTCCGAGGAAACAGAGCTTTCCGCCTGCTCTGAGCGTGTTGACGTACATCGACCAGTCCAGATCAGCGGGTACGGTAGACATGATGAAATCAAGCGATCCCGCCGCTGAGGATATGGCGGTTCCGTCATTCGACGCAACGAAATGATGCGCGCCGAACTTCATCGCCTCAGCCTTCTTGTCGCTCGTGGAGGAAAACGCTGTCACCTCGCATCCGAACTTGTTCGCGAACTGCAACGCAACATGACCAAGCCCCCCGACGCCAATCACACCGACACGCATGAACGGCTTGACATCGAAGACCCGGAGCGGGCTGTAGACGGTGATTCCTGCGCATAGCAGTGGTGCGGCATTCTCCGAATCCAGTGCCTCCGGTATGGGGAAAACGAATCTTTCACTAACGGCTACCGATTCAGCGAATCCACCGTAGCCGTCAACGCACGTCGCCTTGTGCTCCGAACAGAGATTCTCCTGTCCCGAAATACAGAACTCACATTTGCCGCAGGATCCGCGCTGCCAGCCAACCCCGACTCTTTGCCCGATTTCGAGATTCGTGACGCCGGGGCCGACCTTCCTGACCTTGCCGATTATCTCGTGGCCGGGAACAAGCGGGTAACCGCTCATGCCCCAGTCATCGTCTATCAGGTGTATATCGCTGTGGCAAATCCCGCAGTGGCTGATTTCAACCTCGACATCGTGAGCGCCGAGGCCGTCCCGTTTGTATTCCCACTTCTCGAGTGACGATTTGGCCGACATTGCGGCAAAACATTGGACACACATAAACAACTCCTTGGTGAGGATATCGAATTTTATTCTGGCGTCTTAGATTCGTCGATTCAAAACATGAATCCGTATACGGACTGTAACAATCGGGCTGCACTTGAGTGCCCGATTCGTTCTGTCGGTTCTAAACCGGTCGAGGAAGTGCGATCCATGGGTGTGGGATCAAAGGATGCGGAAGTGTCATATGGTACCCCCGCCAGGAATCGAACCTGGATTCCCGGCTCCGGAGGCCGGTGCGTTATCCTTTACACCACGGGGGCATTTGTCAGATCGAAGCTTATCGTTTCCCAAGCCAAAAGTCAACAGAAATTGAACGATGCTTTGGGCGTACAAATCAAAACGCCGACCACTGGCCGGCGTTCAGAAGTGTAAGTCTCGAAGTCGTATTTCAAACGAGCGATTGGCCGCCTTGTTCCAATGCGAGTGCATTCTGCTTGTAGATGTTGTCGAGAATGCCATTGACGAAGCCGGCTGAATCTATGGTTGAGTACTTCTTCGCCAGCTCGATTGCCTCATTGATAGAGACCCTCGCAGGTATATCGGGGAATTGAAACAATTCGCAGACGGCTATCCGGAGGATATTCTTGTCGACAACCGCGAGCCGCTCGATATCCCAGTTCTCGGAACGCTGCTCGATGATTTTGTCGATCTTCTTGAGCTTCTTGACAATCTCGAAGTAGAGATTCGAAGCGAACTCGATAGTCTCTTCGCTCTGAACGGTCGGAGAGCACGTAGCCTCAAAGACCTTGGACGGGTCTCCACCGAGAGT
>Ga0272443_10003912_pt1 | contig 16948 bp, 13 predicted proteins | sample SSMAcet12_FD_193581 | JGI IMG/M metagenome (GOLD analysis project Ga0272443, IMG submission 193581) | Marine sediment archaeal communities from Little Sippewissett salt marsh, Falmouth, MA, United States - SSM-Acet-12 | ecosystem: Environmental > Aquatic > Marine > Wetlands > Sediment ... | reverse complement strand
TTTTCAGCCATTTGTCGTTCCAGCATTTCATCCTCGCGCTTATTGCGCGAGGTTTCATCATCCTGACCAGCTTTCCAGTCATCGGGATAGACGCGGGCAAGATCGCTGGGAAATTTTCCGGCAAAAATCGAATTACGGGCAAAAGGAGTGGCCGATGGAATAATGGAATAATAATAGTCGGTGGTAATATTAAAATAATCGGCCAGAATGGGTGCGATGCGAAGCCACAGGTCAAGACGCATACAGTCTATCACGACAAAGATAACTTTCCCGCCGCCTTTAAGATGAGGCGTAACGAATCGATCGATAACATCGACCGAAAGCGGGGGCCGATCTTTGGAAGCCACCCACTTCTCATAATTCTTTTCATAAAAACGCGTAAACTGACTGTTCCATTCGCGATAAGACCCGCTATGGGTGCTCTTTAGACCTTCATCGCCATACTGATCCATCTCCAGATTCCATTCGCAAGACAACCGGTAAGCATCCACCCAGTCAGTCCATGATGCGCCGTCCATTAAAGTCCGGTTAATGCGGTTCATATCACTGATATAACGCTGGGGGAGTTTACCCGAGACAATCTTTTTGCTCTGCACCAGTTTCTTGACCACCATTAAAACCTGTGAAGGATTAACGGGTTTGGTCAGGTAATCGTCAATCTTCTGGCCGATAGCATCGTCCATCAGCGTCTCTTCTTCCGATTTGGTCACCATCACCACCGGCAGATGCGGTTTCATTTCCTTGATTTCCACCAGAGTAGCCAGACCATCCTTGCCCGGCATCATTTCATCCAGCAAAACCAGTTCAAAATCATGTTGCGCGATAACTTCAATGGCATCATCACCCGAGGAACAGGGTGTAACCTCAAAACCGCGTTCGGTCAAAAAAGCGATATGGGCTTCCAGCATCTGAATTTCATCATCCACCCAGATAATCCGGGGCTTTTTGGTGTCCTGATTAGCCATAGGCTGATATTCTTTCCTGCATTATTGGTTTCACCGTCCGGTACGGGCCGGCAGTACGACTATAAAACGAGCTCCCTGTCCCGGTTCACTGGCCGCCAGAGAAATATGACCCCGATGATAATCGTGGACAATGCGTCGGGCCAGCGACAAACCGAGACCCCAGCCGCGCCGCTTGGTGGTATAGCCGGGCCGGAAAATGCGCCGGGCATTGCCGCGCGGGATACCGCGACCGTTATCGATGACTTCGATATATACTGTTTTACCGGATGACGCCGGATAAGTTTTAACTATAATATGGCCGGTTTTGGAATCGACTGCCTCCAGGGCGTTTTTAAGCAGATTTTCAATAACCCAGCCAAAAAGGTCCCGGTTGATATCAACCTGCGGGATATCGCCCCGGACAAATTCCATTTTAACTCCAGCCCCGCCATGAGGCAGGCGATACCTGAAATATTCGACTACTTCTTCAATGAGCTCATTTAAATCCTGCGGTTCCAGCTTGGGGATGGAACCAATGCGACCGAAACGGTTGGCAACCATTTCCAGCCGGGCCAGATCGTTTTCGATGCGCCCGTGTATCTCATCGGGAGAAAATGTATTTACCGTTTCGCCGGATTTGAGAAGATTGGTCCAGCCCATCAGGGAACTGATGGGCGTCCCCAATTGATGAGCCGTTTCCTTGGCCATCCCCACCCAGATACTGCGTTGCTCACTGCGCCGGATATACTGAAAACCTATCAGGGCCAGAATAATAAAGCTCAAAACCAGAGCCATCTCGATAAACGGAATCAGGCGCAATCTATCGATCATTTCGGTATCGCCGTAGTAGAGCCGATAAATGACCACCGAATCTATGGAAATCGGTATTTCGCCTTTTTCCCTTTTCATTTCCTCGGCCCGTTTCTTAACCTTTTCAAGGATTTCCGGATCGGAGGCATCCTGGGGGATATTGGAGAGCTCTTTCCAGAAGAGTGGGTGTCCCAGCGAATCAGTTACGACGATGGGAAAACTCGATTTCAGGATCACTTCATCAAAAAGAAGTGACGTTACCGGGCCGCTGACACTGTCAGAAGCCACCAACTGCCAGATGCGGGTATAGGTTTCGGCGACGCGAGCTTCGCTTTTCTGAATATCGGAGATGGTCTGGTTGGTGTAATAAACAAAGACCGCCCCAATCAAAGTCACTCCGATAAGCAGAAAGCCTTTGAAGTAAGTCGTAAAGCGATTGGATACCGCCAGAATATTTTGATTCGAGTTTTTGCCCACGATTTCGTTAGGTTATTATATCCAGACCATCGAGGTAGGGGCGCAGAGCTTCCGGAATAATCACCTGACCCTTTTCGTTTTGATTGTTTTCCATCAGGGCGATCATCAAGCGCGGGAGAGCCAGCCCGGAGCCATTGAGCGTATGCGGGTAGCGTGGCTTTTCGCCCTCGTCGCGAAAACGTAGATTCATGCGCCGGGCCTGAAAATCTTCAAAGTTGGAAACCGATGACACCTCCAGATATTTATCAACTCCGGCCGAATACACTTCCAGGTCGTAACATTTGGCGGCGGCAAAGGACAGATCACCGGTCGCCAGCAAGCGCACCCGATAGGGCAGATTGAGCAGTTGCAGAACACCTTCGGCCTGACAGGTCAACTGTTCCAGGACCTCATAAGAATTCTCCGGGCGCACGATAGTAACCATCTCGACTTTATTAAACTGATGCACGCGCAGGATGCCGCGCGTATCCTTGCCGGCCGATCCCGCTTCGCGCCGAAAACAGGGAGTGAAAGCGACATATTTAAGAGGCAGAACCTCACCGGATAAGATTTCTTCGCGATGCAGATTCGTGACCGGGACTTCCGCGGTCGGAATCAAGTAAAGATCGTCGCGTTCGACATAATACATATCATCGGCCAGCTTGGGCAACTGCCCGGTCCCGGTCATCACCTCGGGACGAGCCAGAAAAGGCGGGGCAATTTCGGTAAAACCGAATTTGTTGATGTGATAATCGAGCATCATGTTTACCAAAGCCCGCTCCAGGCGCGCGCCCCGGCCCCGCAGGACATAGAATCCCGAACCTCCGGTTTTGGCGCCGCGCGGAAGATCCAGCATATCCAGTGTTTCGCCGAGTTCCCAGTGCGAAGCCGGTTTGAAATCGAATTTCGGTTTTTCCCCCCATTCCCGCATGGTAACATTGTGTTCCTCATCGGGGCCCACCGGAACCGAAGGATGCGGGATATTGGGAACTTTTATAATCAACCCGTTCATTTCATCTTCGGCTTCCTTAACCTGCCCCGAAAGCTTGCCATAGCGCTCGGCCACTTCCTTCATGGCCGCCACCGCTTGGGAAACATCGCCCCCGGCCTGTTTGACCCGGCTTATCTCCTGTGAAGCCTTATTCTGTTCGGCCCGCAGGGTTTCGGCATCGACAATCAGTTCCCTTCTCTTTTTGTCGAGTTCCAGAATTTTATCAACATCAGCGGGATCATTTTTATCCCGGCTGGCTTTCCGAACCAGTTCCGGATTTTCACGGATGAATTTTATATCGAGCATAGCCTCCGTCCAATTCTGATAAATTTCACTCCTGATTGAATAATTTAGGAAAATTCAACTTAACGGTCAATAAGGGAAACAGCGATGATAATCACTGGAGGTGTTTGAGGTTGGAATAAATCCTGTTGGAGTAATGGCCGAATTTTTTCTTTTCCCAAGCATCGATAATCTCATTGATCCCGTCGCGCACGCTGACCTGAGCTTTATAACCTATGGACTTTTCAATCTTATCGAAACTGACGCGGTAATCACGGCGGTCGATCTCGGCTTCAACCATTTTAACATTAGTCTCTGGGATGGCCTTCTTGACCATATCCCCCAGATCGGAAATACGGTAATTTTCGCTTTCCGAACCGACATTGAAAACCTGCCGGTCAACCGTCTCGCGGGGCGCTTCCATCACGCCGACAAAAGCCCGCACCACATCATAGGCATGCACATTGGGCCGCCATTGCGAGCCGCCGAAAATCGATATTTCACCTTCTTGTAAAGCCCGTGCTGTCAGGATATTTACCACCAGATCGAAACGCGGCCGGTAGGAAAAACCAAATACGGTAGCCAGCCTGAGCATGCTCACTGCCAACGGAGGTTCTGCCCGGTTGAGAATAGCCTCTTCGGAGCGCAGGCGGGTTTCGGCGTAAAGCGAAACGGGATTCAACAGTGACTGTTCATTGAGTAGTTCACCGTTTTTACTAGCCCCATAGACCGAACAACTGGAAGCAAACAGAAGCCGTTTGACTTTTTTATGCATGCAGGCGTCGACCAGGAGTTTCGATGCCTCATAATTGATATCGATAGTCTGACGGTGATTTAAGGCACAAGCCGGATCGCCCACGATAGCGGCCAGATGAATCACGGCATCGACGCCCTCCATCGACTTCAATAAATCATGGATATTGCGGGCATCACCCTTGATAAAGCGGTAAGCAGGGTGATTGTCCAGTTCCTTGAGAGCGTCATAACCGTAAAGCAGGCTATCAAGAACCATAACCTTATAGCCCCGTTTGAGCAGATAGCGAACCATGATGGAACCGATATAACCGGCTCCGCCGATAATCAACACCGTCCGGGCTTGATCATGCGTTTTGTCCAAACGATATTTGGCGTTTATATCTGATAGAAGCACCACCCGCGACGGTTTGCCTTCATTGGTGAGAAGCGGTAAAAAGCGAAGATTGCGCTCAATCATGGTTTGGCGCATTTTACCGGCGGTCAGTGTTTCCAGGGCCACAGGATGATTACAATCCATTATTTCCGCGACGGCCCGGTCGGCATTTTCATTTTTCAGCAGTTCTTCGATAATATCGCCATCGGTGACCGTCCCCGTGAAATAACCCGAGTCATCAGTCAAAAGGGCAAAATCAAAATCAGACTTCTCGATACCCTGTTTCACTTCCTCAATGGAAGTAGAAGCGGAAAATATCAACGGTGCTTTTTTCAATCCGTTGGATTGAGTTTCACTTTTTAAGATTACCGGTTCGGTCAGGGAAAAATCAGGTCTGCGTCCCAGCCACAGGAAATGGGCAATCCGGGACAGCGCCGTGGCTATTAAAAGACCTATCAGGAAAAGAAGCAGATGCCCGCGGACCGCCATAAGCTCCGCCCCCATGTCGAAACCGGCCACGACTATCAGCAAAAATCCCAGCGTAACGACATTAAAAGCACCCAGTGACTGGCGCAGGAAACGATCCGCCGGGCGAAAGCGATACTGCTTAAAAACAGACATCAGACCGACCAGAAACAAGGCCATCAGGCTGGGATATAGCAGAGCCAGAGGAAGTTCGCGGTAACGGTCAGTCAGAGACGGCATGACCGCCACCAAAATCCAGATTGCCAGGGTGAAAAAGATAAAATCCAGCCCGGCCTGCCAATATGAAAAACTACGCCGTTTCATAAATACAATATACCAGTATAATTTATCAGTATAACGGAATTTTCAGCCGGGTGCAAGCTCTTCAGGAGGTTTTAAATACGTCTATAAAAGTCCGAAAGATCAGGCCCAGATCGCTTAAAAAAGTTCTTCTCTCGATATATTCCAGATTCAGCCGCAGTTTGTCCGGCATGATTTTATCAATATAGGCTCGCTGGCGGTCCTCGTATTGGGCCAGGACATCTTCCTCGTTGCGGTAAGCCAATGTGGCCGGATCGGTTATTCCGGGCTTTACATCAAGAACACGACGCTGGCGGTCATTATAAAGAGCTACATAGCGCGGTACTTCCGGCCGTGGTCCCACCAGTGACATATCACCGGTCAAAACATTTATAAGCTGGGGAATTTCGTCAAGTTTATAACGGCGCAAAAACCTCCCAACCGGTGTTCGGCGGGGATCATCGGATGAGGTTACTTCGGGGCCGTTGCGGTCGGCGTTTTTTATCATGGTGCGAAACTTGACAATACGGAATTCATGGCCGCAATATCCCACCCGCGTTTGCCGAAAAAGTACCGGCCAGCCCATACTGATCCAAATTATAAGCGCCAGGATAATAAAAAACGGTAACAGGATCAGCAGGCCCAGCAGTGAAACTGTGAAATCAAAAATTCTTTTCATCGTTTATGACGGCGGCAAATCTTTTCGATAACCTCACAAACATAATCGATCTCAGCCGGTTTGATACTCGGATAAAGCGGGATCGTAATCACTTCTCTGAAAGCGCGCGCGGCCCGGGGATAATCTCGGGAACTTAATTTCAATGCGTTCCGATAATATTTCTGCAGGAAGAGAGGGATAAAATGCACCGACGTCCCGATGCGATTTTCTCCCAGCTTCACGATAAACTCATCACGTGTGATATTTAACATCCGCGGGCGCGGCCTGATGATAAAAATATGCCAGGCATGGCGGCCGTTTTCGCATTGCGCCGGAAGTTTGATGGCATCAAGATGGGATAAATTCTTCAGGTACCTTTCGGCCGCCCGGCGCCTCTTTTCCTGGAATTTTTCAAAACGTTCGAACTGGCTCAAACCGAGTGAGGCATGCAGATCGCTCATATTGTATTTGAAACCCAGGTCGAGCAAATCATAGCGCCAGCTACCGCCCTTATCATAGCGGTTCCAGGCTCCTTTGGACATGGCATGAAGCGACAGCAAGCGAACCTTATCGGCCAGTTTTTTATGCCGCGTAGCCACCATCCCGCCTTCACCGGTTGACAGGTTTTTGATAGCATAAAAACTGAAAGTAGAACCATCCCCCAACGACCCGATTTTGCATCCCTTGAATTCCGCCCCTAAGGCATGGGCGGCATCATCGAACAATTTGATTTTATGATCCCGCGCAAGTTTCAGAAAACCACTCATATCAAGCGGTAATCCGGCAATATGCACCGGTAAGAGGGCTTTAGTTTTTATGGTAATCTTTTTGGCCGCCTCTTCGGGATCAATATTGAGAGTGTCATAATTAACGTCACAATAAACGGGCCGGGCACCATTGTAGAGAATCGCTTCCGATGTGGATGCGAAGGTATAAGGCGTGGTGATGACCTCATCGCCGGGACCGATCCCGACCGCACGCAACAGCAGATGCAAAGCGGCGGTACATGAAGAAAGCGCTACGGTATATGGTGCGCCGGTATACTCGGCGATGTTTTGTTCAAATCGGATGGTTTTTTTACCGGTGGTAAGCCAGCCACTTTTTATAGTATCGGAGACCTCTTTGAGATCGCGTTGGGTAAAAGAATGTCTGAAAAACGGGACAGCGTTGACTTTCATATCATCCTTTCGGTCCTATAATGGCCAGTAAATGCGACCGTAAAATACGCAGACGGTGCAATAAATTCAAGATTTGATCACCGCCCCCGCCTATTTTTCGGGCCAGCGGCGGCAGGAGTGTCAGGCTTTCAGAATAAAGCGGCAAGGGAGCATACAATTCCTTCAATTCGGAAATACCGATAGCCCGCGTATGGGGATTTCCCGGATTATTATAGCGGAAATCATACCAGAGCAAATAACCACCCGGTTTGAGAACGCGGATCATATCGGCCGCGATGCGCCGGCGCAAGTTTTGATCGAGAACCGATGTCATCATGGTCAACTGCGAAATCAGGTCAAAAGTACCGTCCTGAAACGGCAATTCGAAAGCCGATGCCGTCACGGCCTGGATTTCATCATATTCTTTTCTTCCCGCCTTCAGACGCCAGTCCAGGATGTCAGTTGCGATGCAGTTCGAGGATGCGATACCCAGATCGATAAACTGCCGGGTCCAGAAAAGCTCGCCCGAACCCAGATCGAGCATTTTTATTTTTTCCGGACGATTGTACAGCTTTTCGAGATTGTATTGAATGCGTCTTTTTAAAAAATCGGTATTGTAACGATTTCCCGCATTATCCCGCACATAGCGCCCGGCCAGGCTTTGTCGCCCGCGATAAACATTGTCCAAACGGTTTTGTTCGTCCATCATTTCCCGGTCGCCACCTGCCTGTAAACCTGTTCCATGCGGTCCAGACATATCTGAAAATCAAATTTTTCGCGCGCGATTCTCTCGCCTGCCAGCCCCATACTCTGCCTCACGGAAACATCTCCAGCCAGCTTCAAAAGGCCCTCTTTAATTTTTTCCAGATTACCTTCAGGGACAAGAATTCCATTTACACCATCTTCGATAATTTCGGGGATACCGCCCACCCGCGAGGCAACCACCGGCACACCGTATGAAATCGCTTCCAGAGCAGAAACACCGAACGATTCTTTCCGCGAAGGCATCAGCATTATATCCGCCTCGCGAATCAACTCAGCGGTCTCCTGCATATTCTGCCAGCCGCGGATGGAAACCTGTTCTTCCACACCGAGCTGTTCGGCCATCTCCTCCAGTTCCTCGCGCATGGGTCCGCCGCCTATCATAGTCATGCGCAGGAGGGAATTTTCGCCGACTGCCAGAGCGAAGGCTTTAAGTGCAATATCGGGAGCATAAGCCGGGCGATAGTCTTTGGCATAGATGACGCGAATTACCTGTGAGTCATCCTCCTCTTTTTTCAACCGCCCTCGTTCTTCAATCGGCACCCCGAAGGGGATACAAGTTATGTGAGAAGAAATTGATTTTTCCAGTTCAATCGTCCGCTGAACCAGGAAATCGCTGGCGGCGGTAATAAAGGCGGCTTTTTTCAAGGTGCGCCGCACCATCCAGCCCATACTTTTTCTTGCCAGAGCATCCTCAATATCAGTCCCCCAAACCGTCAGGATCAACGGTGCACGGGATTGCATCGCCCCCCACAAACCATAGCCGGTGGCATAATGGCTGTGCACCAGATCGGGTTTAAGATTTTTCAGGATCCGACATACGCGGGGGATATTAACGAAATAAGATGCGCCCGATGATCCCGGCATAAAAATCGTCTCGATACCTTCGGGTGATTCGGTGAAGCGGTCGTTGCTGATTATAATAATCTCGTGACCGCGGGCGGCCAGCCCTTGAGTCCAGCGGTTTATATGCACTGCCCCGGCATTGGCCAGATAAGCAATTTTCACCCGCCGGTCCCTCCTGCCACCGGGGCCGGTATGCGATTGCGATAACCGGCAATGAAACCGAAAAATATCGCCATGTGATAGCTGTTGTTACCCCAGAACCAGGATCCGGCATAGATCGATGATCCGACGATCACCAGCGCGATAATATAAAGAGCGTGAGTCGTGACGATATCATAACGGCTTTCGGCATTGTAAAAATTCCGCCGGGCAGTTCTGATGGCATAAAAGTAAAAAACGGAAAGGCTGATGAACCCGAAGATACCGGTCTCTGCCAGCGAGCCCAGACTGATCGCATGGGGTGACAGGCCAGTCACCAGATAATATATATGATCGAAGCGAATTTCCGGAACCCAGTTATAAATCATAGGATAATTGCCGATGCCAATGCCGAAGAAAGGATTTTCCGTAAAGGCGGTCAGAGCCGCTTTCCACAAAGTCATCCGCTCCAGGATCGTCCCGGTAGCCTGCAATCCCATACGGCCGAAACGGTACATGACACCGCTGAAAATCGGCGTAAAAGCAATCAGCAATGATATAATCAGAAGAAAAGACAGACCGGCATGAAGTAAATTTTTTCGGGGACCGCGATCCCCGGTATGGCGCGTAGTCATCCAAGAAGTAATAACTATAACCATGAGGCCCCAGCCGGCGGTTATCATCGAGGCCCGCGTCTGCGTGGCTATTAAAGCTCCCAGCACACATACAATAGCCAGCGTCCATAACCAACGCATACGCAAATCCCGGCTCCAGACATAGCAAACCGTGGAAATAAGAACCGCCAGCATAGCATGATCGCCAAAACCCAGCCCGGCCAGCCCGAAAGTCCGCATCCATCCACCGGAAGCCAAAAACTGCGACAGGGAAATAAAGCCATTAAACCCCGCGGCTATCACGAATATGATCAGGTAATTTCTTATGCGGATGCGCGGCACGAAATGAGCCGCGGCCATAAAAGTCCCGAAGAGAACCAATTGCCGGGCAAAATAGCGGACCGATAAGAACGTGAAATTCTCCAGCAGAATCGATACAACCATGACCAGGATATAAACCAGATAAGGCCGCACCAGCAGATTGCGCCGCAGGGAGGATCCCCGGACCAGCAAATCGATGATATAGGCCAGGATCAGGAGCAAAGCCATAGCATCTGCAGGCAAAAGGACAATCGGCTGGGTCAGCGGAATAAAAAGAAAACTGGCGATGATAACTGCGGCCAGCGTAGTCGGGGCATGAACAACCAGTAAAATGGCCAGTGGGAACACGGCATAAGCTATCCCGGCAATCGGACGCCAGGAATAAAACAAAAAAATAGGCACGGCATAGGTAATACCGGCCAGGTACAGCCAGTAATCGGCTACTACCAGCTTTTCGTAAAATGGAATATGGCTTATACGCGCTGACAATTTAATCGTCGCTCACTTTTTTATCCGGCCACAGATTCCTGATTTCGTCCAGTTTCAAACCATAGCCTATCAGTAAAAATCCCACCAGAGTGGCTCCCGCCGCAATTATCATGTCCCCCAATAGGGGCCAGAAAGTCATAGCACCGTCTATCATGGTAGCCCCGATATACCAGGCTATACACCAGGCGCCGGCACCGGAAATGGCTAATTTAATAAAATAGGTCGCCGCTTTCTTAATGTCAAGATTCCCCATCGTGAAGGGAATGCCGATAATTAGAATCAGCGATGCCAGAGTAAAACTGATACTACTGGTAAGAGCCAACCCGATATAGCCCAACCGTTCCACAATTACAGCCGAAATAATAATCTTGGCGGAGATGGCGATTACCACCTGTCCCAAAAGCAGGCGCATACGGCCCGCGGCATAATAGGCCCGAGTCAGAATCCACAACAGGAAATGGCCCGTAAGTCCCAGCGCCTGATATTTTAAAACCGCGGCGGTATAGTCAACCGACACAGAGTCAAATGCTCCTCGCCTGAAAAACAGGGCCACGATGGCATCGGAAAAGACCCAGAATAAAATCGTCGCCGGGATAGCCATAAGCAGGGAAATTTTCAGTCCCCGGCTGAGAAGCTGACTGCCGCGCCGGTCATCATGCCCGGCAAAGGCATCGCTCATATAAGGAAACAGGGCGGTTGACAGGGCGTAAGCGAAAATCGATGCGGGTAGCTGTATCAGAATATATGAATATCCCAGGGCGGAGATAATGCCGGGGTCCATCGCCGAGGCGAAGTAGCGGTCAACCAGCGAATAAACCTGCGCCGAACCCTCGACGATCAACACCGCCACAGCAGGGATAAAAAAGCCGCCGCACTTTTTTAAATTCAGCCGGGCCGAGAAATATTTCCAGAGCCCGAGACGGTGAAAAGGGCCATAGTTTATCAGCACCTGCACAGCGAATCCGCAAACCATGCCATATAAAATGGCACGCGTCGAGAGATCGGAGGAAAGGGACAGGATGAAAGTGATAATAATCAAATTGGCAAAGATCGGTCCGGACGCGGGAATGTAGAATTTTTTCTCGGCATTGAGAATCGAGCGAAAAAACGATTCCAGGGCGGCAAAGATTATAATCACCGATGATATGCGGATTATCAAAACCGCTTCGGGAAGAAAAGCCCGGTCCAGACCGGGAGCGATAGCACTAATAATATGCGGCGCGAAAGCAATAATCGCGGCCATAGCCACTACGGCCAGGATCAGCGACCAGATAAATTCATTCCAGACTTTGCCCAGCGCGCTTTCCTTATCGGGGTCGGCCACGGCGCGGGCATAAGCGGGAATGAAAATATTGGACATGGAATAACTGAAAAGCGAATAGAGCGCGATGGGGATGGAAATCGCGATCAGATAGATATCATATTCCCGGCCGGTTCCAAAACGGTAAGCAATCACGGCTTCCCGTAAAAAGCCGATTACTTTGGAAGTTAAAACCAGAAGAGCGATACCGATGGTAGCCCGTCTGACTGTTTCTGTCGAATTAGCCACAGAATATTCAGATTCTTTTTTGTAAACCGAAAATCACGATACCATCAGGCGGCAAAGAATTGCCTGATAGCTTCAATCACTTCGGTTTGTTCGGCGTCGGTCATTTCCCCGAAGATCGGAATAGACAGCACTTCCCGGGCCGCCTTTTCACTGACCGGAAAATCCCCCGGTTTATAATTCAAAGGTGCGAAGCATTCCTGCAGATGGAAGGGCACCGGATAATATACTTTATGACCGATCTGTCTGTCTTTCAGGAAAGCCGCCAGCTCATCGCGCCGCGGTGTAGCTACGGTATATTGATTATAGATGTGATAAGCCCCTTCCCGCACCGCCGGGAGAGTCAGGGGTAAATCGGCCAGTTCTTTATTATAACGAGCGGCGTTTTTGCGCCTTTCTTCCGTCCAGTCTTTCAAGTGCGGTAGTTTGGCCATCAGAATAGCGGCCTGCAGGCTGTCAAGGCGGGCATTGTAACCGACCAGCTTATGCTGGTATTCAAAATGACCTCCGTGAACCCGCAACATCCGGGCCATATCCGCAACCGCATCATCGTTGGTTACGATCATACCGCCGTCACCGGCGCATCCCAGGTTTTTCGTCGGGAAAAAGGAAAAACAGCCGGCATCACCGATAGTTCCGGCCGAGCGCTTTTTATAGCGTGCCCCAATCGCCTGAGCGGCATCCTCGACGATTTTTATATTTTTCTGGCGGGCAAAATCAACGATGGGATCCATATCGGCACATTGCCCGAAGAGATGAATCGGCAATATTGCTTTAGTTTTCGCCGTTACGGCTTTATCCAGAGCCGCGGGATCGAGATTGAAAGTATCGCCTTCAATATCGCCAAACACCGGTGTGGCTCCCAGGCGGCTGATAACACCCGCAGAAGCAAAAAATGAAAACGCCGATGTTATCACCTCATCACCGGGTCCCACGCCGCAGGCACGCAGGGCGATCAATAAGGCATCGGTGCCCGATGATACGCCGATAGCATGTTTAGCGCCCGTATAATCGGCGATATCGCTTTCCAGCTTTTTCACTTCTGGTCCCAGAATAAACCCGGCATGATCCAGAACCTGTTTCACGGCGGCGTCAATTTCATGGCGAATCGGTTTATACTGACGCTTAATATCTATCAAAGGTACGGCCATTTTTAGACTCTCTTCGATAAAGGTTATTCCGGCCAATTTTGGTTTTTTAGTAACTGGTCTTCGGGGACAGGTCCGAAATCTTTGGCCGGGGTACGAGCATAAATACGCCCTCCGGGAACATCTCTGGTGACGAGGGCACCGGCCGCTACCAGAGCGTCGGGACCGATAGTCTTCCCCGGCAGAATAGTGGCATTGACACCGATGCGCGCGCCTTTACCGGCGATGACACCCTTGAAATGCTTGAAGCGCTCTTCGGTGCGACCCACAAAATTATCATTCGAAGTAGCCACACAGGGAGCTACAAAGACGCGATCGCCCAATTCCGAATAAGCCGTTATATAAACATTGGTTTCCAGCTTGCAGTAGCGACCTATGGTACACTGATTTTCCACCGCCGCTCCGCGGCCGATTATGGTGTAATCTCCGATAGTCACATTTTCGCGAATGGTCGCCAGGTCCGCCACGAGGACTTTTTGACCCAGCTTGCAGCCGCGATAAATAACGGCCCCGGTGCCTATTATCCCGTTGCTGTCGATCTGACAGGGCGGCAATTCCTCATCGCGTGTAACCGCTGAATTGGCCGCCCGCATGGGCCGTTTGCCAATCACGGTGCGATCATCGACGCGAATATTATCGCCCAGAACGGTATCGTCATGGATAATGACATAATGCCCAATTTTACATCCCGAACCGATTTTTACACCGCGGCCAATTACCGAAAACTGTCCCACCTCGGTATCCGAACCAAGTTGGGCAGTTTTATCAATTATGGCAGTATCCATAAATTAATCCTCAACATTTTTCTTTTTACACCAGATAAGTCTTTTTCATTGAGATTGGGGGGCAACAGGCTGAAAATCTGCCGCCGCTTCCTGATAGAAATCGGGGATTCATTTATCAGGAATCAGAATAGCCGGTTTTGCCGGTCAGCTCATCGCGCGTACGTTTGAGCAGTTCAAAATCGGAGGGCGACAACCGGCGTATATTTTCCAGATAATCCGCGAAAAGGGCAATAAGAATTGCCAATATAAGCGAACCGAAAAAAGAGACGGCCGCGATTATCGACCTTTGCGGCTTGGCCTTGATTTCCGGAGGAATCGCTTCTTCCAGAACGGCAATAGTCGGCGTATCTTTTTGCTCTTTTATCCGCGCTTCTTCGTACAGCTCCAGAAGTAAATCATAGACCTTTTCCTGCGTGGCAACTTCCGCCTGCAATTCTGCCGCTTCCACTTCCAGTCGAGGTATTTCCGCCAGAGGCAAATTGAGATAGGTGTCATCCTGATTACTGCCAAGTTCGATGGTATTTAGCTGGTTTTGAATCTGGTCGATTTCGTCTTTAATCTTTAGCACCGCAGGATGATCCGCGGAATATACTCTCAGTTGAACATCATAATCCACCGTTTTCAAAGCCAGACGGCGTTTCAATTCCGAAGCCGTCCCCAATGCGATATCTCTTTGCTGGCCCAGGTCCAAAGCCTTGTTCTTGGTGCGGAAATCCAGCAGTAAGCGCCGCGCCTGATTTAACTGCTCTTCAGTTGTTTTCAGGCGGGAATAAATAAAATCCTTATCGGCTCTGGCCTTGGCCGCCTTGACCCGGCGATTGAGCGCATCCAGTTGGCGGATATAACTGTTGGCTATCTGGGCCGACATCTCAGGGTTTTTATCTTCGAAATAAAGCTCAACGACACCTTCGCCGGTTACCTTGATTTTCGTTTTATCTTCCAGGTAAATTTCCAGTTCATGGCGGGAATCCTCATCGAAATATTCGACAAGGTTATTTTCTTCAATAACAGCCCGCTTGATCGTCTGCGACTTGAGCATAGTAGCGTACACATCGGAAGGCGTGGCCATCAGGGGCAGTTCGAATCCGGCCGAGGAGCGAACAAACTGGGCGAAATTACCGGTAAGTCCCAGCGATTGATCATACTGCGAGGGAAGAATCGAGGTCTTGGCTTTATACCATTTGGGAAGGACAAAAGCCGTCACGACTCCGGCGACGGTAGCCAGCACAACAAAACCGATAATAAATTTTTTACGTCGTGCCAGAACCAGAAGCAGATTCCAGAGATTAAAGCTTTTTTCCTGATTGGTCATCATCGCTCTTAGTGTTTCTCCATCGCGGAGATTATTATGGTTTCCCCATCAAGCACTTCGGTCTTACCGGTGGCGGTGATTTTGTGCCTGGTAGCCGGATTAAATATACTTATCCTGTTAGCGGCGGCAGAGATATAGCCACCAGCTCGTTCAATATAATACGCGGCATCCCGGCCCGCTTCATAAATAACCGCTCCGGGCGATAAAACAGCCCCGGTAACCAAAACCAAGCCGGCCTTATAAGGAATATAAACAGAATCCCCTGCGAGTAAAGGCAATTCCACGGCTTTTTCAGGGCGCCGCGGCCCGGCAATAACAGCCAGACCGTCGGAATCAATAGTAAGCCCGCCGGGAAACACGCGAAAAATCGTAACCTGATCCATCTGGGCCCGGTCGGTGAAGCCACCGGCCTTTTCGATTAGCCGGGCAGTGGTCGTAATGTCGCCGGTGATATCATAGCGCCCCGGATTTTTTACCGCTCCGGTGACAAATACTTCTCGATGGCTATTACTACGCGGCGGTACGGTTATCAGATTGCCCCGGCAAACCATCGGATTCAGATTAAGATCCCCGAATAAGGCAAAACTGTTGAGATCAGCCCGATCGGAGAAATCATAACCACTAATTTCTATATTTGCGGCATCGGCCCCGGATTTTAAGCCGCCCGCCATATCAATAGCGTCCGTAACACGCCAGTTGGCCGGCACGAAATAGCTCCCCGGATTATTAACTTCCCCCAGCAGGTGAATACGGCAGACACGATAACCCGTTAACTGCACGGCAAACTCACCGGGCGAGTAAAACTGGCCTATAGCGCCTGCGATTTTGTCCATAGCCTCGGTCAGAGTGATATGGCGCACTTCCAAACTGCCGACCGATTTGATGTAAATCGTTCCATCGGACTCAATGCGGCAACCGAAATCCTTGATTTCATCGGAAAGGAATCGGATGCTGAAATGATCTCCCGGCCCAACGATGTAATCATCGGGATTGATATAATCATCCACGGCCCGCAAATCATACTGGCGTAGGAACAAATCCAGGATGAGTTTTTGTTCACCGGAGGAAAAGCCATCATCCAGCCGTTCCAGCAGTGCCGTATTAAGACTCAGGTCGTTATTCTGGGCCGCCGCGGAGGATATTAAAAAAAGAGCCGCTACCACGACTCCCGCAAATAACTCTACAACTCTAATAATTTTTTCAGATTTCATTCTGTTCTTACATCTAAAAATCCCCAACATCAACCGCAAGATTATAGTACAGATTGATACCCGTGTCAAGGTTTTTACGCCGCTGTTTAGACGGCAATTGGGCATCTATGGCAAATAAAAATCGGGTACAATTGACATTTGCCGTTCTGTCCAATATTTTCTTTTTATGCAATTAACTATAATAGTCCCGGTATATAACGAGGCAACGACCCTGTCAGCGATCATCGGACGGCTAACGGCCCTGCCTGTCGAGAAAGAGATTATCGCTGTCGATGATGCCTCGCGGGATGATTCGGCGGCAATTCTTGAAAAGGCCGTAGCAGAAGGCAAGGTGCTATTTTTGCGCCATGATTCCAACCAGGGCAAAGGCGCGGCAATTCGCACCGCCCTGGAACGGGCTACCGGGAAATATACCGTCATCCAGGATGCCGACCTGGAATATGATCCCGAGGATATTATCCGGCTTCTGGAAGTCGCCGTTTCGAAAAAAGCCGATGCCGTATTCGGGTCTCGCATTCTGGGCAAAAGCTCGGGTATCTCCTACCAGAGATATTACTGGGGCGGGCGGCTGTTAACATGGATAG
>Ga0272443_10003911_pt1 | contig 16949 bp, 13 predicted proteins | sample SSMAcet12_FD_193581 | JGI IMG/M metagenome (GOLD analysis project Ga0272443, IMG submission 193581) | Marine sediment archaeal communities from Little Sippewissett salt marsh, Falmouth, MA, United States - SSM-Acet-12 | ecosystem: Environmental > Aquatic > Marine > Wetlands > Sediment ... | reverse complement strand
TAGCCCCCTTGGGCCACCAGATCGCCGAGACGATCCTGAGCCACAGCGGTAGCGGCAGACAACGTCAGCAAAACACCCAGACAGAGAAATGCACGTCTCATCGTCATCGTGTTCCTCCCTTGCATCAATAGGCTTGGATCCCGTGCCCTCGCGGGCGCGTAGCAGCTATAGCCTATCATATGGCCCCACCGAGGGCCAGCGCCAATTACCGGCCGGCGGCCCTACCGGCCCGAATGCGGCCCCACCGCTCGGCGCGGGCAGCCGGAATCATGCCGATTTCTCCTGCCCACGCTTGACCGACGAACCATGGGCGTCTATCATACGTCTATGGGATCCGTTTCGGGAGAATCGGACGGGGGCGCGAGGCAAAGTGCTTCTGCGCGAGGCCCTTCTCGCGCGGATGGCAGGGTGGAATCGGTGATGAGAGATTATGATCTGTTTTCCGACGGGGAGTGGGTGCGCACGCAGCATGATCTGGGCCTGTCTGCGCGACAGGCGCAGATTGTCAGGCTGGTTCTGCAAGGCAGGTCCGACCGGCAGATCGCTCAGGATTTGGACATTTCGCTACCTACGGTGCGCACACATATGCGCCGCTTGTTTGCCAAGTTCAGCCTCAACGACCGCCTGGAACTGACGCTCCTGGTGCTGGCCTCGCTGCGCGGGCGGGTGCAGAATCCGCCCTCCTCCTCAAAGTGATCGGACCAAGGGACACGGACGCAACCGGCGCTGGAGGTATGCGCAGGACAAGTTCCATGGGGCCGGCCGGGAGAAAAACAGACAAGGCCATTCCTCATGAACGGCCTTGTCTTGTACGATCCCCTAATGACGCAGGGACTTGCTTGAAGGGAAGGCACTATTCGTATGAGAGCCCCAGGCGGGCCAGTGCGGTGAACCGATCGTCGGCAAAGCGCAGCACGTGCGTGAGGACCGGCGCCGCAAAGGCCTTGCTCGATTTCACTTTCGAGCCGCACAGCACCAGACGATGGCCGTGAGCGCTCAAGGTATCGTTCAGTTCCAACAGTTGTCGGCAACTCGAACAGCCGACACGCTCGGTATGGGAGCAATCCACGATCACATCGCAATCGTCCCGACTCGACAGGCATTCCGCCACCTCCGCCAGATCCTCTCCCACTTCCGGCTCATCCGACAGATTCACAAGCATCACGCATTCCGACCAATTCTCTATGCCCATGTTGGCTCTCCTTCTGCTCGCGTTGTGAACCCGGCTGGTCCGTCGCAGGCCGGGGCTGATCTGCCTTTAATCGACCCGCATCATACCGCCTTGCGTCGCGCGCTGCCCTCCCCCACAAAGATGCCGAACTGCTCGACGCGTTCCTCCAACCGCTCGAAGCGCCGTTGACAGAGGAAGTGCCCCACCGTCTCGCCCGATTCCGTCCGGGAGGCCCCGGTCCCGTCCCCATCGGCCAGGAGAATCTGCTGCGTAATGTACTCGGCAATCAGTTGTCGCTGCTCCTTCAGCATCCCGTGCAGCGTCTTCATCTTGTCATGCAGAACGACATTCTCTCGTTCGAGAGCCGCGAGGCGCTGTTGCGTCGTCAGTCTCAGAGTCTCCTGTGCCATGAATGCCAGCCTTCCCATCAAATCGAGTGCGATTGTCATGCGAGGCCCATGCCCTTGCGGCCCCTTTGCCGCCATTCGCATTTATCGCCGATCGGCCGTTGACATGATGAGAGCCATTGGCTGAGGCCCGGGCGGAAATTACTTGCAGGCAGGAGGTCGTCGGTTGGGTCATCGCCGGCGAACCGGCGCACGACACGCGTGCCAAAAAGAAACGGCCGGAGTCCCCTGCGGGCTTCCGGCCGTGTGTCACTCAGGTCCGATATTCATCAGGCTGATTTGTGATCGAGGAATCCCTCCAGCTTCCGGGCTCGCACCGGATGCTGAAGCTTGCGAATCGCCTTGGCCTCCACCTGGCGGACGCGTTCGCGCGTCACCTTGAAGATGCGCCCGACTTCCTCGAGCGTGTAGGTGTAGCCATCGCCAATGCCATAACGCAGCTTAATGATCTCGCGTTCGCGATAGGAGAGCGTCTTGAGCACCATATCGATGCGCTCTTTCAACATCTCCTGCGTCGCCGAGGCCACCGGTGAATCGACGTCGTCATCTTCGATGAAATCACCGAAGTAGGAATCCTCGCTGTCCCCGATGGGACGGTCCAGGCTGATCGGATGCTTGGAAATGTTCAGCACCCGCCGCGTCTCCTGGACGGTCATGTCGACTTCCTTGGCGATCTCTTCGATCGTGGGCTCGCGCCCCAGTTCCTGGTGCAGGAATTTCGAGGCACTGCGGATACGGCTCATCGTCTCGATCATGTGCACCGGAATACGAATGGTGCGGGCATGGTCGGCGATGGCCCGGGTAATAGCCTGGCGAATCCACCACGTGGCATACGTGCTGAACTTGTAGCCGCGGCGGTACTCGTATTTGTCCACGGCCCGCATCAAGCCCGTGTTGCCTTCCTGAATCAGGTCGAGGAAGCTCAGGCCGCGGTTGCGATACTTCTTGGCAATCGAGACCACCAGACGCAGGTTGGCACTGGAGAGCATGCGTTTGGCTTCTTCGTACTGGGCGAACACCCGTTCGACCGCCCGCAGCTTCTTCTCCAGCATATCCGGCGTCTCCAGGACCAGTTCCTGAAGTCCCAGGAGCTCCTGCTTGGCCGTCTCGATGTCCTCCTCCGTCATCATATCGGTCGGACCGACCTCGATCGTCTTCTCCAACTGACGCATCTTCTCGCACATGCCGTGGAGCTTGGCTTTCATCGGCTGAATGCGGCTGGTCCGCAAGCTCAACTCCTCCAGCAGGGTGGCAATCTTGCGGCGATTGCGACGCAACCGCTTGGCATCGGCCTTGTTGGCCGCCTTGTCCGGATTGCCATCGATCTTCCGGAAGAGCATCTGGTTGATGTCGAGCAGTTCATTGACGGTCTTGAGGTTGGCCACCATGCGTTTCCGGATGACCCCCTTGACCGTCAGCGGGGTCGTCCCGGCCTTGATCGTGCGGTCGAACGACATGCTCCCGTCATAGACCTGCTGGAACAAATCCACCGCGTTGCGGGCACAGTAGTCGGATTGGAGCATCTTCCGGCGGAAGGCCATGCGGGCGATTTCGATCTTGCGCGCCAGGGCAATCTCGTCCTTCCGCGCCAGCAGCGGGATCTGTCCCATCTGGGTCAGGTACATGCGAATGGGGTCATCGATGCGGCGGGAGACCTCGGCCTCGGCCAGGTCCTTCTCCAGCGTCCCACTGTCTTCGGAATCGTCGTCACCGTCGTCGCTGTCGTCGTCGCTGCCGGCCTCGTCGTCTTCCTCGAAGTCCTCGTCCGCCTTGTCCGCCTCGCGTACCTCCGCATCGTCTTCATCGACAAGCCGGACCCCCATCTCATCGAGGGTGCCGAGGATGCGCTCGAGTCGACTGGGACTCACCGCGTCGTCGGGCAGCGCATCGTTCATCTCCTCGTAGGTGAGAAATCCGCGCTTCTTGCCCCGGGCGATCAGCATCTTGATCAACTGCTCGGTGTCCTGCGCCTTGGCAGGAGCGGACGCTTCATTGGACGCTTCATTGGACGCTTCGTTGGATGATTCGTTGACTTTCGTCTGGTTCATCTTTTTGGTCGCCTTCTTTGCCTTCTTCTTTACCTTCTTCGCCACAATCCGAACTCCACTAAAGCGAAAATGCCAACGTCCACGATCATCACCCCCCCTGATTCAAACCCTCTATTTCGTCACGTCCCGCACCGACCCCTTGGGTACTACGGTCCACTCAAACCCACGGTTCATGCGGCCGACCTTTACCGGACCCGGCCGCTAGAGCATACCAATACTGTGCGGATTCCGGCGTTCCTCAGCCCCTTCGCCCTCGGAAACAGCCGGCCGCGGTTCCCGCCGTTCATCGGGCCCGAGAGCCTCAGAACGCGGTCCACGCCGGGACAGAACGTCAAGCGCGTCGTTCAGGCGAGACAGGTAGTTTCCTTTTTCCTCGCCCACCCTCTGAAGTTCCACCAGAGACTCGGCTAACGTCACTGATTCCGTCCGCGCCAACAACGAACTCATGGAAAAATCCTCGTCCGAGCGCACCACGTCCAATAACAGACCGGCGATCTGCCGTAGAATAGGCACGTCGAAAAGCGACTCGGATATCTCCCGCTCCACCTGGTGATACAGGCCGGGCTCATTGAGCAGCACCTCAAGGACTTCCCGCTGCGCCACGGCACCGAGTCCCTTGCCCCAATCGACCGTTTCGGCGCCGGCCCGACGGTCGTCTCCCGACGCCACCGTCTGTGCGGCTCGTTGCATCCTTTTGCCCAAGTCCGCGTTGATCTCCCGGGCCGTCAGCCCAATGATTTTCGAGAGCCGGTTGACGATCAGGCCGCTGTCGAGCACGGGGACGTTGTTCGCAGCCAGCCCCGTCGCCACCGCCTGGAGAAACTCGTTCAGGACCGCGCGGCGACTGGCCAGTGAGTCGTCTCCGGCAAAGGCCTCCCTCAGCCGGTCCCACTTGAACTTCAGCACATCCGCGGCCTGCTCGATGATCTGCGCGAACGCCTCGCGGCCGGCCCCCAGCAGGAAATCACACGGGTCCTTGCCTTCCGGCACGAACCCCAGCTTGATGTCCAGCCGCTGCGACAGGCACACTTCCAGCGCCCGGTTGGCCGCGGCCATGCCCGCGACGTCACTGTCGAAGACCAGAACGACCCGCTTGGCGTAGCGGCGCAGGATGCGCCCGTGCCCGGTGGTGAAACTGGTCCCCAGCGTCGCCACCACATTGTTGCAGCCGAACTGGTGGGCCATGATGACGTCGGTGTAGCCCTCGACCACGACGGCCGTTCCGGTGGCGACGATTTCGTGCCGGGCCTGCTCCAACCCGTAAAGGGTGTTGCTCTTGTCAAACAGCGGCGTCGTCGGTGAGTTGATGTACTTGGCCCCCACGTCGTTGAGCGTGCGGCCCCCGAAGGCAATGACGCGACCGCTCACGTCCGTGATCGGAAACATCAAACGGTTGACGAATTTGTCCTGGCCCGTGCCGGCACTGAGACCGCCGGGCTGGAGCAAGCGCGCCGGGATGCCCTTGGCCGCAGCCGCCTGGGCCAGCGCATTTGACGCGTTGGGCGCGACCCCGATCCGCCAGTGGGCAATGCTCTCAGCCGAAATCTGGCGCTGTGCCAGGTAGTCGCGGGCGACTTTGCCTTGCTGGGGATCGTTCAAACTCGCTTGGAAGAACTTCGCGGCCCAGTCGTTGAGCTTGGCCAACGTGTTGGGATTGATCTGGCCCTCCTGGGGACGCCCTTGCGGTCGCGCCGATCGGACGGCCTTGAGCTGGATGCCCGCACGTTCGGCCAACCGTTCCACCGCTTGCGGAAAGGTCAGTCCTTCCCGCATCTGCACGAACTTGAGAACATCACCACCGGCACCGCAAGCGAAACACTTGAAGATCTGTTTGGACGGGTTGACGTACATGCTGGGACGGTGATCCTGGTGGAACGGGCAGAGCCCGACCATTTCCCGGCCTTTCTTTTTGAGACTCACGTGCTCACTGACGACGTCAACGATATCGTTTGCCTGCTGCACCTGACTGATTGCAGCGTAGTCAAAGATCCCTGCCATGTGTAACTATGCACATCCTTCCTGATAGGCGCATCCCAACGGAAATCCTCCAAACCATTGAAGCATCGGTCAGAGGCCTGAGCCGGCCTCGGCGGCTCAAGAGGCTTGGCTACTAAATATAAAGCCCTGGAGGCGGGAAAGTCAAATCGGCCCCCTAGAACGGGCTTTCAGTACTGAAAAACCCCATTTCGCACTCATTTAGACACTTGGCCAAATGATACACAAGTCCGATATCGAGGCCACTTGCGACCCTCCTGGCTCCGCCCTTTTCCGCCCCCCTCTCGGGCGGTCAAGATCGCCTAGGGCAAACCGAAAAATCGCTGGGCCGTCTCCGTACTACTGTGCTCGAATTGCTCGCGACTGACTCCCTTCAACCGGGCCAGCAGCTCGGCGGTGTGGACCATGAGCGCCGGCTCGTTGGGTTTCTGCTTGCGCACCGGTTCGGGCGACATGTACGGGCAATCCGTCTCGACCATCAAACGATCGAGCGGGACCGCCTGGACGGCCTGGCGCGCCGTGTCCGCATTTTTGAAGGTTACCACTCCGGTAAACGAGATGTGATAGCCGCGTTCCAGGAGCAGGCTCGCCTGCTCGGCCGTGCCGCCGAAACAGTGGAAAACCACGCCCTGCAGGCCTGCGCCGCGTTCGTCGAGGATCTCAAGTGTCTCGTCGAAGGCATTGCGGGAATGGATCACCACGGGCAGATCCAACTGCCTGGCGATCTCCAGGTGAGCCGCGAAGACCCGTTTCTGATCGGGCTGTTTCGAGAAATTGTAGTGAAAATCCAGCCCCGTCTCACCGATGGCGACCACACGGTCGGAGCGTGCCAACTCCCGAAGCGCATCGAGAGCCGCTTCGCTCGCATCCTTGGCATCGTGGGGATGAATTCCTACCGTCGCGTACATATTTTCGTGCTGCCCAGCCAACTCCACCGCCTTGCGGCTGTCTTCCAGGCTCGTCCCGACCGTGATCCAGCCGGTCACGCCCACCTGGCGGCTGCGCTGCAATACGGCCGCGACATCGGCATCCAGCGGTTCAAACGTCAAATGACAGTGGGTATCAATCAGCACCATGAACCTCAGAGTAATTCTACGTCGTCTTACCCTCGCCTGCTCCGAAAGATGCGGGAATCGTCCCCCATGCGAGCAGCTCGCCCCATCGTACACTCATCTTGGGCCGTCGCCAAGCAACTAGGGAACGAAGGCATTCTGGTAGTGGCGCAGTTGCGGCCGGCCCGAGTGTCCCAGGACGACGGCAACGACGTCGAAACGAAAGGGACGCTCCTGCAAGTCGTGGCAGGCCAGGAAGTAACGCCCCGCCCGCGCCATCCGACGCTTCTTCGCGGGCGAAATGGCCGCTTCGACAGGGACGAAACGCTCGTCGGCGCGGGTCTTGACCTCAACGAACACGAGCATTCCGTCGGCATCGACCATGACCAGGTCCAGCTCGCCCGTCTGGCAAACCACGTTGCGGTCGAGCGTCTTGAGGCATTTACCGCGCAGGAAGCGCTCGGCGCGTCGTTCACCCCATCGGCCCAGCTTCGCCCGATCGGACAGCAATTTTCGCCTACGCAGGAACACGTGTGGCACCCTCCTGAATTCTGAGGTCTCGCTCACCCCAAATCCAGCATGACGCGGTCTGGCTAGAAAAAAGGCCGCACAACTCTGCGGCCTCTGTCATTCCCTTCCTTGTCCGGCAGCGGCCCGTCCCGCAGGCCGAAACGTCCCTACTTCGAGACGGTATGCGTGCTGTGACGCTGTTGCAGCCGAACCGCCTTGCCCGTCCGCTGGCGCAGATAGTACAATTTAGCCCGCCGGGTCTTACCGCTGCGAATGGCCCGAATATCCAGCACGTTGGGCGAATGGAGCGGGAATTTCCGCTCGACGCCCTCATTGTTCACGATGCGACGCACCGTAAAGCTCTCGTTGATCCCACGGCCCTCACGGGAAATCACGGTCCCCGTAAAGATCTGGGTGCGAACCTTGTCGCCCTCCCGAATCCGGCAGTGCACGTCCACCGTGTCGCCGATCTCGAAGTGCGGGACTTCCTTCTTCAGGCTCTGGCTCTCAACGAAATCAAGTATCTCAGTCTTCACCGAACAGTCTCCTTGAGCAGATCGTCTACCGACCTTTCGCGAAAACTCGTAGTATACGCATCCACAGGCTCGCAGGCAAGCGCTTTTTTCGGTGCGTTGTGATATTGTGGCATATCCCGGGCCACGCTCTGCACGCTGTGGCCCGGGACGCCTCCGAGAGGCCAAAACGCCTGTTTCCAGGCCTCTCGACCCAATGCCCGTGGTTGATCGGAGCCGGTGATCGGCTCAAATGCAACCGTTGGAGACGAGTTCTCGGGCATCGTCCCTTGTGTGGCACTGGGAAAGGCCAGATCGCAAGGCACCCCCCAGGGCCGCTTGCCCGGCAGGCACCGGGCCTGCGGGAACTGCTCGGCGTAGGCGCTGATCCGGCCCGTCGAACGTTCTTCAACTCCTTGACCCAGGCCAGTTTCTCATCGTCAATACCCTCCGGGTCCACCACTGTGCGGCGGCACCGTGAGAACATTCGCCGTAAACTCGGTTTGAGAAACGAGAAGATTCAGTCTGGTCACCTGTCTCCAGGCCTCGTTCGCCGACGAACCCGCCCCTTAGGCAAACGCATTGCCCCGTCGGCGGCCGGCCCAAGCGAGAACTCCCGGCCGCGTATTTGAATTCCGCCTCGAACTGTGGTATTCTGGCAAGGTGGCGTGAGAGCATCGGTAACTGCGTCGCCGTGGTTGACCGATCCGGTATTTCGATGCAAGTAGGAGATTTCGAATGAGTGGTCTCTTTGGCGTCGTCGCGGAAGGCACCTGTTCCGAAACCCTCTTCTATGGCACCGATTACCATTCCCACCTCGGCACCGAGTATGGCGGCATGGTCGTTCTGGGCGATGAGTTCGTTCGCCAGATTCACGACCTGAGCCAGAGCCAGTTCAAGTCGAAGTTCTTCGACGACTGCCACAGGATGGTCGGCAACAAAGGTATCGGCGTGATCAGCGCCTGCGACGAACAGCCCATCTACCTGAATTCGCGCTTCGGACCGCTCTGCCTGGCCACCGCCGGCATCGTGGAAAATACCGAGGCGTTGGCCGCTCAGCTTCTCAAGAAGGGGATCTCGTTCGCCGAGGTCGGTTGCAAGGGCGTCAACACAACCGAGTTGATCGGCAAGCTCATCAACCAGGGCACCGACCTGGTCGACGGCATCGAGAAGATGTTCGCCGCCATCGAAGGATCGTGTTCCTTGTTGCTGCTCAATCGAACGGGGATCTACGTCGCTCGTGACCGTTTCGGTTACACCCCCCTGGTGGTGGGCCGAAGTGCCGGGGCCTGGGGCGTGACCAGCGAATCCAGCGCGTTTCCGAATCTTGGCTTCGAGACCGTCAAATACGTCGAGCCGGGTGAGATTCTGTTGATCAACGAAGACGGGATCGTGCAGCGTAAGCCGGGCCGCAGGCATCCGGCCCAAACGTGCGCCTTCCTCTGGATCTATACCGGCTTTCCGGCCTCCAGCTACGAGGGGATCAATGTCGAGATCGTCCGCGAGCGCAGCGGACGTCATCTGGCCCGGCGCGACACGGACATCAACATCGATGTAGTCAGCGGCGTTCCCGATTCCGGCCTGGCCCATGGCCTGGGTTACGCCATGGAATCGGGCAAGCCCTTCCGGCGTCCCCTGGTCAAGTACACCCCCGGATACGGACGCAGCTACACGCCGCCCTCGCAGAAGACGCGCGACCTCATCGCCAAGATGAAACTCATCCCAATCGAGGAAGTCATCAGGGGCAACAGCATCGTCGTCTGCGAAGACTCGATCGTCCGGGGGACGCAACTGAAGAACTTCGCTATCAAGAAGCTCTGGGATTGCGGCGCCCGCGAGATCCACGTGCGTGCGGCGTGCCCCCCGCTGATGTTCCCGTGCCGCTTCAATCTCTCGACGCGCTCGATCGACGAATTGGCCGCCCGCAAAGCGATTCGCCAGATCGAGGGGCACGATCTGCTCGACGTGTCCGAGTACCTCGACCCAACCTCGCCCAAATACGAGCGTATGGTCGAGGTGATCCGACAGGACCTGGGGGTCACCACGCTGCGCTACCAGACAGTGGACGACATGGTGGAAGCCGTCGGCAAACCCAGGCATCAACTCTGCCTCTATTGCTGGACGGGCCAATGCCCGAAATCCGCCTGCCGGCGGACCGCGATCGACATCATGGAAACGAAGAAGCGATCGGGCAAGGGCAAGACCGCCGACGATCCATCGCAGCAGCAGCTCTGGTAGGCGGCCCAACGTGCGGCAACGTCTCTAACGACAGCCCCCTCCCGTCCCCGTGACACCTGCCTTTTCGCGGCTATCCTTGGTCCGCTGGTGGCACGCACAACGACATTCGAGTAGTATACGTGCCTGAGAATCACGGTGCCCGGCCGTGCAGCGCGATCGGATCGGACTTGGAAGAGGAGACCCCGCATGAACGAATCAGGCAGGACGAGACGACAGTTCTTGAAGGCCGTCGGCGCGACCGCCGCCGCCTTGACGATCCCCCCGGCCTACGCCGCCAGGGGAGCGAACGCGTTGGTGATTGACCCGCAACCCCGCTACGAATTGTCGCCGTATCTATACATGCAGTTCATGGAACCGCTGGGCACCACCGATGGATCGGTCGCCGCAGCGTGGGACTTCGGACGCGACTGCTGGCGGCCCGACGTGATCGACGTGACCCGCAAGCTGGCTCCGTCCATGATGCGTTGGGGTGGCTGCTTCAGCTCTTACTACCGGTGGAAGGAAGCGGTCGGCCCGCGCGACCGGCGCATCCCCATGCACAACATGTGTTGGGGTGGACTCGATACGAACCAGGTCGGCACGGTCGAGTTCATCGACTTCTGTCGACAGGTGGAGGCCGAGCCGCTGATGTGCGTGAATTTCGAGTCGGATGGCCGCAAGTATTGGGAGAAGGACCCCAAGGGCTCGGTCCGCTCGGCCGGCCCGGAGGAGGCCGCCGCCTGGGTGCGCTACTGCAACGACCCCGACGATAAGCTCCGCCGGTCCCACGGCATCGAGAAACCCTGTCCGATGCGCTGGTGGCAGATCGGCAATGAGACCTCGTACGCCCGCAACGCCTTCAACTGCGAAACCGCGGCTCAGAAAACCATCGCCTTCGCCAAAGCGATGCGTCAGGCCGACCCAGATCTGACCCTCATCGGTTGGGGCGACAGTGGCTGGGCCAAACAGATGCTCGAGATCGCGGGCGAGCACCTCCAATACATCGCGTTTCATCACATGTTCAATCCGGATCGCGACCGGGACAAATCGCCCCTGCGCGATACGGAATACCGCAAAGACCCGGCCCGAACCTGGGAACATCTGATGAACGCGCACAAGGCCCAGGAGGCCCGTATCCGGTGGATGCTGGAGCAGGTGGGTGACGATCCGACGCCGCTGGCGTTAACCGAGTGCCACTTCGCACTGCCGGGCCGCAATCGGTGTGAGGTCCTTTCCTCCTGGGCGGCCGGCGTCGCCAATGCCCGTCTGCTCAACGTCCACGAGCGGCACGGCGACCGGCTCAAGATCGCCACCCTGGCCGACTTCTGCGGGACGCGCTGGCAGGTCAACGCGATCATGATCCCCGTCCCCGGGGGTCGGTCGTTCATGATGCCCGTGGCGCGGGTGATGAGCCTGTATCGCCATCATTCGGGCGAGCAGGCCGTCACCGTCCAGCGGACCCCGGACGGGCTCGATGTTACGGCCAGCCGAACGGGCGACCGCCTGTACCTGCACGTCGTGAATACCAATCGTCAGCGCTCGGTATCGACCCAACTGGCCATCGACGGCATGGCGCTTGCCGCCGGACGCGTCTTCGAGCTGGCAGGCGACCCCGAGCACGAGATCATTCACGCCCAACCCAATGGAGTGACGCTATCGGAGAAAGCACTACCATCGGACGGACGCTGGACCTTCCCGGCCGCCTCCGTCTCGGCCGTGGAACTCGACGTGCCGACCGCTTAAGGGGAGATACCGAGCATGGCAGCAAAGATCAACACACGACGCGAATTTCTTAAGATGGCCGGGCTCGGACTGGCAGCAATCGCGACCACCGGTTCGCTCGGCCGCAGCGCAGAGAGTCAGGCCCAGAAGAATGTGGATAAGGCCTTCTTCATTCGCCCGGAAGAACTCACCCTGAAGTTCCATCACAGCGGCGCCAAACGCCGGTTCTCGTTTGCCCATTTCGAGGGCACGCCGCAGGCCTGGAAGAAGGCATGTCGTGCGAAGTTGGCGGAACTGATCGGCTTCCGTGAGCCGGCGCCGTGCGCTGCGCAGCTCGTGCGATCGATCGAACACGAAGGTGTCCACGTCGAGGCGTGGGTGATGCGCGTCGACGAACAGCTTTCCATCCCCGCCTACTTGCTCTCGCGCGAACCAAAGCGCAAGAGCACGAAAGCCGTCATGGCCATCCACGGCCACGGTGAGGCCGAACCCTGCATCGGCATGTACGAGGACTATCACCACCGTTTCGCGTTGCGGCTGGCCCAGGCCGGACACCTCGTGGTGTGCCCCGAGTTGCGGGGATTCGGCGCGTTAGGGGATATGGCGTTCGGCGACGAACGCTATTGCCTGGACTATTGGAAATCAACGCGAGGCCGGCAGTTCACGCTGATCTCGGACGCGTTCCTCTACGGCCAGACTGTGATCGGCCAGACCATCGCGGACCTGCTGCGCTGGGAAAACTGGCTCAGCGACAACTACGGCGTACAGACCGTCGACGTCGCGGGCATCTCGTACGGTGGGGATCTGGCCGTGACCTATCCCGCCTTCAGCCGGCGAACCGGCAAGATCTACACCAGCGGCAGTATGGGCTCGTTCGAAGGCATCTTCTCGCGGTGCTACAACGCCCCGGCCCACGGCATCCCGGACGTCCTGAACTGGCTGGATCGCAGTGACATCGCGGGGCTCAGTGCCCCCCGCCCGATCCGGCTCCACTATGGCGAACTGGACGCCCCAGGCCCGCGCAACAATTCGGCCGCCTACAACGAGACGGTCCGGCCTGCCCTGGCGGAACTCAAGCAGATCTACCGAGCCTTCGGCGCCGAGTCACAGGTCAGCCTGTACGTCACGCCCGGCTCGTGGCACGAGATGGACAACGACGATCTGCGGAAGTTCCTTGGGAGCTGACACGTGCTGTAGGGTGGATTCCTAACGCACGCGTGGGTCAAGGACCCACCCTACGCGGCTCGACGCCCAGCAGGTGGCGCACGAAGAAATCCATGCGGCGCCGGCTCGCGTACGGTGTCTCACCCACGCCGTGACCGCCCCCGGGGACGATCAGGAAATCGAAGTCCTTGTCCGCTTTGATCAAGGCGTCGACCACCTGCATGGTTGAGGACGGATCGACGTTGCGGTCGAGCTCGCCCACCGTTAGCAACAGCTTGCCCTGCAACTTATGGGCGAGCGTGACATTCGATTGTTCTTCATAGTGCGGGCCGATCGGCCAACCCATCCACAGCTCGTTCCACCAGATTTTGTCCATGCGGTTATCGTGGCAGCCACAGTCGGCGACGCCCACCTTGTAGAAATCGCCGTGGGTCAGCAAGCCGGCCAGCGTGCTCTGCCCACCGGCCGAACCGCCGTAGATGCCGACCCGCGTCAGATCCATGTAGGGATACTTCTTCGCGGCCGCCTGCATCCAGAGAATCCGGTCGGGAAAGCCCGAGTCACCCAGGTTCTTCGCGCAGACGTCGTGGAAGGCCTTCGAGCGATATGACGTGCCCATGCCGTCCATCTGTACCACGATGAAACCGAGTTCGGCAATGGAGTGCTGCTTGGTCTGCAGGCCAAACGATTTGGGTACGAACGCGCCCTGTGGCCCGGCGTAGATTTGCTCGATCACGGGATAGCTCCGCTGTGGATCGAAGTTGCTCGGACGAATGACGATGCCATAGATGTCGGTCGCGCCATCGCGGGCCTTGGCGACGAATCGCTCCGGCGGCCGCCAGCCGGTGGCCAGCAGGTCGCTCCAGTCGCCACGTTCCAGTTCGCAGATCAGGCGGCCCTCCCCGGCGCTGCGCAGTTCGGTCACCGGGGGCTGATCGACACGCGACCAGCGGTCGATGAGGTAACACCGATCGGGCGAGAACGTGACGTCGTGCGTGCCGTCCCCTTCAGTGAGCACGACCAGACCAGTCCCGTCGAAGTTCACGCGGCACAGGTGCAGGTAGTATGGGTCCTGCCCGGGGCGAATGCCGCCGGCGCGGAACCAGATCTGCCTCGCTTCGTCGTCGACGCTCTCGACGCCTCGCACGACCCAGTTGCCCCGCGTGATTTGGTTCTTCACCTGGCCCGTAGTCGCATCGTACAGGTAGAGGTGGTTCCAGCCATCGCGCTCCGACATCCAGATGATCTCGTTGGCATCCTCGACGTAGTCGTTGAATTGCTTGCCCGCATAGTCGATGAAGGTCTCGCTGGTCTCGTCGACAATCGTTCTGGCCGCCCCGCCGTTGGCCTCGACGCTGACGATGCGCAGCACCTGATGGCCGCGCTGGTTGTAGAGAAACGTGAACCGGCTCGAATCGGGCGACCAGCGAATCTCCGAAATGCTCCAAGGATTGGGAAACAGCTCATCATCGATCACCGTGTGACGCTTCGTAGCGATATCGAACAGGTGCGGCTTGGCGATCGGAATGGCATCACCGGGCTTGCGATAGTCGAGCGTGTGCAGCTTGGGCTGTAACTGATCGTCCGGCGCCGACTCAACCAGATAGACCTTGCGATCGAACCCATCGTGGACGCGCAGCACGAGAAGTTTCGCGCTGTCGGGCGACCAGTAGAAGCGCTCCGAATAGGCGTCTTCCTCAGTGCCATCTTCGGTCAGCGCAACTTCCTCTTCCGTCGCCGTGTCGCGCACGTAGAGATTGTGGTCCCTGATGAAGGCGGACCATTTCCCGTCGGGCGAGTCGCCTCGAGGCGGGCCGTTGCGACGTTCGCGCGATCCGCGCCGGCGGGCCGCCTCCTCGATCGTCTGCTCGTCGATGATCGCATCGGCCGGCTGATCCTCGGCCATGAACGCGATCAGAACCTCGCCCTCGCTGTCGGTGACCAGCCAGAGATGGCCGGCGAAGGTATGCTGGCGATGCTGCGCGCCGGGCGCCAGCGTGGTGTAGTGGCGACGCTCTCGGCCTGACTCGAGCCAGTGGATCTCGACGTCGTTTTCCGTGCGGTTGATGAAAGTAATCGCGGTTTCCTCACCGCTCTGTTGCCCCCGGCGACGTCCCCAGCGAAACGGACGCAACGACGTCGTGGCGCGTTCGTCCCGCGTGGTGGCCTCGACCTCGTACGAGTCCAGGTCGCACTGCCACCATTTCCCATCAAAACTGAAGGTCAGAGTCGATCCGGAATCGTCGTAGATCAGCCGGTCGATGGCCAGCCGATGGGCCTGGACCTCTTGCCCGGTGGCCTGGGCCAGGCCCGCAGCGAGGCGCTCGTGGTCGAAGGCCTCGGTACGCGTGCCCGCCAGGGCATCCACCAGGACGAACGCGCGGGCTCCCTCGGCCAGATCGTTGCGATACCAGAACCGCGTATTGCCCTCCAGCCAGTGCGGCGTCACGCGGTCTTTGTACACCTTGTTCGCGGTGGTCTCCCGCAGTTTCAGGGCCCGCTCGTAATCCGAGCGCGTCCCCTGGGCCAGGCTGTCGGCCACTAGGCCCAGCAATATGGCCACGATGACACTGACAACGACAATCCTGCCAACTCCTCGATCGTTCATACTCTCCACCTATCGCATCGAACCCGGGAAACCATCCGTCACACAGCTCGTATCCTATCAGGTGCCACCGGCCGGGACAAGGGCCGCCCAGTCGGCACCCGGTGCGGGCCTTTTCCAGACTTGAGCGGGTGAGCCGACTGCGTTAACATAGTGGGGCCCCAAGCGTCTTAGAGGGAGAATATGGAGTTTCACTGCCCAACCTGTGGTCATAAGCTGACGGTGCCCGACAGCAAGATCGGCAAGCAGGGCCGGTGTCCGCGCTGTCGCGAGGTCCTCACCGTCCCGAGCCCCGAGACCCAACCGAAGCAGGTGCCACTCGACGGGCGGCTGCTCGATCTGCCCGAACCGGCCGCGGAAGACAAAACCGAGACCAGCTATGAAGAGCTCCGCGCCGCCTTCGGTGGCCGCATCCTGGAGCGCGAGGAGCTTCCCGAGCGAAAGTACCCGTGGATGCTGGATATCTTCCTCTATCCGGTGAATCGCTCAGCGCTGAGCATTCTCTTGATCTGTGCGGGTGGCTCGCTCGTGCTGCGCATCGTGGCGACATTCTTTATGGGCGCCATGGGTACCATCAACGTCCTGATCATCTTTTGGGTCGTGTCCATCATGGCCCACTGGGTCGGATTGCTCCTGCTCGTTACCTACATGTACTGGTACTTCTGCCGGTGCATACGAGACAGTGCCGAGGGTCAGATCAGGGCGCCCGAGACGTTGGCCGAAACACCGGGCCTGGGGGAGCTGTTGGGACAGAATCTCAAGCTCATCCTCTGTAGCACGGTCTGCCTGGTACCCGCGATTATCCACTGGGGCGAGTCCGGCGATATGAACCAGCTTCCCTGGATCCTAGGTGGCGCCGGTGATTTCCTCCTCACGATGGCCTTGCCGGTGGAGGTTCTCCGTCACGTAGCCGGCGCCGAGCAGCCCATTCCTTGCTTTGGTTCGACCCGAGGAATCGACCCGACCTTCTGGGCCCTGTGGGCCGCCGGCAACTTCATCTTCCCCATGGTCCTGCTGGCGATGGTTATGCACGAGAGCCTCTTCAGCGCGCTCAACCCCATCCTCCTCATCCGTTCGATCTTCAGGACTTTCTTTCAGTACGTTGCGCTGGCGCTGGCCTGCGGCGTGCTGTCCTTGCCGCTCTCAATGGTCTATTTCCTGATCCTCAGCCCAGGCCACTGGCACCTCGCCTACGCCCTGTTGGCCGTGGCCTTCTACCTCCTGCTGATCATGGCCCACCTGCTCGGCCGCTTCCACTTCAAGTACGACGAGCGACTCTATTGGGACACCTAATCGTCGTCGTGGCCAGCCCGACCTCGGCCCCGGACATAGCCGATGCTGTCCGGGTCATGCACCAGTAGCGAATCCTCTTTGTTAGCGGGAAAAGTATGAGGAAGCATCGGCAGCACGCCCATGGGATGAATGGCACTGCCGTGCATTTGGGGGCTTGTGAGCGCAGAACCCAAGCATGAATCTCAAGAGACTCGTGTGAATTTTGTCATCAATCAAATATTGCTCCGGTCCAACCGGAATACTATGATCGTTT
>Ga0272443_10003910_pt1 | contig 16950 bp, 18 predicted proteins | sample SSMAcet12_FD_193581 | JGI IMG/M metagenome (GOLD analysis project Ga0272443, IMG submission 193581) | Marine sediment archaeal communities from Little Sippewissett salt marsh, Falmouth, MA, United States - SSM-Acet-12 | ecosystem: Environmental > Aquatic > Marine > Wetlands > Sediment ... | reverse complement strand
CGGCTTTACCGCGTTACCCCCCCCCCCCTCCCTGTTAGCGGCTAACCTAGAGAAGTTGTTTTTGAAAAGGTGGCTACCAGCTTTCACGATTTCGCGTAGCCGAAGACAACACTAATGTCGCAAACGGAGCGTGGTTTAACTTCCGAGTTCGGAATGGGTTCGGGTGGGTCCCACGCCCTTTGGCCGGTTACCAACCATACAACCCTAGGGCTTTTCTTTAAACGTTTCGGTGGGGTCTAAATACTGGAATTCCACGACCCAGATGTACATCTCTGGGTCGTATTCTCCGTATATCTCGGTCCATACTTTCTTGAACTCTGTTTTTTCGGTGAATCCTTCTCTCTTGACATCTTCTGGTGTGATGTCGCCGAGGTATTGCGGGTAGATGTCTGTGATGAGTATCTTGTCGGGTAAGGTGGTTTGGTAGTTTTCGCGTAGGCTGTATTTTCGTCCTATTTTGAGTCGTGGTTGTTTTAGTCGTCGAGTTTGTGTTTTGGTGCCTTCCCTTATTTTTGTGATGAATTGTTTTTTGAATAGTAGGGTCAAGTGTGGTTTTGATTTGGTTTTTATTTGGTTTAGTTATTGTGTGTAGAGTTTTAGCAAATATTAGAGACACGGTCACTATTTGGGATTAAATTCTATGGTTTTACACCATGAATAGAATATTTTATATTCAACATCAATTAAAACATTCTATAATCATGAGGGGGACTCCAATTCTACCGGATTACCCTAAAGTAGTATTGGATGGGAGCGCTGTAGTCATCCATTACGAGAATGGGGAACGCGAAGTTTGGGGATATGAACCTAATGTGAAGATTGCTAATGAGGTAGCCTCAGATATTGAGATTGGGTTAAAGGCCATTAATTATATCTCTCTGGAGTTGATGAAGGATCTAAGTGAGCTTGCTGAGCAGGTAGGAACGCTAGGAATACCCGAGGAATACGTCAACGAGTATATCTATGAAGGTTACTGCAGGTTATCAAAATGGTTTCAAGAGCTAGATACAAAAACAAAGATAAGACAAGAGAAGCGTATACAATAATTTTTAAGTAAAGAATGGTTTGAATCTATAGGTTATGAAGAGGGATTTGTCTCGGAGCGTCAGGAGAAAACAGGTTCTGGGATATGTTTTGGATAAGGGCTTTGATGGAGCAAGCATCAGAGAGATAGGAAACCAGTTAAGGGAATCAGACCAAGATGTCCCTATTGCAGCTATAATTAGTCTTCTAGATAGGTTGGTTGAGTCAGGGCAATTAATTGAGAAAAGGAACGAAGTCACACAAGGGTATTTCCGTAGATTCTTTGACCCCAGATATGTGCAGAGTAATAACCGTTCTTAGAGGCTCCCCCTGTTGGTGGGGGTAAACTTATATCTTGTTTTTGCATGCTCATGTGTTGGCGGGGCTGTGGTCTAGTGGCTATGACGTTGGGCTCCAGAATATCATAATCTATGAAAACCGACCCTTCGGGGAATGAGGAGTTTCTGGAGCTGGGGAAACCCAAATGCCGAGGGTTCAAGTCCTTCCAGCCCCACCACCTTTTCATTTTAAGGATTTTTCATACAATGAAAAGTGATGGTTTAGGTTTCCATATTCCTTTTTATAACAAACTCGGTGATAACCGCCGTATCAGATATGACGCCCCCTATTCTCATCGTTGACGATGATGAGGACATTCTAGAGCTATACAAGCTCATCTTAGAAGACGAAGGATATAGGGTGGATACTGCTACAAACGGTAAAGAAGCATTAGAAAAAGCTTTGAAAAATAACTACTACCTAGCATTACTGGACTTTGTATTACCGGATATCAAGGGAACAGAAATCGCAACAGAACTCTGCATCAAACAAAAAATCACAAAAATTCTATTCATCACAGGCTACTCACATATTTTCGACTTCATTGACCCGGTCTATAAGCAGAAGTGCAAGGTCTTACTGAAACCAGTCTCAGGTGAGACTCTAGTTGAGTCGGTCCGTGAAGCTCTAGAGCCTGTTATGTTGCTTGATGTTCCAGAGTTGGTGACCACAATTTGAATCTGAGGCTCAAACTATTCACGTTATTTAGTGTTACATATCTGCTCATTTTCATAGTGATACAGTTCGCTTCTAACTCGGTTCTCCTTGGGGGCATGGAGGAACTTGAGAATAGGGAGATAACTGGTGAGACAGCGAATGGGGTAGCGTCTGTGAAGCAGAGAATATCCGATATTGAATACGCTACGAGGCGTTTCGCTTCATATGATAATATTTACCGTTTCACGAAGGCGCCCGACCTTGTTTCGGAGGAATATGTGTGGAGAGTTGTGAACGATGCGGCGTTATCTGAATCAAACATCAACTATGTGATTATATTTGATTTAGAAGGTGAATCGATTCTAGAGAAAGGATACTATAAAAACTCAAAAATAGCGGTATCCGAGGAACTTGTTAACTTTTTCGAGATGAACAGTATCCTCGTTGTACACCAGAAGGTAGACAGCAAGCTATCTGGGTTACTGAAAACACCATTAGGATTATGCGCGATATCATCTCAGCCGATTAGCTCTGAGGAAGATAAAATCGTAGGCTCCATGGTATTGTGCAGTTTGATAGAAACAGAGACTGAGAAGGCGACTAGTGATCCCACACTGATGCAAGTAAATCTAGTTCCATTAACAGAAAATATACCAGCGCATACTGCGTCCATCCTCCATGAGATAACCAATGATGACCCAATATATGTCGAGAAACCCAATGAAGACACCATAAAAGGATACTCAGTTGTTAATGACCTCTATGGAAACCCAGCTATCTTAGTGGCCGTTGAGGCACCCCGCTTGATATACGGAATGGGTGAGAAGATGGTGAACTATTTTGTACTCTCATTCGTCTTGATCGGAATATCTATTGGTATGTTGGCAATACTCGCTTTGAATAGACTCGTAATAATGCCACTGAGCAAGCTCAGCGGAGAAGTAGCTGAGATAAACCCACAGACCATCAACGAAACAAGTGTAGCAATACCAGGGGACGACGAGATAGCCCGACTAAGCCAAGACATTGAAGGGATGCTCAAGACCCTCAGAGAATATCAGAACAGGATGAAAGAGACAGAGCGAATGGTATCCATCGGAGCAACAGCTACCATGGTTGGACACGACCTACGTAACCCGCTTCAAGTTGTAGTAATGTTGACGGATTTAATCAAGAAAAAAATCAACCGACTCAGCGACGATGAACAGCATCAAGAAATAGAGAGACTAACCAACAGAATCAAGGAACAGGCAACATACATGAACAAAATAGTCTCAGACCTTCAAGGATTGACAAAGGGATTGAGCCTTGAGATAGAGGATGTTTACTTGGTTGAGATGGTTGAGGGTATATTAGAGTCAGTGCAGATACCAGAGAACATCTTCAGTCAAGTCTATTTTGAAGAGGACTTCCCAGAGATATTCGCGGACAAGGCAAAGATTCAACGAGTATTAACTAACCTCATCATAAACGCGATCCAATCAATGCAAACAGGAGGCGAACTTGTGGTAAGAGGGCATAAGGACGGCAAAAAAGTCTGTATCAGTGTCATTGACACAGGCTGTGGTATAACGAAACCAAACCTCGACAAAATATTTGATCCACTCTTCACTACGAAAGCAAAAGGAACGGGGCTAGGTTTGACGGTGTGTAAGCGTATCGTGGAGGCTCATAGTGGAGAGATATTTGTAAAGTCTCATCAGGGAGTGGGTACAATGTTCACAATTTTTCTGCCCATAAAACAGGAACCAAAATCGGTTGAGGATAAAACGGAAACCGGAATCGATTATGCGAGCTATCATGAGCACATATTGCCAAGCTGTCTCTAACTGGGTTTTACTGATTATTGTTCCATAGTAGGTTTAAAGTGGAAAACGGATTGAAAGAGGATTAGATTGAACTGGGTCTTGATTGTCGCGGGTCTCATACCACTATGGGCAGCCCTGTTCATAGTTTTTTCAAATATGCGAGTCCTCAAGGACGACACCCCAGTTATGATACCCGAACCAATACAAACAATGCCTCAACAACCTCAACCACAACAATCACTAGAGCTAGAAATACTGGAAGACCCACCAAAAGAACAAGCACCTGAAGAGAAAAAAAGCCTATTCGGAGGCTTACTCGGGAGATTCAAGAAAGAGGAACAAGATGAACTGTCTCTTGAGGAGGAGATAGCATTTGTCGAGCCAGACACTGAGCAAGGCGTCTCGTTTGGTATCCCCAAGGGTTTGAAGCGCATCTGGGGCGTCTCATTGATTCTGGTGTTCATTGCTTGTTTAGCATATGGAAGCGATGTAGCCTTAGCTTACATCTTCAAAGAGTACCGGTGGGTAATAGGAACCACGAATCCGTGGAGTAGTCAGCTTGATAATGCCTCAGTGGCTACGGCAGCGATAGCTGGATTAGCCGTAATGGTGTCTACGCTGAAAACGGGTATTCATTTATTACGAAACTAGCGATAAAGATTAGAACCGCCAAACGAATCAATGTGTATGGTTATTCGTGATACGGTTCTCCTCGGAGACCCAAGGCTCAGGGAGATAGCTGAGCCGGTTAAATTTGATAAAAAACTACCTCAGATGCTGGAAGACCTGAAAGACACATTAACAGAACACCAACGAATCTATGGGATGGGCAGAGGAATCGCAGCCCCCCAGATCGGTTACAATAAACGAGCAGTCTACGTAAACAGCCCCAAGTATACAAGCTACCTCATCAACCCCGAGATAGTCTGGAGAAGCCCCGAGACCTTCGAGGTATGGGACAGCTGCTTCAGCATGGAGGCAAAGTTCTTCGTAAAAATCACCAGAAACAAGAGCATCAAAGTCAAGTATGTTGACGAGAACCAAGAGTTCCACAACGAGACCTTCACAGACGATATGAGTGAGCTACTTCAACACGAGATCGACCACCTTGAAGGCATCATGTGCAGTGACAGGTTGACCGATCCACGGAACATCGCCATGCGTCAAGAATGGGAGAAACGTTACCGTACCCCCGGTTTAGGTATGTAACTTTCATAGTTCTTATAACGTAGAATTCGTCCAAAGTTTTAGTTTGAACACGAAAACATTAGCCATGCTCCTCATAGGAATCATCATCGGTTCCGTGGCTGGCTACTTCGGTAACTACATGGTTACTAAACCCATCTTAGATGATTTTCAGGACAGGCTCTACACGCTGGAAGAAGACTATGATACACTTGAATCCAACTATAACAACCTGACATCGGACCACAACGACCTTCAGGTACAGCTAGAGACACTGCAAGGAGCCTACTCTACGCTTCAGAACCAGAAGACAACCCTTGATGAGGAGTATCAGGCGCTCACAGAGCAACTTGAGACATTAGAGGCATTGTACGAGTCCCTCCTAGAGGATTACCAGACGAGCCTCGGGGGACTCGATTTTTCTAATCAAACAATACAGGTCACAGAACGCAACTATACTTGGACCTATAATGATCAGACATACTCGATGAGCCTAGTGGTTCCCGAGCCCATGTATGAGTATTATAGCACCAAAGAGCGATACGAGACATCAGACTACAGAGGCTATATCCTCCACCCATACGATGACGCCTATATTGAGTTAATGGGGAGGGAGTTCGACAAGATAGCGGCAATGGACAACCTCACAAAGGTTCAGGAAGTTGAATTAGTCACATCCTTCGTTCAAAACCTCCACTATCTGACTGATGATACTACGGGATTCGATGAGTACCCCAAGTTCCCAGTAGAAAGCCTCGTTGATGAAGGAGGAGACTGCGAGGACACAAGCATACTGTTATCCCATTTACTTGAGGCAATAGAAATAGAGACCGCTCTACTAACCTTACCCGGACACATGGCAATAGGAGTAGAGATGAACGCCACAGGAGCCCACTGGGATATCGGGAACACCACCTACTATTATCTTGAGACCACAGTACCCGGGTGGGAAATCGGAAGCATCCCCATTGAACACGTGGGAAAAAGTGTTGAAGTGAATGTTGTGAACGAGATACCGTTCCTCAGCCATACATGGGAGGCTACCCGTAAAAACGAGGTCGTCACAGCAACAATCATCTACACAAATGATTCTCCTGTAAATGGCACCGGATACCGGGCGTGGATAGGAATAGAGCTTGATACAGGTGAGTTATGGTCAGATAGTATAGGAGATGAACTTGACCTAGCTTACGGGGAATCAAAGACCGTTACATTGATGACACAGGGGCCGAGACACGATACCATGCGTTTAGCGGTGGGAGTACTGACCCCTGATGGCGAGATCATAACCAAGAAGTATAGCACCTATTTCACGACGCGATAATTCGCCTTTTATCCAACCAAACCATGCAATAGTTATGGAGTTCTACGAGGTCGTCAAGACCAGACGAAGCATAAGATCATACAAACCCAAAGAGATACCCAAGGAAACAATGAAACGCGTCCTAGAGGCAGCACGAATCGCCCCAAGCGGACACAACAGACAGTTCTGGAAATTCTACATAGTGGAAGACCCAATGAAGAAAAAGGCTACAGCGGAGGCATGTAAAGGTCAGATGTGGATCGCTGAGGCACCAGCAGTGATAGTTGCCACCGGGTGGAAGGTTCCCTTCAGCAGAGGAGGCTACATGGGGGACATGACCTTCACAATGGATGTAAGCATCGCGTTCACCCAGCTACTCTTGGCCGCAAGAGCCGAGGGACTAGGCACATGCTGGATAGGAGACTTTAGCAATGATGCCGTGAAGAAGGCATTGGACGTACCAGAGAATGAATACGTGGTAGCGGTGTCGCCCATCGGTTACCCGGATAAGGGTGCCTTCTCTGAGAATACTAAGCGGAAGAGTCTCGAAGAGATAACCGAGTGGATATAATTGAAGGCAAAGCTCGCTGTCTTTGATATGGCTGGGACCACGGTTGATGACAGGGTTGATGGATTACCCCTAGTCCTGAAGAGCTATGATGATGCGCTGCGTGGTCACGGTGTATCTGTGCCCATGGAGGTATTGAATGCCCAGCGTGGGCGTGATAAATGGACCGTCATCCAGGAGCTTGGAGGCGAACACGCAGAAGCCATATACAGCGACTTTATCGCGGTTCTCAAAGCCAACACAGGTAAGGTAAAAGAGGTCAATGGGACATCAGAGACATTCACGTATCTCAAAGAGCATGATATCCGCATTGTTTCCTCAACTGGCTTCCCAACAGAGGTAGCTGAGCCCATAATCGAGAACCTTGGCTGGCTAAAAGCAGGTTTGATTGATAGCTGGGTGTGCAGCGAGCAGGTAGGAGCAAGCAGACCAGATCCAGCGATGATTCTACACGCTATGAAAAAGTATGGGGTCTCTGAGAAGCGGGCTGTGTTGAAGATCGATGATACCGTGAAGGGCATCGAGGAGGGTTTGAACGCTGGGGTCTATACAATCGGCGTCTTGACGGGAACCCAAAGCATACAGCAGCTTGGAGCAGCAGAACCAGATACCATCCTCAAGAGTATAGCAGAGCTACCCGATTATCTAGTTGAGAAAGAACTAGTATAGGGTTTCCTCGTTCTCGTCTATCCAGAAATAGACCATCAGGAGAGGTATCATCACTAACCCTATCTGGATGAGGAAAGGTACCTCATGACTCACGTTATCATACAACCAGCCACCGGTCAGCTGACCTATTGATGACGCGATGAGCCTGAAGAAGCCTTGGCTTCCATTTACCTTGCCTCTATGTTCTTTGGCTACTAGTCCTGTTTGGAGGCTGCTTATGGCGCTGTTTGATAAAACATTAAGGACACCTACTAGCATCATGGCTATGAGGACTCTTAGGAAGCTCCCATTGACGAATAGGATTATGACAACTGCCCAGAGTAAGTATGATAATAGGATGGGTTTCTTCTTCCCCACCACATCAATGAGCTTACCACTAGGTATGGCGAGGATTATCATAGATACAGGTAACGCTGTCATGAGATAGCTGAGCTGAAGCTCTGTGATTGCTAGGTCTTTGACTATGTAGAGTGTGAGGATGGGTTGGAAAAGCCCGCTGGTGAAGTTTGTGATTACATCAACGAGGAAAAGGATGAAGGCGGCTCTTGGAACCAGCTTCCATACATCAATGCTCTCACGCATACTCACCGGGTAAGAACTCATCATCTCACCCAGATTGACTTTCTCGGGGGTTTCCACGGTCTCAGTGAGCCTAGTTCTGAGAAGCCCAGCAATGAGAAACCCAAAGATCACAAGCTTATACATGAGCCGCATGCTGGGCACCAATCCATAGAGTGTGAACAGGTACCCTGCCAGAAGGGGAGCTGGTGTGGTGGATACGCTTGCTATTAGGTTGATGAGGCTGAAACCCATGCCTCGTTTCTCCTTTGGTAAGGAATCAGAGACAATGGCGTTGAGTGCCGGCTGATAGATTCTGCATACGCCAGCGATTACTGCTCCAACCATTATCCACTCCCAGCTAGGAGCATAAACATAGAACAAACGAGCAAACGCCGCGATGAAAGTCATGGTTGTGATAAGCCATTTACGACCGTATTTGTCGGTGAAGTAGCCGCCGGGTATCTGAACCGCTGCAGCCGCGATGGTCTGTACCGCACCGATCAAACCGATGCCTGTGGCTGTTGCGCCCAGAGCCTCAACGTATAACGCATAATAGGTGCCCGGTAGCTCCGTGAAAAGGTCCAGTATGAGCCAGCTGAGGATCATGATGAGGAAGTTGCCTTGGATAAACCCAAACTCGTCTCTGAGACGCTGGACTAGGTTTCTCCTTGGTTTTCCTTCCTCTTCACTCAAGGTATGTCTACTCAGTCTTGACGGGCTCGTTGCTTAGATTTATGGCTGGGTCTACTTGAATTGTGTCACTGTACTCTACGGTGCCTTTGATGTAGCAGCCCTTCTTTATGGTGACATTCTTTCCCCGTATATTGTCGCATTGGACATTCTCAAGGGTGATATCTTCACCGGTGATATCAGAGGTGACTAGGCTGCCCATGTTTCGCCAGTCCTCGTGGCTCCTCAGAATATTGATGTAGTCAGAGGTTATGCCGTCTCTGATGTAGCTCTCGTCTCGGCTGAGCCTAGCTTCAAAGGACTTTCCCTGAACCCGTCCATTAACCCGCATCACACCGCTGTACATGATTCGGTCTTCAGAGATCAGATCGCCTCCAAACTCGATTGATCCACTTGTCTCGATCTCACGTCCAATCAAGCCACCCTCTCGTACATGGGTGCTGCCTGAGAGCCTAGCGTAGTCGGTTTTGAGGCTCTTACCGATCTTGATGCTGCCTGATTTTGTTAGCTCCTCACACTCTAATGAGCCTTCAATTAGGGCCGAGCCACTGAATTTAACGGTATCAGAGGCTAAGTCGCCCTCTATTTTTGTTGATCCGCTGGTCTTGAGGTCGTGGAGTTTGAGTCCTCCGGGGATTGTGCTGCTTCCGCTTGTGCTTATTGAGTCTGAATTTACGCGTCCTGAGCCTGATATTTTGAGTGTTCCGTATCCTGGTAGGGTTAGTCTGCCTGATCCGGATATTCTTGTGTTGGGTAATTCACTATATTCCATCTTATTCTCATTGAATTGTGAAGTAAATTTACTTTTAAAGCAGACTCACGAGTCATACTCAAGACTTGTAGTCACAAATTGTTACTACTCAAACGGCGTCTCGGGGTTATGTATCTTTAGATACGTGTACACGAAGCCAGTAGCCAGCATCACAGACTGAAGGACCCATGGTAAACGGGGATCAATGTGATAGATTAGGCCACCAACGAGGCTTCCAAGGGTTTTTGGGAAGAATATGAGGAAACCGGATGCGAACCCAACACCTGAGACTCCGAGGCTCATACCGCTACCCAGTCCAGCCATTATCCTACCCCTGATCTCTCTGGGGATGCTGTCAGCGAGATAGACCTGTGATGATATCCAGATGAATACGCTGCTCAACGTGATCAAGGAGTACATGGGTAAAGCCAGCCAGAATCCCTGTGCTTGTGTGAATCCGAACATGCTCAGTACGCCGAGGGCTAACCCGAAGAGCATGCATTTTCTCGCGCCATAATGGTCAACGATCTCCCCGATGAAGAGGCTTAATACTGCACGTGCTACGCCGCTCCATAGTAATATGACACCCCAATCATAGGCGGTCAAATTTAAGGCATCGGTGGCGTAAAGAATCCAGAAAGGTAAAATCATGCTGCCGAGGAAGCTCAGCAACATACTTACAGCGGTATAGCTCCGCACATTCTTCCAAACCCATATCAAGGACTCGTTTGTATTCCGGTAGGCGGTGCTGAATAATCTGACTGGGTTCCATTCAATCTCCTTGATATCAGTGATGGTCTCGCGGAGGAAATAGAGCCGCATAATAGCGACTATTATACCAACTATGAAGCTAAGGGTAAAACCGATGCGCATGGCAGGCACAAGCTCAAACCTTGCGATAAACAAGCCTCCAACATATGGGCTTAGGATTCTGACAAGGTTTGGTAAAGCAAAGTTGAACCCATATAGACGTCCACGTTCACCTACTGGAATGCTATCAGCCATTATGGCGTTCATGGCTGGGACATAGAAGAGGCTCATGCTCTGATATATCATGGCTAGTGCAGCCCACTCCCAGCTGGGTGCCCAGAAGTAGATGATAAAACTGCTCACATAAACAAGGGTTGAGGAAGCGACAATACGAACCCTGCCTGATTTATCAGCGATATAGCCGCCGACAGGGTAGAGAAGCATGGACCCGAAGCTTCCCAAGGCGTTGATCAAGCCTATTGTTGGCACTGATGCTCCGAGTACTCGCATGTATTCGCTGATGAAGTTGTCTATGTTGGTGTCACTCATGCTCCAGATGACCCGGCTGAGAGTTAACACTAACACGTTTCGCGGGATCAGACTTTTTTTCTCTGGCTCAGCCAAAAACAGACACCATATGCATACAAAAACATGCAGGCAACGATTAAACATTACCCGTATAGGGTATATAGAACGGGTCTATACCTGTGCTTCTTGGTCACCATTGGTATCTTGAACCATCGTTATTGTGGGTTTATGGGGAAACGTGATATTCCCAGAACACCACATTGATTCGTTGATAGATTTGGAGGATGAGTTCATACACCCATATATCCCAAACTCGGTGCCCAGCATCAAAAAAGAGATGCTTGAAGCCATCGGCGCAAAAAGCACTGATGAGCTATACGCCGAGATGATACCAGACCGGCTCCTCTTGAACCGGGAGATGAGGCTCCCAGAGCCACTCCCAGATGAGCTTGGGCTCAAACGCCACGTAGCAGGCATACTAGCAAAGAACAAGACAACAGATGAGTACATCAGCTTTCTCGGAGGAGGCTGCTGGCAACACTACATACCCAAGGTATGTGAGGTCATCCAGAGCCGTAGCGAGTTCCTGACAGCATACGCCGGTGGAGTCTACAGTGATCAAGGAAGGTATCAGGCAAACTTCGAGTTCCAGAGCCTAATCTGTGAATTATTAGGCATGGAAGTCTCGGGATTACCCACCTATGACTGGGGAGCAGCAGCAGGTAACAGCGTCAGGATGGCGTCAAGAATCACAGGAAGAAAAGAGATACTTGTTCCAAAGAATATGAGCCCAGCGAGGCTTAGCATACTCAGAAACTTCTGCAGTTCAGTGGACCCCAACGGCGGTATCAAGATCACACAGGTTGATTACGAGGACGAGACAGGAAGGGTTGATCTAGGTGATCTAGAGTCCAAACTAGGCGAGGAGATCGCCTGTGTATACTTTGAGAACCCTAATTATCTAGGTGTCATCGAGTCAGAGGGCGCCAAGATTTCCGAGCTTGCTCATGCTTATGGAGCCGAGTCAGTGGTAGGTGTAGACCCCATCAGTCTCGGTGTACTAGCGTCACCGGCAGAGTATGGCGCGGATATTGCGTGTGGTGAGGCTCAACCCCTCGGAGTTAGCATGTATGCTGGTGGTGGAAGCTGTGGATTCATCGCATCAAGAGACGAGGAACGATATGTCGCAGAGTATCCGTTAAGACTACTTAGCATAGCACCTACCACAGTTGAAGGCGAGTATGGTTTCGGTCAAGCCCTCTACGCGAGAACCAGCTATATGGCACGTGAAAAAGCCAAGGACTGGGTGGGCACTACTACTGTTCTCTGGGGAATCACCGCAGCTGTCTACATGAGTCTCCTAGGACCCACAGGGATGAAGGAACTTGGCGAGACCATTCTAGAGAAGAGCCACTATGCGGCTGAGATACTGGACGATATACCGGGAGCCTTTGTGCCTTATCGTGGTTTCTTCAAGGAGTTCCCAGTGGTTTTCAGCAAGCCAGCAGAAGAAGTCAATAAACAACTACTCAAATACGGGATATTTGGTGGAAGTCCACTGACGGATTACCCTGAGATGGGTCAATCAGCCCTCTACTGTGTCACTGAGATGCATAACCTAGAGATGATACAGCGGCTTGAGTCCGCGTTACGGGAGGTGCTTGCATGAAGATAAGAGAATATCACGCACCACGATGGAACGAGCCCATAATACATGAACTCAGCACACCCGGAGAAAGAGGATTCATCCCACCACGATCAGAGCCAGAGATCAAGAAAAGAGTAGGTCAAGGATCAAAGCTTGTACCAGAGTCAATGAAGAGAAAAGAGAAGCCTGATCTACCTGAGCTAAGCCAAGCACAGGTACTCAGACACTATCTAAGATTGAGCCAGATGACACTCGGCATGGAGCTGGATATTGATCTAGGTGTAGGAACATGTACCATGAAGTACAGCCCCAAGATCAACGAGGAACTAGCCGGAATGATCAAGGACATACACCCGATGCAACCCGAGGAAACCATACAGGGACTCCTTGAGCTAGCATACGAGTTCGGTGACGTCTTCCTAAGGGAGATCAGCGGCATGGACGCCTTCACGTTCCAGCCACCGGGAGGCTCAGCCGGGTGCTACAATAACGCCTTGATCATGAGGAAATATCATGCTGAAAGAGGTGAAGCCCACAGGGATGAGGTTATCACCACTATCTACAGTCACCCATGTGATGCAGCCACACCAGCCACAGCAGGCTACAAGGTAATCACGCTTTACCCTGATCCTGAGACCGGTTTACCCGACACAGAAGCGTTGAAGGAGGCGGTTGGACCAAAGACCGCTGGCTGCTTCATCACCAACCCAGAGGACATCGGCATATTCAACAAGAACATCGATGAATGGACGGGCATCATCCACGATGCTGGAGGACTCTGCAGCTACGATCAGGCAAACGCAAACGCGTTGCTCGGTATCACCCGTGCACGTGAAGCAGGCTTCGATATGCTGTTCTTCAACCTTCACAAGACCTTCAGCAGCCCCCACGGTAGCAGTGGACCCGGTTCAGCTGCGGTTGGCGTGACTAAAGAACTAGAAGAGTATCTGCCTGTGCCTGTCATCATCAAGAAAGACGGCGGATATGTGTTGGATTATGATCGACCCAAGAGCATAGGCAAGATACGGGACTTTATGGGAAACCTACCAGTAGTTGTTCGCAGCTATGCTTGGTGTATGTCGCTTGGAGCCAAGGGTTTGAAGACAGCAGCCGAGACAAGCATGCTCAACAACCAGTACCTCGTAGACAAAGTACGGAAGATCAGAGGAGTTACTCTAACCTACCCAGCAAAACGCGTTGACCAAGCAAGATGGAGCCTAGAACAAATGAAACAGGAAACAGGCGTAGGCATCGCTGACGTCAACAGACGTGTAGTGGATTATGGTATTCAGAGCTATTTCATGAGCCATCACCCATGGCTGATACCTGAGCCCTTCACACCAGAGCCAGCCGAGACCTACAGTAAAGCGGACATCGATTACTGGTGCGCCGTTTTGGAGAAGATCAGCGAGGAAGCCTACACGGACCCAGAGCTAGTAAAGAGTGCTCCACATAACAGCAGCATCCATAAGGTTGACTGGGATGGCTTCAACGACCCAGACAGGTGGGCGATGAGCTGGAGAGCATACCAGAGGAAACAAAGATGAAAAGACTGGAAGGAAAAAAGGCGGTAGTAACAGGCGCTATGCAGGGAATTGGAGCAGGAATCAGTAAGATTCTCGCGGAGCATGGAGCCAGTGTTGTACTCACTGATATCAGTGAGAAGGTACGTGAGACAGCTGAAAGAATTGGACACGGCTCAACGTGGAAGGTTATGGATGTTACCAACCCGGAACAGGTTGAAAGCGTCTTCAAAGAGATTGGACACGTGGATATTCTTGTGAATAACGCGGGTATCTATCCGAGACGCAAACTCATCGAGATGGATGAGGCGTTCATGAAGCGCATGTTCGAGATCAACGTCTTCGGTATGTTCAGATGCAGCAGAGCCGTCCTACCCGACATGATGGAGCATAGATATGGCAAGATCATCAACATGAGCAGTGTCACAGGACCCATGGTAGGAGCACCTGGAGGCGGACAAACAGTCTATGGGGCAACCAAGGCAGCGGTTATCGGCTTCACGAAGGCGCTTGCCCTTGAGACCGCCCAGTATGGAATAAACATCAATACCATACTTCCCGGCTACATCCACAGCCCCAGCGCTTTTGGACTCAGAGGCAGCAGCGATGATATAGACGCTGAGAAGGCGATGCGGGAGTTTGGTTACAAGATACCCATGGGTAGACAGGGCTCACCCGAGGATATTGGTAACCTTGTCTTGTTTTTGGCGTCTGATGAGTCCAGTTATCTTACTGGCGGCGAGATCGTCATCGACGGCGGTAATACGCTTCAGGAAGAGTATCTTGGTCCGTATAAACCCAAGTAGGGGGGGAGGGGTACCCCCAGCCCAGATAAAATCCAGCCCTCTTTTCACTAAATATCCCCCAGAACAGCTCATTTTCTTGATTGATATATGACGAAAAGCGTCACGGTAACGAGTAAAAATGGCATAAAAATAAGATGATTAAGGGATTAAATCGTAGAGCCGTCTGTAGAAGTTCAGTTTCTTCTCGTCAACATCAACTCCATAGGTCTGGTAGAATAATGGGGTCAGCTTTTCTGCTTCTTCCTTATAGTTGAACCCCAAACTCCAAGTGCATGAAGCAAGGTCAACATAGGGATCAGCAAGCCCAGCGTAGTCCCAGTCAATAACCCCAGAAAGCCCACCATTCTCGACGATGATATTAGGTAGACAATAATCCCCATGTGTGAAGCAGAGGTTCTCTATGGGTCTCCAATCGCCAAGTGGTGAGACATCGATCTCTTTCCTTTTTAGAGTTTTAACCCAGTCATCAATAGCGTGCCTAACTGGGCATCCTCTGGTGTCGAGGCTGTGTATCTTTCGTAGGGTCTCGGCTAGAATCCTTACAACTGTTTTATGCTCTGATGGTTTTACTTGGTAGGTTGGGGTTCCTTTGATCTCTGTTGTGAGGAGGTACTCTGTTGATGCTTCTTTTTTGTAGTAAACTGGTTTCGGTGTGGGTACTCGTTGGTTGATCCATTTGAGCATCTGGTACTCTTTGTTTAACCTGTTCGTCTGATCGTTTCTAGTCTTCAGATAGAGTCTTGGCTCTGATTCACTTGTCAGTACATAGATTGTGGCCTGGCTCTCATCGTAAGGATGCTTAGAGAAAGTATAGTCTGTGAGCCGTTCAGCTAGCTCATCAGGCAACCTTGTAGAGAGTCCTTCGCCCATAACCAGTATGAACCTTATAGTAGCCCTTCAATTCTTCGTCCAACTCAGAGTCACCAGTATCCACACGTAACGGATGACCACGTAAAGCAGCGAGCTTGTCCGGTGAAGCCACAATGATAATATTGTTTTTCCCTACTGCTCTGATGACCCGGGGGCTGATCTGTTGATTACCCCGTCCGAAAACAAAGCCCTGTCCACCGATAACAGTAACAACGAGCCGTGTATCCTTATCATCGATAGTCTCCAGTATCTGCTCCTCGTTAACATCAGAAGCCACCAATTCACGATTTAAGACAATATCTACACCGAGTAAGGTCTTCTCGAGGCCTAGAATCTCCGCAATAGGCTCAACAGTGGTCCCGGGCCCAAGCACATAATAGACATCAGTGAGCATCTCGTCAGTTAGCTCGTTTGCTATCCCGATCTTGCTGGATTCGTCAGTGAGTACGCTGGACTCTTTTCCGCCCTGAATGTATTCCTCGACGTAGAGGGTCTTCATGTAGCCGTAGAGCTTTGCCTGAAGAGCGTTGTTTCTGAAGGCTTCCTCGTCGATGTCCATGACCTCCTCTAGTTTGAAATCCACGCTGCCACCTTCGATAAACCGTTTGAGTAGCTCACCTGCGCCTCTTGGATCAACCGCGTAGACACCGGAATGAATCTTGACTCCAGTAGGGATACCCAGAACAGGTATCTTGTCACCTACCACAGAGTAGATGTCACGTGCGGTACCGTCGCCTCCTGCGAAAACAAGCAAATCCAAGTTCTGTTCAAGCATGAGTTCCGCTGCATGTTTGGTGTCCTCGGCGGTAGTATCATTCGCTAGTTCACCGACTACAATTGGTTCTAGTCCGGCTTCACGTGCCTCGTTTTCACCCATCTTATCCGGATACGTGTATAACTTGAAATCGAGACCCTTGAGCTCTTTCAGTGCCTCGACTGTACGCTGAGGCGACATAGGCACTGCCCCAAGCTCTAACGCTTTTTTTCTGATCTCTTCTCCGTCGCTACCTTTGAGCCCGACTCTTCCCCCGATGCCAGCGTAGGGATTGACGATTAAACCGACTCGCTTCAACGCTATTCCTCGTAGCCCACAAACCGCATTATCGTGAGCGCCAGTGTCTTCACAACGGTCTCAAGCTCATCGATGGGCACATACTCGTTGGCTCCATGAGCCACACGGACATCACCGGGACCAAAAACCGTTGTAGGTGTCTCGGCTACTTTGATGAGGTGCCGTACATCAGAGGCATAAGTCATACCTTCGTGCATAG
>Ga0272443_10003909_pt1 | contig 16953 bp, 13 predicted proteins | sample SSMAcet12_FD_193581 | JGI IMG/M metagenome (GOLD analysis project Ga0272443, IMG submission 193581) | Marine sediment archaeal communities from Little Sippewissett salt marsh, Falmouth, MA, United States - SSM-Acet-12 | ecosystem: Environmental > Aquatic > Marine > Wetlands > Sediment ... | reverse complement strand
TTCCGGGCAACTGAAGCGGTCGGCAGAATTGGTAAAACTGGCATCGGAAGGGGTTTTGCTGGCAGAGCGGATTCTGGTGCTTCTGGAGTCCAGACCTGATGCATTAAAAGAAATCGCCCGTCACGGTGACCGTTTAAGCGAAATCGACGAGCTGTTGTTGAAAGAATACCTCGCCGCACCGCTATGGAGACCGGCGCTGGCAATGTTCAGGTTCGATCTCGAGAACCTCCCTGAAAAGGGGATAGCGGAACAAACCGTAGCCACAGCCGATCTTCACAGAACCCTTTTGCGCCGAATTGAGGGAATCACATCGCTGACAGGCGCCGTTCTGGCCTCGAACAAAAAGCAGAAAACAGGAATAGAAAACACACTTCAGGGATCGATTCCTGCTGGTAATTCGGTCCTTTACGGCTCAAATGGCACCGGGAGCAAGCTTTCACGCTCGAGAATGAGGACTGATAAACACACGATCCTTCTGCCTGTGAACGGCTATTACCTGCAGCAGGAGATCGCAAGCACTCTGTCCAACATGGGCCATAAGGTTATCCCGCTGCCGTTTGAGGGCAGGGATGACTTTATCCAGAAACTGCTGGAATTCAGTCTTCAGGCTGACATGCTGATCACGGTGAATCATCTCGGATTTGATCGCGAGGGAGAACTGGCAACCATTCTGCATGACATCGGATTGCCATACGCCTCATGGTATGTCGACAGGCCCGGTTACATCCTGCTGGACCATGAAACGGGCCCGACTGACCTGGCCTGGATAGCGACATGGGAAAAGCAGACCGTCCAAGAGCTAAGGCAGTACGGATTTGATCGAGTTGACTACCTGCCGCTGGCAACGGACGACAGGCGTTTTAAGCTCAAAGGCCCGCAGAGTGGTGAGGGTGCGCTTCGTTTTGTGGCGAATTCCATGATCACCGCAAGCAGGGAGTGGCAGGAAAAGGCGCGAAGGTTTGATGGCGACCCACTGCTGGATGATGCCGTGCGTCACCAGATTGAGCATGGTCTCGATCCGGAAGACACGCTTCTGGCCGTGACGATGCAGCGCGGTGTTAATCTTGATTTCTGGGAACGCCGTGAAGTGCTGGAAACGGCTTCAGCCATTGCTTTGACGGCTACAAGGGACAAACGCCATGCATTGGTACATGCGCTTGAACCAGCGGGACTTCATCTCTACGGCGATTCTGGTTGGCAAAGTGCAGCGCCGTCGATTCCGTATCACGGCCCAGTTCAGTATCCACGTGGATTGGCCGAGGTCTACAGGAACTCAACCCATGTAAACATGACGAGTTTCCAGATGCCCACGGCAGTAAATCAACGAGTATTTGATGTCCCGGCCGCAGGCGGCATTCTGTTGACAGACGCAAAAGAATCCATGAGCGATTTGTTTGATGTTGAAAAAGAGTGCATCACGTTTGAGTCTATAGAGGAGGCTGTCGATCAGGCGAAGTGGATCAGCCTGAACGACGAAGCAGCGCGCAAGCGCATGGTGAAAGCACAAGAAAGAATACTAAACGAACATACATACAGGCACAGGCTTCAGAACCTGATCGATGGTATAGGCAGTGTGATGAAGAAAGCCAGCGTGCCGGTAGCAGGAGGATTGGAATGATGGAAGTGTTCGTAAACGGCGTCAAAGTCGAACTGGATACGAGCGGTGTGCAGACAGTGGGCGAAATCCTTGGAATTATCTCCCGCGACCTGGATGTGAAATACCGGATCGTACGTGCAATGGTTGATGGCGTGGACATCACAGGAAACGCTGACAGCCATATGCAGCCAAAAAGCGGCGCGCAGAAAATCGAAGTGAAGACAGGTCTCGCTTCCGAATTGGCAAAGGAAACGTTGACAAGCATTCAGGAATTTCACGAGTCCCTGGACAAAGAGCTGTCTCGGACGGCAGATGAATTCCGGATGGGGAGCACGGAGAAATCCAACGAACTGTTTGTCCGCTGTCTGGACGGCCTTCAGATCCTGATCAAAATGACTGTGTCGGTCGCAAACCTGCTTCAGGTGAAAAGCTCTGAAGTGAATGCGGGATCTGACAGCATGCAGCAAATCGCCGAGAAGCTCTCCAATGTTTTCCAGGAGATGATCGAGGCGCAGATCAACCGCGACGGGATTCTGCTGGCGGACCTGATCGAGTATGAACTCAATCCGCTCCTCGAAGATTGGGGTACAGCTCGTGAAAGCCTGATGAAAATCACAGTCGCAGCATGAGCGAGAGGTCGGCAAATAGGGATCCCGGCGATCTGGTCAAGGAGCTGGCGATAGTAACCGCCGAGGCTGTTACTGCGGCCAAAATTGACCACAAGACCGGTGTCCACGATGCCATTGGCAAGCGTGAACGGCTGATCGCGGAACTGATGGGTTTCAATCCGGACGAACCATTGCCGCCTTTCCATTCCGAGTTGGCAAAAGAACGGCGAGCTTCGCTAGAAAATATTGATAAGTCTTTGATTAACAAGATCAGAAGGCTTGAAAAGCAGTTTTATACCCATATGAATGCGAATGTAAAACGTATTCATGATGAGGAATCAAAGCTGCTAAAAGGTCATACAGCGATAAAAGGGTTCAGGAATTCATTTGAACCCAAGTCCAGGGGTAAACGGATAGATATGACGGGCTAAGTACTTGTTCTTTGACAAGCTGTAGACGTGAGAGAAAACCGAACCAAGGAAACATCAGGTGAATAAAGCCTTGATTTTCCAGAACCGGTGCCTTTTTGTTGGATGCCGCTCTCAAGCTTCACCCCCAGTCTGCCGATAGAGGGACTAGCAAGGGTTTCCTCTTCGGGACATTGTGCAAGGAGGTGCAGCATGAGTACAAGCATTAACAACAACATCCTCGCACTCACGGCCCAACGAAGTATCTCGCGAACCCAGAATGATCTTGACTCAGCATTAACGCGTCTATCATCTGGTTTGCGGATTAACTACGCTTGGGATGATCCAGGTGGCTTGGCCGTGAGCGAGAGATTCCGCGCCCAAATCGAATCTATGGACGAGGCGGAGCGGAATGCGAATTACAATGTGAACCTGCTGGCGACCGCCGAAGGTGCATTGCAGACGATCGACGATACACTGTCGCGTATGCGCGCCTTGACGATCCAGGCATCCAACGGTGCACTGCAGTCGCAGGACCGGATCTCCCTGAATACAGAATTTCAGGAGCTCAAGTCCGAAATCGACCGCATTGCGAGCACGACCAACTACAACGGTCTGTACTTGCTGGCCGGAGCTTATTCCTCAAACGGAATGAAGTTCCACATCGGCACGTACAACGTCAGTGGGCAAGACTACTACTACGTCACGCTCAACGACATGCGCTCCAGTGCATTGGGTCTTAGCGGCCTGAGCCTGCTGACTACACTCAGCGCTCAGAACGCAATTGGCTCAATCGATGCGGCGATCAACACCAAGGACACCGAACGGACTCGCATTGGTTCACAGGTTTCACGTCTGCAGAACACGATTGAGAACCTGCAGGTAGCCAGCGAGAACGCAAATGCTTCCGAGTCGACCATCCGCGATGCGGATATCGCCGAGGAGATGAGCGCGTTCGTGAGGGCCCAGCTCCTGATGGAGACTGGAATCTCGATGCTGTCCCAGGCGAACATGATTCCGCAGATTGTCGCGGGCCTCGTAGGGTAACGTTTATCCGTCGAGGAAACTCCGCCTGATCCGGTGATCAGAAGGAGAGCCGTGAAGTCCTGGACACCCATGGATGGCGCAGGTTCTGGGTGAACCTGCACCACCATGGGTGTTTTGTGCGTGGCGTAAATCGTGAAAGAACAAGAATATAGGCCCCGTCTCTACGTGTGGCGGAGGTAGTATGAGTGATGCTGTAACCACAGTCTCAGGGCTCGCGTCAGGTATCGACTGGCAGGAAATGGTCGACGCCTTGATGGAGATCGAGTATCAATCGGTCTACCGTCTCGAAGATAAAGTCGCGAACTATGAAGAAAGACAGGACGCTTGGAGCGATGTCACTGACAAGCTGGAAGCATTCCAGAGTGCCTCTGACGCGATGGACAAAAACACCGAACTGCTGGTTAAGAATTCATCCAGTTCGGATACGGACATCATTTCCACATCCGCAAATGCCAATGCAATTGCGAGTTCGCATACGATCCTCGTCAATCAGCTCGCACAAAACGAGGTGATGGTGCATACGACAGGGTGGGTCGATGCTGTTACTACGTCGCTCACGTCAAGCGGACAGGATTTCACGTACACCTACGACAGCGTCGATTACACTGTGACATTGCACTCCGGGGCCACACTGACGGACCTAATGAATGCAATCAATGAAGACGAAAACAATTACAACAGTGAAACGGGTGATCAATACGTTACGGCATCCATCATCGATGATGGTGGCGACACGAATCCGTTCCACCTGGTCATGACTGCTATCGAGGGTTCCACGTCGAACCTTTTGTCCATCAATGACGGACTGACGACGATAGGCGGTGGTGTTTTTGATGACAACGGCGGAACGAACTGGGCGACAACTCAGGATGCACAGGCAGCCCAGATCCGTGTAGACGGGTATCCTGATGGTAGCTGGATTACACGTACGTCAAACGAGATCGACGATGTTATTTCAGGCTTGACTCTGAACCTGAAAGCGACAACGCCTACAGATCCAATCGTTGTAAAGGTAACGACTGATTATAATGCCATCGTTGAAAACATCAGCCAGTGGGTTGATAAGTATAACGAAGTAATGGATTCCATTAATACGTATACCGACTGGAACGAGGAGACGGAAGAACGCGGTGTTTTAATGAGTGATAGCCAGATTAAAACCGTACGTGATTCACTGATCAATATCGTAACGGGTCTGGTTGAATCTCTTCCTGAAAACGCCAGGTACACAACCTTGGCGGCAATAGGCTTGGACTTCAAAAACGGTGGAAAACTTCAGGTCGACGATGACGTACTGAAAGATGCGTTGGAAACAAGCGCCCAAGATGTTGCAAACCTCTTTATTTTTTCAACTTCGACATCCAATTCGGCGCTTGAATACCAGAGTTCCACTGAAAATACCCAAGGCGGAAGCTACGATGTGACTGCGTTTTACACCGCCGCTGGAAAACTGGATAAAACTGCCGATAATACTATTGCAGGGTATCCTGCAACCGTAGAAGGCAATAACGTCCTGGTTGGAGCGGACGGCACACCCGTTGCAGGTCTTCGTATCTGGTTCAACTATCCAGGTGGTGGTGCCGGCTCTGCATCTGCCACAGTCCGCATAGGAAACGGTGTCTCAGTCTCTTCAAGTGATCTGGTGGGAAGACTGACAGACGATTTCGACGGGTTGATTAAAAATGTCCAAGACAGCTACGACGAACAGATAACTCGTCTTGAAGATCAAATTGATTCTTACGAAGATCGCCTGGATGCAAAACAGAGTATGCTCGAAAGTCAGTTCATTGCCATGGAATCGGCGATTTCTCAGATGAAAAACCAGTCAAGTTGGGTGGGTTCCATTTAGCTGGGGACAGCTTTTCTTTCCCCTTGACCGGAGTGACGGAAAAACGTAAACTGAAAAGGGCGTAACATGCCACAGTTGAATCCGTACAAGCAGTACGACGCGGTGAATTTTGGCACAGCCGACCCGGCATCGCTGGTTGTCACGACCTATAATGCGGCAATTCGTTCACTGAATGAAGTTGTGCGCTGCATGAACGAGGACGATGTTCAGGGCCGTGTAAAAAACGTTGATATGGCGTATGCCCTGATCAGCGAATTGCGAAAATCGCTTAACCCGGAAAAGGGTGGCGATATAGCGATGAAACTTAATTCGCTTTATGAATTTTTCGTACGTGAAATTACGTTCGCAAACGCGTACAACGACCCGGATCGTCTGAAACCCGTTGTTCAGATTTTGGGCGAGTTGCGTGACACTTGGGTTGAGATTCGTAAACAGGTAACGGCCTGAAACCCCTGGATGGCTACCGACCTGAAGGAGCTGTAATGATAGACGGCATCGACAATACCGGAATTACTGGTCCGCTTCAATCCCAGCCGGTGGACCCGATACAAAAAAAGCAGCAGGAAGCTCTCGAGCGGCAATCAAGCGTCGACCCGCAGGGTGCTTCAGATTCTGCTAGAATCTCAGCGGACGCAGCTGAAGTATCACGCTACCAGGAGATGATCCAGCTGCACAGGGAAGCCTACGGTAATACCGAACGCACGGAAAAGTTGGATGAGATCAGGCAGAAAATAGAAGATGGCTTTTACGATGATCCTGACGTGATGGACGCCGTTGCTGGTGCTGTTGCGTCTGCTATAACTGGTGGTACCGAAGAGACGAATGTTGAGCGGGCGACCAGACGCAGCGAAGAGGGGTTCTACGATCGTCCTGACGTGGTCGACGAGACCGCGAGCAACATGCTGAAGGATGTACTGCCGGGATCAGGCGAGGATGGGGAGTAGAATAATACTCCCTGTTGGACGAATGATTGTACCGGGTCCCAAAAGGGGCCCTTTTTTTGAAGGCGTTGCTGATGATGGACCATGTCCGTACTTTCGATTAAACGCCTGAGGTGACGCCTGTGAACGACAATCGCAAGTCCTATTACAGTCTGCTTGGGGTTCAGCCTGACGCGACTCCAGACGAAATAAGGAACGCTTACCGGAAACTCGCAAAGCGATACCATCCTGATAGAAACCCTGGGGACAAAAAAGCAGAGACTCAGTTCAAACTTTTGGGTGATGCGTACAGAGCGCTCACCGATCCTAATAGTCGCCTGTTGTACCACCAGAAGGAAGAAGTCAGGACTAAAGCTAAGACCGCTGAAAAGGGAAAACAGACAAGCTCTTTCTCCGATGTTTTCAAACAGGTGTTTAAAAGTGGTTTTGGTTCTGCGGAATCCATTTCCGAACCATCGCAAAATCCTCGTCCCGGCAAAGATCTGAAAATCACACTCGAACTTGACACGTTCGAACTTCTCGCTGGCGCTAAAAGGACCCTGAAAGTTAAGAAAGATGTCCGCTGCGGAGTCTGTGGTGGGTCAGGCGTTAAACCTGGCCACGGGATGCAGGAATGCACAATTTGCCAGGGTCTTGGCGAAGTTCCGAAATCGCAGGGTGGGAAGACGGTCTTCGTGACCTGCACGAATTGCATGGGGACTGGAAGTATCATCAAGGAGCGCTGTCTTGCCTGCGGAGGTCGGTCGATTATCAGAAGCACTGAGAATGTTACCCTTGATGTGCCACCAAAGAGTGCCGCCGGTTCAACGATCATGATCAAGGAGAAGGGAAATGCCGGGCTTTTCAGAGGGCGACCGGGGAACCTTCTCGTCGAACTGGTTGAAAAGAACAGTTCCTATCTCAAACGGGAGGGGGACGACCTTCTTTACGATTGCCCACTTTCGATCCTCGAAGTAATGGCCGGAGGCGAGATCGAAGTTCCGACGCCGCGTGGCAAGGTAAAGCTGAACCTCTACCCAGGCATCGCGCCCGGAACGATTTTGAAGGTGGCCGGGAAAGGTCTCCCGAAAAGTGATGGAGGCGAAGGTGACCTTAAAGTGCGTATACGCTACCATGTCCCCAGCGAACTGACAGGCAGAGCTCGAAAGGTGCTCGAGTCCCTTGTCAAGCTACCCGAATGGACTCCGCCACGAGACGAGAAGGGGTTTGTAAAGCGGGATTCCAAAAAGTGAATATCCCTTACATGGATTGATGTTATTCGGGGTGAGTGCATCTTGCGAGACTACTTTGACCAGAAGGTCCTGGTGAACAATACCATCACCGTATAAATCTCAAGCCGACCAACGATCATCAAGAAACTCAGCACCCATTTACCGATTTGAGGTATCGAGGAATAGTTATCTGCAGGGCCGACATTACCCAATCCAGGGCCTATGTTTGAAAGGCATGCCACGACGCTGGTGAACGCCGTCACGTGGTCAATGTTGAGCAGGGACATGAACAACGTACCAACGGCTACCAGCATGGCATAGAGCAGCGCAAATGCCAGCACATTGCCGATAATCCCTTCCTGAACGACACGCTTTCCCAGGCGTATCGGGTAGATGGTTTCCGGGTGAACGAGTTTGTGCAATTCGATTCGCGCCTGTTTGACGAGGAGCTGAATACGTACAGCTTTCATCCCTCCGCCAGTAGATCCTGCCATTCCCCCCATAAACATGAGCATGACGAGTGCGACCCTTACAACGGGGTGCCAGAGTTCGAAATCTGCGGTAGCATATCCCGTTGTAGTTGTGATCGAAACAGCAGCAAAAGCGGAATCACGGAGCGATTTTTCAAACGGGTCACCATCGATAAATCGGGTGAGCGTAAAGGCCACAACCGCCATCAAAATAACAGAGCCGAAAAACTTGAACTCCGCACTTTTGAGGTAGTTACGCACATGTCCGCGAAGGGCGTGATAGTGAAGATTGAAACTTACTCCGGCGAGAAACATGAATACGATAATGACCCACTGAATGTAGGCCGAATCGTAATAGCCAATCGAGGCATTTTTAGTGGAGAAACCGCCTGTAGCCAGAGTTCCGAACGAGTGACAGGCACTGTCGAACCAATCCATTCCACCCAACCGAAGCAGGATTATTTCCGATACCGTAAAGAGCAGGTAAACACCCCAGAGAATTTCCGCAGTGTTCTGGATACGTGGGGTAAGCTTGTCGGCTGTTGGTCCTGGCGATTCAGCTTTGAACATCTGCATTCCGCCGATGCCCAGGAAGGGGAGGATGGCTATGGAAAAGACGATAATCCCCATGCCGCCAATCCAGTGGGTAAAGCTTCGCCAGAACAGAACCCCATGCGGCAGAGCTTCGATGTTCGTTAAGATAGATGCGCCGGTCGTGGTGAATCCGCTTGCTGATTCGAAAAAGGCATCCGTGAAATTGGGGATGTAGCCTGTCATCATAAAGGGGATCGCCCCGGCAGCCGACATTGCCAGCCAACCGAAACTCACGACTGCGAAACCGTCGCGTACACCGAGCTCAATTTTCCCGCGCGAGAGAAGTAACAACAATCCGCCGAATCCGAGGATGAGTCCAGCTGAATAGAGCAACGGCAACGTCGCTGACTCATGGTAGAGAAAAGAGATCAGCACAGAGAGAAACATGCTGACGCCCACAAGCAGCAGCAGCGTGCCAACCATCCTTGTAACACCGCGGGGATTCATCTATAGTGCCTTAGCTGAAAAGTTTCAAGATGTCAGATACGGATTCCGGGATGCAGAATACTACAACGCGGTCACCTACGTAAATCGGCGTACCACCGACAGGAATTTCAGAGTGATCTTCGTGTTCAACAGCAACAACGATTGATCCCTTCGGAAATTTGATCTCCCTGATCTCTTTACCAACCACCTTGGAGTCGGGACCTATCTCAAACTCGTAGGTTTCGCCGTTGATCCCGGACATGTGTCGCAAGCTGATGATCCGTCCGATTCTGATATACTTGAGAATCGCGTTGGACGTGAGAAGCCGTGGGTTGATTGCGATGTCCAATCCAATTGTCTTGACGATGGGGAAGTACTGAGTCTTTCCAAACAGAGTAATCGTTTTGGGCACTTTCAGGTGCCTTGCTAGCAGTGAGGTAACCACGTTGTCTTCATCGTCGTCCGTTACGGCAATGAACACATCCATATCAATGATTCCCTCACGAGAGATGAGATCGATGTCGCTTGCCTCGCCGACGACCACATCCGTGCTTGTGAGATCTTCTGCTGCGAGTATTCCTCGATCCCTGCTTCGTTCGATCAGCTTGACGTGAATTCCCTTTTCTTTTTCCAACTCTTCAGCGACCATAATCCCGATAGCTGTCGCACCGTATATCATGACACGGCGAGTTTCCCAATCCCGGTGACCGGCGAGCTGGAACGCCTCCTTGAGGTTCTTTGTCAGACAGGAGATGTAGATATCGTCACCGACCTCGATGTGGTCCGTTCCGCGCGGAATAATTGTCACACCGGTACGGTTGACCGCAACAAGCCGAAAGGTGAATCTTTCAAACTCTTTGATGTCCTGAAGTTGTTTTCCAGCGATCGGAGAACCTTCCACCACTTTCAGACCGACAACAGCGATCTCTTCGTTGCAGAAGGTTATCATTTCCTGAACCTGCGGGTACTTAACCAGCCTTACGATTTCACGCGTGGCCTCAAGTTCGGGATGGATGATGAGGTCAATGCCGAGGTCTTTTGGTTCCAGGAAGCCCCCGCCGCTAGAAAAATCACGGTTGCGCACTCTGGCTATCTTCGTCTTGACACCGAACTGCTTTGCGATCATACAGGTGAGTATGTTCACCTCATCTACCGTCGTCACCGAGATCAACATGTCTGCATGTTCTATGCCTGCTTCTTTCAGAATCTGTGGACTTGTACCGGGCCCCTCGATGCACAACACATCCAGTGAGCTGGAAATTTTCTGAAGCCTGACGGGATCGTTGTCCACGACAGTGATATTGTGGTTTTCCATGCTGAGAAGCCGGGCCAAGTGGCCACCGACCTCTCCCGCACCGATGATCAGAATGTTCAAAACGACACTCCAGTGATCTGATCCAAGCCACCTAAATATGGTTGTAACACTTTTGGTACCGCGATTCGTCCTTCAGGTGTCTGGTACTGTTCTATAATCGCGACCATCAAACGCGGAGTCGCCAAACCGGAGCCGTTCAAAGTGTGCGGGTAGATAGGCTTGCCGCCTTTTTCTGAACGATAACGGAGATTCATTCTCCTCGCCTGAAAGTCTTTAAAGTTGCTTACGCTGCTTACCTCAAGCCAACTCTTTGTGCCTGGAGCCCATAGTTCGATATCGAAACAGCGAGCCGCTCCAAATGACATATCTCCAGCGCAAAGGTCTATGACTCTGTAGGGAATTTCAAGTCTGGTTAATATCTCTTCAGCGTTTGACAGAATTTCAAGCTGCGCCTCTTCACTCTTCTCGGGTTCAACAATCTGCACAAGCTCCACTTTGTTGAACTGGTGAACCCTCAGCAAGCCACGAGTGTCGGCGCCATGAGCACCAGCTTCACGTCTGAAACAGGCAGAATAGGCGGCGTAACGCTTTGGCAATGAACCCGTTTCAAGAATGTCGCCTGCATGAATATTTGTCAGCGGTACTTCAGCAGTCGGGATAAGGAAAAAATCTTCACTTTCGATGCGGTAGAGGTCCTCTTCGAACTTTGGTAACTGCGAGGTACCAGTCGCTGATGCGCGATTAACGACAAAGGGGACGAACACCTCGGTATACTTATGTTCTCGTGTCTGAACATCCAGCATGAAGTTCACGAGTGCGCGCTCGAGTGCGGCTCCAGTTCCTACATAAAGTGGCCAGCCTGTACCACTGATTTTTGCACCGGTGGGCATATCAAGGATGCCGAGTGTTTCGGCGATTTCGAGATGTTCTTTCAGCTCAAAATCATAAACTATTTTCTCTCCGATCTCCTTGAGCGTCACATTGTCTTCAGCGGTCTTGCCCTCAGGGGCAGAGGCGTCAGGTTCCGCAGGCCATCCCATCAGGATATCTGTGACCTTCGAATGCAACTCCCGTTTCTCGTCATCAATAGAGGCAGCACGCTCGCGGATATTGCGGGCCTGGTCCATCTCTTCAGCTGCGTCCCTGCCAGCCTTTTTAGCCTCGCCGATCGCTTTACTCGCTGCGTTCAGATCAGCCTTCAGCTTGTCAGCCTCGGACGTTAACGCGCGCCATTTATCATCGAGTGCGAGAACGCCAGTGACATCAGCGTCGAATCCTTTTCTTTTCAGCGAATCGCGGAGTTGGTCCGGATTTTCACGCAAGCGGCGAATATCATGCATCTTCAGCTAGTCCTGTATATGAAAGTCTCTTTTGTCAATGGCCCTTAGCGGAAACCATTACCCACAAGGTATTCAGGAGAATCTTAAAATCTAGAGAGATTGACATGTTTTCAAGGTAGAAAAGATCGTACTGGAGTTTCTCCCGAACATCATCGATGCTGGTGTCGTATCCCTGCCGAATCTGTGCCCAGCCCGTAATTCCCGGCTTGACGTTCAGTCGGCGTGTATAAAACGGAATCATCTGGCTGAACTCTTCCACGAAGACTTTTCGCTCAGGTCTGGGTCCAACAAGGCTCATGTCACCGACAAGCACGTTCAATGCCTGCGGAAGTTCATCGATGCGCGTTTTCCGCAGGAATCGGCCAAACCTCGTGACACGAGGATCGTCCGGGGTTGCCCACACAGCTCCCGTCTCAACTTCGGCGTCAACACGCATCGTCCTGAATTTGTACAGTGTGAATTCCCTGCCCAGATATCCGATGCGTTTTTGTCGGTAGAAAGCCGGACCTTTTGAATCCAGTCGTACTGCGAATCCGACCAGAACCATGAAGGGCGAACCAATGATAAGCACAACGAGAGCAACGAGGAAATCCATCAACCTTTTAATTACACGGGAGGTGGGGGTCATTAAATCCGGAAACACCTCCAACAAGGGAACACCGTACAATTCCCGCGTTTTTGCATACCCCACGAGTATTTGCATAAAGTCCGGTTCTATCATCGTCCTCAAATGATTTCGAGTTGCCAGGTCAATGATCTCTATCGTGCGTTCATTCTCTGTAGAATTCAACGCGAGTAATGCGTACTCGTAACGTTCGTTTTCACTCTGACTGTCGAGGGCCTTTTGAAATTCTGATATCGAGAGAACGGGAAGGTCGTCCGCTATTGTATTCTCCTCTTCGCCTACAGAGACAACCGCCTTAATGTCGTAGCCGTACTCCAGCTGCTGTCTGCACTGTTCATACAACCTTTTGGCCCTGTCCCCACAACCGAAGATAACGGCGCGGTACAAGCCAATTCTTCTCGTGTAAAGAGACCTAATTAGCGTGCGGAAAAGCGCCCGTGATATTCCCACCATCAACAGAATCATGAAACCGTAGCTGAACAAGACCAATCGGGTTCCCGTGACCGGATGACCAGGATCCATGCTCAGGAAGAAGAGGATGATGACGCCAACCGTTGTCGCCTTCAGCGTTTCTACAATCGCCTCAAAACGGCTGATACTCGTGTGGCGTACGTACATCCCGGTGAGGAGATAGGTGAAGAACCAGAATACGCTCAGGCCGATGGATACAGGCCAGTATTGTGGCTGAAACGGTTCCAGAAACAGGCCCGATTCATAGCGTAGTTGATAGGTAAGGAAGAATGCTGCCTGCAACGCGACCTGGTCCATGATGACCAGAAACGGTGCTCGGTGACGAATCAACGTGTTCATCTATTGTGGTTCCAAGTAATTTGCGAACCATCACGAAGTGCTTTGATGACCCCTGTTGAGGCCGCTTTCAGCATTAGCACAAGGTAGTAGGAGTGGGAGAGAAGCGGAATTGCCTTTTCCGTTCCCAATCCTCGACCGAGAAGGGCGAAGAACCCCAGAATAGTGCTCCCGCCGAAAACTGTATAATCGATTTTGCCACCTTTGCCCGTAAGTATCCGAAGCAGGGAGCCCAGCAGGGCAAGAGCACCCAGGAACGGCGCAAACCAGCGAAGTACCTTATGGCTCCAGATCAGCCACGAGATTCGTCCAGATCTACCTGGATCGAGTAGCTGAGGGTACTTGAGAAGACTGGAGAAACTTCTGCGTACGATTCTTTCTTTACGCGCGAGCTCCTCGTGAAGATTCGATTCCGCTACTTCCCATGCAACAGCATCCGGAGCGTACTCAGTTCTGTAACCACGAAGTGAGATCAGCAGCGGCTCGATAAAATCGCTGATCACATCAGGAGGAAGAGGCTCATACAATTCACGTCGCAGGGCATAAATCGAACCATTCGCGCCGATAAGCCCACCTGTCCGCGATTCCGCCCTCTTCAGCCCGGTTTCAAAAATATTCCAGTAGGCGCCTTCGGTGGAATCTGCTGCGCTGCCGTTCCGACGATATTTGTGTCTGCCGCTAACAACTCCGACAGCAGGATCTGTGAACGGTACAATCAATTTCCTCAGGGCATCACTATCATAGAGAGTATTCGCGTCCGAGAATACGACGATGTCTGAAGATGATTCGCTCACGGCCCTGTTCTGCGCTTCTGTCTTTCCGATATCATCAAATTCCAGAACAGTTATTCTTCCGATGGAATTCGACTCGGCAACCTTTACGGTTTCATCCGTACAACCGTTGGCAAGGACAATGATCCTGAGTTTTTCTGCGGGGTAATCGAGATCGCAGGAATTATCCAACTTTTCGCGGAGGCAGCTGGCTTCGTTTTTTGCGGCTATCAATAGATCAATGGTTGGAAGTCTGTCTTCATCCCACGGGGTATAGGATTTCTCTTTTCTGCTGGAAGCTACTCCCAGAAGGATGAGGGGGAACATGATGAAGTGGTAGAGTAGAGCGCCTATACCTACAACTACGGCAAGCATGATCAACTCCCGACAGAATCAATGAACCAATACACCCTGAATTGCTAAATGTACTGAACATAAAAAGGTACGGCCTGGACTTCGGGAAATCAGAGAGGTCGAGTCTCGAATATAAACAGAATCATTCTACACAGATGAGGGTCATCACACTGGATACTCCTCTACATCTTCAGTGGATACCCTTTCCACATTGTCGTTCATGGCTAATCTGGCGTCAATATGTTCGTTCAAGACAACAGCCGCAGCCAACATCAGCATCCACAATGTTAAAAAGGCAAATAGATAGACCTGGACATCAGTCATCGCAAGCGACATCGTGCCCAGTATTGATGTTGCAATGGCAATTGCCATCAGTTTTTCTGATTCACGATCTGTTTTTATCATTGCTTGTAACGATTTGGAAAGCGCCGAGAGATAAACGCCCAGTAAAAGGAAGAGCATGATTGCTCCACCAGTATAAAGAGCCAGCACATAACTCTGATCAATGAATCCAGAGAGTCGAAGATTGTACGCCGCTCTGATTTGAGTGCCCACCCCGAGCCCCCACAGCCAATCACCCTGTAAGAGGTTTATAGCACGTAGAGAATCGAAGTAGCGCATTAGCAATGACTTATCAGTAAAAGAGGCTAGTTTGTCCCAGCGAGATAAGGCTAATTCGAGGTCCAGGCCAAAATAGCTTGCGCCCAGCATGAACAACCCTACCAGTACCGCGAGTGATCCGAAAACGGTGACTATCCAATGGCTGAGGGTGTTGAAAGTGAATCCTTTTCGGAATGAATAGAGTGTCGCATAAACAACGAGCATGACGATCAAAGCGACCCAGGTAACTCGTTGCTGACTTAGCACAAGCTGTACCGCAGCCAACAAAACGAGCAACATTAACAACACTTTATAGAGTTTGTTCTTTGAAATCATAAAATAGGAGATTGCTAATGGTACAGCTACAACAGAATAATATGCGTGATAAGTAACCTTACGTTCAAGAACATATGCGATGATATTCTCGTAAGATTGCATAAAAAGATAAACATAGACAAGCGAAACAACAGGAGACAAGATAAGGAGATAGATGAACCATTTCTTCAGATTGTATTTATTACGAAACAGTTTACGCCAATAAAAATAACTTACAAACGCAAAAGCTTGAATAGAATCTGAATATATACCATCAGGATTATTATTTGCAGCTATACCTCTAATTACGTTAAAGACAAACCATAGTATCAACAGCTGGACGAATATTCCGGTTGCTTCGTTTTTTTCTGGTAAAGCGGGTATTTCGTAGCTGAAGTGTCGTTCGATGGAAAATAGCAGAATAGCAGCCGTCAAGAAGAATGGAATAGCCGGGTAGAAGAAGTATATCGGAAGTCCCTCGAATTGGCTGCTGACATGATATGTTGGAACGATAGTGAAATAGGCAATTAGCATTGCAGGGAGGAACTGATGGTGTTTAATAAACACAGGCGTGATTAATAATACTGCTGCCAAAGCTAAACCAACATAGAACGTTTTTGCATAGAAGGATCCGAAGGCGAGCATAATCGCCAAGTAAAGGAAGGGTAACAGAACTCGCGTTCTGTCGCCCTTCGCTGGAAAATACATAACGGATACGGAATTCATCTTATCGTCGTCGCAGTTCATTAATAGGTATTCTTCGAAAACCTGAACCATCTGATCGGATTTAAATGATCCAGGACATACCTTATTTTTTCTGCTCTTTCAGGATCATTCGCGTCCAGGAATGATAGCTTTTCGACAAGAAAGACATAGTAATAGAACAGGATGAATCCCAGGAACATCCAGGATAGGACGAGAATCGAACGTCGCGGCTTGTGTTTCTTTTCGGGGACCTTTCCTCTGTCCAATATGTATAAACTGGTGTTGTCGCGGTATTCTTGAATTCTCACCTGTTCGTATTGCGGAATCAAGAATTCCAATATTAGTCCCTGCATCTCAATCTCCCGTTGAAGTCTGAAAAACTGCACACCAGCTTCGGGAGCGATGTCCATGCTAATGAAAAAATCCTGAACATCTTCTTCGGTTGTTGTGTTCATCTCGGCAATTCTTGACTTGAGTGCCTTAACATTCTCTTGCGCCAAGTCAATATCTACCGTACCAGCCGGCAACGTATTCTTCGCCACTTCCAGTTGGACCTCCTGGGCGGCCAGCATTGTATACAGTTCGCCTAGAACCTCCACCGATACCTTGATCTGTTCCTCGGGAAGAACAAATCCTGTTTCTTGCTGAAACTCTTTCATCGCCGTTTCAGCAGTTTCCAAGTCCGAATAACATTTATCGAGTCGTTTTTCGATGTAGTATTTCTGGCTTCTTGCTTGCGCAATCGTTATTTCCGTATAAAGCTTGTTCGTTTCATCAACTATGAAATTGACCGTCTTTGCCGCATCCTCAGGATCCTCCTCAAAGACGATAAGCCGGAAAAAACCCTCTTCACCTAGTTCCCAGTTGAAATTTTTATCGAATCTTTTATATGCGGCTTTCAAGTCTTTCAATTCGTATTTATTCATCCAGTCATAGTTTTCAATGACCAGATCTTTCATCCTCTGGCTTTCG
>Ga0272443_10003908_pt1 | contig 16954 bp, 16 predicted proteins | sample SSMAcet12_FD_193581 | JGI IMG/M metagenome (GOLD analysis project Ga0272443, IMG submission 193581) | Marine sediment archaeal communities from Little Sippewissett salt marsh, Falmouth, MA, United States - SSM-Acet-12 | ecosystem: Environmental > Aquatic > Marine > Wetlands > Sediment ... | reverse complement strand
CCAAATTTGTAACCTCGCTTTCTTTTGGGATGCGGTTTTTCGTTTGGCTCACTAAATTCAAGTCTCACTTTTTGTGTCTCAAACGAATGATTTAATCATGTAACAATATTAAAAGTAATTAAATAGATATAATTTTAGAAATTTAAATTTAATCGGATAAAACTAATTTTTATATATTATAACTATATTTAATTTAATTTTTACGAATAATAACACAGTATAAATAAAATTTAATCAAAGGCAATTTTTGAAATTTATTATATGTCTTAAGATTAATTTTAGTAAATTTACATTTAAGAATTATGTAATTATATCCATTTTAATCATAAATGTGAGAGTTGTTAACTCGATAGAAAACCTGCTCGAAAATCCCGTCATCGGGTCAAATTAGCCATAATTGTGCCAGATTCAATCGGACGGAATAGTCTACAGAATCTGTTCCTAGAGTATATGTGTATAAATGATAATCTCCAAATTTTGCCCATTTTTGCTAACTCGGTTGTTTCAAAGACTATAAGAATAGAGGGTTTTGATCGCCTACCATGGTGATTATAGGGATGGAAACATACCTTCAAGGATTATTCTGGCTTTATGCACATTTGTGCTCATAGTATATAAGAATAAATCCGACGCAATCTGAATATTCATTTATTTTTATAGATACATATTCGGCACGAAAAGGTAATGAGTTTTGATGCTATTTTATATTTATAATATTCATAACATATAAATGGGCAGTAGTTTGTATAATATATTTATAATATAGTATCCAATTAAATCCGTACACACAACTCTCACTTTGATGTGGTAAAAATTAAGGTAAATATTATACGACAAAATGATACTAAATTTAAGTATATAAATTCTAAAATAAATTCTCTAAAATGTTCTAGAAATAATATTTTTTGTTGTATTCAGAGAAAACATTCCCGGTATAAAAATCAATTCAATCTTATATAAGTTAGAGTATTCAATTAGTTAATGATATTAATTAAATAAATACTTATTAATTATTTACCAGTTTTTCCACCAATTTTGTGAGAGTTCCAAACTCAGTTTGAGTAGTCTCGACGCCTGCATCTGCCAGTGCGTATCCCGGCCCTTTGCCTTTTAAGCTTTCCTTGGCGATAACCACATCAGACTTATAATTGAGCAAGAAATTCGCCACCTTCAGCCCTCTGCCCTTTTTCACATCATAGTAAGGGTTGGACAATATAACTTGCTTTTTTATCCGTTCTTCCACCAAGTCTAAATCCAGCAGAGCAAAATATGGAGACTCCCCGAAGTGACTGCTTATATCTCCACTGGGATTGTCTAATGCAACAGCATAACGAATACAGGTTTTAGAAACGGCTTCGTAGTGAATCAAAACCCTATCTACATTGGGCACCACTTCAATGATCTTCTCTTCTATCCTTTTGCTGACCGCTGAGGCCTTCTTCAAATCAAATAATCGAAAGGTTACGTTGGCTTCTACGAATAGGTACCTGCCAGAGTTTCGCCCAGTGATCTCTTTTATATTTCTGACGATGGGATCTGCCTCTATAACCGAGCGGATCTTCGTTAAAGTCGTTTGGTCGATGGAGGCATCAAGTAAGACCCGCATCCCTCCTACCAAAATATCCCACCCCGCTCTGACTATGAAAAGTGCAACTATGCCTGCAGCCGCTCTATCTAAAGGCAAACCCAAATACTGCCCCGCCAAAGCGAAGAAGACCACGCTCTCGGTTAAAACGTCAGCTCGAAACTGACTGCCGTCGGCAATTAGGCTAGGCGAGTTGAACTTTTTCCCCATCTTCATCTCGTAGGATCCAAAGAGAAGAGGTACGGGAACGATTGCAGCCACTAACACTAGAATCCAGCTGCTGTAAGGAATTGCTGCAGTACTTCCGCTTATGGCTTCCCTTACAATCTCGTAAGCAGTTAAAAATAGTAACAGTGATATGACCACCGAGATTACGTTTTCCACCTTGTAAAGACCATAAGGAAAACTTTGGCTTTTTCTGCCAGATATAAATAAACCAACAATTAGGGCCGTAGAACCGAAGACGTCGACTAAGGAATGAACGGCATCGGCGCGTAAAGCCAGGCTACCAGTTGTTATGGACAAGACGAGTTTGATGGCCACCAAAGACAAATTTACCAGCAGCGAATAGATGGCCACCCTATGTATGGGATTATTCAATTTTTCAAACATGTTCCTTCCATACGATTATAGTGTTTAACGTCTTCATGATAAAAATTATAGTCGAAAACCAATTAGATGATACTAATTATTTTTCGCCAGAATAGTGCTTAACGATACGGATAGGCCAAATCTCTAACTCTTGCGAGTTCAAGATTAATCTGAAAAGTATCGTTAAACACTATAATTTCGAATATCACGAGACTTGATATCCCAACAAACTATAATAGTATTTGTCTTCTGGAAATTTGGCCGATACCCTCAACTCGCCCTCAATCAAGAGGGCCTCACCCTGAAATAGGTCGTTCTCTTTTTTAAGATTTGTCCACGTTTCCTCATTTATCACAGCCACGCCCTCCGCATGAGGAACATTCAGAACGAATCTCTGAGATGCTCCAGCTTTTAGGCGCCCCTGGAATGGGGAATAAAGGCGTGCGGAATGCTCTAAAAAGTTTCTATATGGCAGGGGGTATTCGATTTGGCCTTTAGAATTCGGACCCGCATCGATGCAATAGTTTAAAACCCGCCACCATAGTTCTTCTGTTTGATTGCATCCTTTCGCAAATATCACAATGGAGTAATTACCCGGCCGGGGTACGGCGGCGTAAATTGAATAATTTTCATCTTCCCTCTGGGCGAAGACCAGATTATCAGGCAGCTTAATTTCGTCTTCGTTTTCCAACTCGGCTTTTATCATCACCTCTTTTGGGACAAAGATGCTGATTTTGAAATCGCCATCGGTTTTGATCAATCCTTGCTTGGGACTTTCGATCTGCAACCCGTACTCTCTAAATGCATCAGTAATAACTGGAAATCCTGTTTGACCTTGTACGCCCGGACCTGCTTCGATTATGTAATTAAGGGCCTCTTTATATAATTTAGAATCATGATCGTTTTTGGTATTTTTGGCATATATCTGTAAAGTGTAGTTCCCAGGCACGGGAAACGCCACTTTTACCAAACATCGATCTTCGAATCGTTTAACGAACGTGAATCGATCAGGCAGCATTTCACCGTTTTCATCCAGCAATTTGGCCAAAATTGACACGTTATATGGTGCTGAAATGGTGACATTTAACTGCTCGTTAGTTTTTATAATTCCCTGCCAATGGCTTCTGATTTGCAGCCCGTATTCTCGGAAGGCATCAGTAACAACTGGAAATCCCACCTGTCCTTCTAAAACAGATTCAACTTGAATTTCGTAGTTCATCGACTCGATGTAGGCACCAGAATCATATTTGCGTTTGGAATAAATCTTAAGAGTATGATTCCCAGGATCCGGAAAGGCTACATCGATATCGTATTGATCCTCACACCATTGGATGAAAGTGAATCGATCGGGCAAAACGTTCTCTTTTTCATCCATCAATTCAGCCACGATCAGTACGTCATCTGGAGCTGACAGGCAGATTTTGAGCGGTTCTTCAGTATTGATTATGCCCCGCGTATGGCTTATGGCCTTTATTTCATTCTTGAAGAAGGCAGGTTTGACCAAAATAAGCTCCTCAAATTCTTCTATGGAGATCTCCTTTTCTAGAAGCTGCCACTTTGGATCTTCGGGAAAGTGGGAGTAGATCAATTCCTCAGGTGTTGTCATAAAATAATAGTCGTCAAACTTGCGTTCGAAGAACTTCTCACGATTTAATGTGCCCGCACCCCACGTAGAATCCACCAGTTGCCATCTTTTATCGATCATGACTGCGTTCCAGGCATGGCTTGAGATCTCTTGGCCACCTCTCCCTCTAGCATGGCCTACAATTATCTTTGCTTCCAGTCCCGTCTCAATGCATAAACTCTCGAAAAGCCTGCTATAACCATCGCAAGTTGCCACTCTTTTTTGGAGCACGTCTTGTGGATGGGTTGAGAAATTGTCAAGGTCATATTCTACGTTTGCCGTAACCCAGCAGTATATGGATCGGGCCTTTTGCTCGTCATTTGGAAATGGTTCTGTCAAATATAGGGCCAAAGTTTCAACGGATGTTTCTGCCCATTTTGGCGTTTTTAGGACGTGATCATTTACGAAGTCGTGATCTTTTTGGTTATCTGTGGTTGCTATAGACGATATGGGAACTAATGAAGGCAACAAAAATAAGATAAGGCAATATTTTATTATATTACTGTTAAAAATAGCGTGTGTGGAAATCAGTTCACCTCTCTCCTTTCTAGTTGAATGGTACTCAACAAATTGTCAGTAGTGCTCCATTTGTAGGTCGATTTGATCTGGCAGTTGATCTTTCCATGATATCCCTTTTCTGTAGATGATTGATCTGGCCAATAGGTTGCCAGATACATGGTACTGTAGTCATCATCACTGCCAGTGCCCAATACGCCATTATGGCTATCGATATCTCTTTCTGAAATGGTGATACCGTCTCTGAAACCTTCCTTGCTTAAAGCGGCCTCAACCAATAGCTTGTCACCTTTGATGCTCAGTTCTCTTGGTTCATCGAACTCGGTTATGGTTATGATGACCGCTTTGTTTCCATGTTTCAGACTGTCATCGCTCTCTAGACGAATCTGATATTCAGTGCAATCCAAACGATTGTATATCCGATCACGTTCTGGTTCTTCAGCGACGATCTTGTAATCGATCCCTTCCAAATCAAAAGATAGGTTGTAGTCTCCAATGGACACAGTTTCCGTATCGTGAGATTCAAGGGGGGAATGTTCTATATGGACGGTTTTCAACAATTTGTTTGTCATCGTCCATGGAAGATTTGAGGTAATAAGGCAACATGTCTGCCCAACATAATCCCCTGATTGAAGATATCTGTTCGGCCAGTAAGCAGACTTATAGACGGTTTCTCCAGACAGGCCTTCGAAGGTGCACAAAAATCCTGTGCGCTTATCGATAAGCCTCTCTTTTTCCACCATGTTCAAATAAGACATTCCCCTGGGGCCTTTTCTGACCATTTTCTGGGTGACATAGTTGCTTGCTGAAATTGGGTCCGTATAGTCTGTTACGTTGATCTGTGCCCAGTTTTCGTCATAATATATGAAAATTGAGTAGTCGACGTAATCTACCCCGATTAAGTTAGTGCCATTGATGGGATTTTGTATTGCAATACTGTAATTTGAGTCCAATTCGAAAGACAGTTCATATGGTCCCAAATCAACGGATTCAGCTAGTGTTATTGGGACTAAAAAAAGTACCGCCGATAAAACAAATACGTATTTTTTGTTCAAATTAACCCTCCACTCATATTGATATTGGTTGTACAGCGCCTTTACTTAAGATCTTCTTACTATTAAAGGCAACGAGCACCGGCTAGGGTCACAAGCTATGTACTGAATAATGGTTTTTCATTTAGACGAGTTCTTGATCGGTTCCGTCTGTCGGTTGTTGGCGTATTGGCCCGAAATCTCCGAGCTGGTAGAAAATGGAGGCGTTTCGAGATAGAATATCAGATAATTGGTGCTCGAAATGATTTTTATAAAAACCACACCCTTTTTGAAATTGAAGATTATAAGGCTTCAGCCAAGGGAAAAAAGCAAATACATAATCGCAAATGATCCTAAATAGGATGATTTATAGAATGATTTCGTACACGATTGCGTGGGTGAGTTAATTGGTCAAAGTAGGACTTATTAGATGCGAAAGCGCTATGAGAATTTGCCCCGGAACGTCGTGCTTCAGGGCGATTAAGGAGAGGAAGGGTAGCTTTGCACCCTATTCTGATGAAGAAATCGAAATAATTGGAATGGCGCCTTGTGGTGGTTGTCCGGGAAGAGATGCCGTTCGCCAGGCTGCGGAAATGGTTCGAAGGGACGCAGAAGTGATATTTTTAGGCACTTGCATGGTAAAGCCCATACCATCAGCTCCAACTTGCGTTTATTCTGAAGATATAGCTGAAGCCATCAGAAAAAAGGTCGATGTCGAAGTGGTGATGGGGACTCACTGATGATAATATCCATCGCCAGCGGCAAGGGCGGCACCGGTAAAACCTTGGTCACAACCAACTTGGCTGCATCTTTAAAAAACGCAGAACTGGTAGACTGCGACGTTGAAGAGCCAAACTCCTATCTTTTCTTTCCAGACCTGAAAATAACTGAGACTTCTGATTGCACCTTGTCAATACCAATAATAGACGAAGAAAAGTGCACCAGGTGCAGGGCCTGTTCTGAGTTTTGCGCCTACAACGCTCTGGCGGTATTTCCCCAACAGGTTCTCTTCTTCGAAGGACTGTGCCACGGATGTGGTGGTTGTGCTATTGCCTGCCCGGAAGATGCCATCTCTGAGGGTTCCAGAACCATTGGGCAGGTTTTTAGAGCAACAGAAGGGGATGTCAATCTGCTCTGGGGCGAGCTGAACTTGGGTGAAGCCATGGCTACGCCCTTAATCAGAGCGGTTAAAAAGAAGGCAAAAGGCGATCTGATCCTGATCGATTCGCCACCAGGCACCGCTTGCCCCATGATCGAAACGGTTAGAGATACCGATTTCTGCGTGTTGGTCACCGAACCCACCCCCTTCGGCCTCTACGACCTCGACATTGCGGTGAGGGTCTTAAAGGACATGGAGATTCCCTGTGGAGTGATAGTTAACCGCAGCGGCATCGGCGATAGAAAGGTGTATGATTACTGCCAGAAACAAAACATCCCTCTTCTTTTGGAGATCCCCTTCAGCCGAGAGATCGCTGAGCTCTACTCCAAAGGAATCCTTTTCTCAAGGGCCATCCCCTCTTGGAAAGACGAGTTTGCAAATCTAATTTCGGCGATCGAGGAGCTGGTGGCATGAAACAGATTACGGTTATTAGTGGGAAAGGCGGCACCGGCAAGACCTCCGTATTGGCCTCGTTGGCATATTTGGCCAGGGGTGATGCCATAGTGGCCGATTGTGATGTAGACGCACCCGATCTTCATTTAATTCTGAAACCGAAAATCGAAGAGACTTGTGATTTCATGGGTCTGCAAACCGCGGTCATAGACGAGCTCAAATGTACTCAATGTGGGGCCTGCCAAGATAACTGTCGCTTCGATGCGATCAGAAATTTCCAGGTGAACTTTCGCCACTGTGAAGGCTGTAAAGTCTGCGCTTTAGTCTGCCCGGCAGACGCCGTGGAGATGGTAGACCAAATATCCGGCCACGCTTACGTTTCAAGCACCAAATTCGGCACTCTGGTTCATGCTGAACTGATTCCGGGCCAGGAGGCTTCGGGAAAGCTGGTCACCATGGTAAGAGAGCTTGCTCAAGAGGTGGCCGAAAGAGAAAATAAAGATCTGATTCTCATCGACGGTTCGCCAGGAGTGGGCTGCCCGGTGATAGCTTCCATAACCGGCGTTGATTTGGCTTTGATCATGACTGAGCCCACCCTGTCCGGCATCCACGATCTGGAACGGGTAATTAAAGTGGCTCATCACTTCGGTGTCGCTGCTCTAGTATGCATCAACAAGTACGATCTCAACTTGGAGGTTGCCCAACAAATCGAGAAAATATGCAAAGAAATGGGCGCAGAGGTTGTGGGAAAATTGCCCTTTGATCCCAGCGTGGTAAAAGCCATGGTGGCCGAAGAGGCCGTGGCCGAGAGGGCAGGACCCGTCGGAGATGCCCTAAAAAGCCTCTGGGATGAGCTAAAGTCTCATCTCTGACCAATTTCCCATACATTTTTTTCCGTGAGAAAACATTATAAATTTGCTAAGCAACCTCTAGTGGGGAATATACTTGACAATCACACTGGAATTTGGTAAAAAGAGCATGGAGCCTGACATCAGGTGGCTCTTTGACATAAGCGATGTGCTATGCGATCGAGATTGGGCAAAGACCGCGGAGAACGTAGAACTCTACTACATGTACAGAGATCTCTATTTGAGCAGAAAGGACAGAGACTTGCTGCAAGATCAGAAGTTGAGGTACGACATCACCATAATTCCTCCACGTACCTTGGGATGCGAATTCGTAAAGACGGCTGGCCACTATCACCCAAAAGTTGCCGGAAGTGAAATCACCTACCCAGAGGTCTATGAGGTTTTGGAAGGGGAGGCCACTTATCTGCTGCAAAAGGAGGATGGACGCGACGTTGTAGTTTTGAGGGCTGTAGCCAACGACAAGGTTTTGATTCCACCAGGATACGGTCACATCACCATAAACCAGTCGAATAAGAGGCTCAAGATGGCCAACTTCGTTTGCCGAGATTTTTCTTCCATATACGACCCCATAAAGAAGATGGGGGGCGGGGCCTATTTTCTCACCATTGACGGTTTCGTAAAAAACGAACGTTATCCAAACCTTCCCCTCCTCAGGGAGATCGAGGTGCCCAAAGTGAGCCATCTGGGTTTGATTCGCAGCCGAGAGATGTACCCCCTTTTGCGAGAGGAAGGAAAGCTCGACTATCTGGTTAGGCCTCAAGAGCATCCGGAAGTTTTCGATGGTCTGCTAAATTGATGTAGACGATTTCTGCCAGGATACGCAAGCATAACTGAACATAGAAGGTAAACTGAGATCGATAGGTATATTGAAGTACGTCGACGAAATTCGATAGTCATCTAGGTGAAACTAATCCATGTCCAGATGCACGATTACCAAAAAATTCAGAGGTTATGTAGAGCTTTTAAGGCCGCCCCTGGCCCCCATGGATCTAGCTTTACCGGGGGCGACAGCCTTGTTGGCGGTCTATGCAACCACCGGTGGCTTGCCAGCTTTACTTCCCTTTGTCATAGCCACAATTGGCGCTTATTTCGCCATAACCAGCTCTTACGTGTACAACGACTGTTGTGACATCGACGTAGATCTGGTGGGAATGCCTGATCGGCCACTTCCATCTGCTCAGATCAGCAAAGGGTCGGCATTGATCTATTCTCTTCTTTTGTTCGCAATGGCTGGCCTGGTTGCGTTATATTTGAACCCTGAGAGCTTAATGGCCTTGATCATGGCCACATTGATCATGGCCCTTTACTCCAAATGGGCCAAAAGGAACACCCCCTTCTCCTGGGTTTTTGTGGGCCTAGCCTTCGGGATCGTCCCCATTGGCGTTTGGCTGGCCATGGCACCGGCAGGATATCTGAAAATGGGGCCAGGTCTTCATCTTGGAGCTTTGATTTTGGGGGCCATGATCGGCATAACGGATTGTGGGTTTACAAATTGCGATGCATCGCGAGATGTTGAAGGGGACCGGAGAAAAGGCATTCCCACTTTACCTGTGACCTATGGGATCCCTCTCACCTCTAAGTTCGTGGCCGTCACTTGGATTGCGGGGCTCTTGCTTTCTCTGGCTTTGGGATGGACCACAAATCTTGGGTTCATCTATTTCATCGTGGCGTCTGTTGCAGGAGTTTGGATGGTATATCAGTCTCTGGACTTCGTGCGCCATCCAACAGATGTTCGGGGAAATCGGGTATTTTATCAGGGCGCAAACTACCGAGCTGTGCTCTTTGCAGCCTTGATAGTGGACGTTTTTCTCAGGGCCACAGTAGCCAGCTATCCGGGATTGTTTATCTGAATTGAAAATTTTATCATGTTGCCTGCTGAGGGCGGTCAATTTGAGCTGCTGAGGAGTTCGTTTTATTACCGTTTTTTTAAAAGCTCGCCCTGCAACAACTCAGCAGATATCTTTTGGATCTGTTTTGCCCTTAGGCCGTCTAGCATTTCGTCCATTTTAGCTACGATTTCGGCGTTGTTCAACTCAGTCTCTTTCTTCAATTCGGCGATATTCTCTTCAAAAATGGGGATTAAATGCTTTCTCCATATTCGGACCTCTGCTGGTTTTTGATGGAACTTCCGCATCTCCCTGGAAAAATACCAGTTCGCCAATTCATCAATTGACATTTGGTCAATTTTACGTTTTACCACAATCTCACCTTCTTTGACCACTTGAAGGTCTCAGATTATTCTCTATCAAAAATAAAATGATTAATTTGAATACATTACAAATTTTATATTTGTATTGTTACTGCCACAACACTTCCACTTCGTCTGTACGATAACCGGGACGTACCTTTGACTCCGATATGGGAATGGTGACGCCGCACTTTTGCATGAGAAGGCCTGTATAAGCGATCATGATGCCGTTATCGCCCATAAACCTCATCTCCGGCACGTAAAACTTAGCACCTCGCTCTTCACACATGATGTTTAACATCTCTCGCAAGCGGCTGTTGGCCCCTACACCTCCTGCCAGCAAAACCTCCTTTTTCTCTGCGTAGGCCAGAGCACGCTCGGTCACCTCCACCAGCATGGCGAAAGCCGTCTCCTGGAATGAGTGGCAGACGTCTTCCAGGTCGTGCTTCTTGGCCGCTTCCGATGCGGCGGTGCTGAGACCGGAAAAGGAGAAGTCCATGCCCTTTACAACGTAAGGTAAAGCCACGTATTCTTTGGCGGACTTGGCAAGCCTCTCCACCTTGGGACCACCAGGATGAGTCAACCCCACCTGCCGGGCGAACTTGTCCAAGGCGTTTCCAACGCTTATGTCCAGTGTTTCTCCAAAGATCCTGTACCGGCCCCTTCTCAAGGCCAATACTTGGGAGTTGGCCCCGCTCACGTAAAGGACCACCGGGTCTTTGGCCCCCGTTTTCCACTTCCCCACCTCAATGTGGGCCACACAGTGGTTCACTCCCGTCAATGGAACCTGATAACGGAGAGCCAAAGCCCTGGCTGCGGTGGCCACCGTTCTAAGACAGGGACCAAGGCCCGGCCCCTGAGAAAAGGCGATGCCCTCTATATTCAGATGGTCTTTTCGAGCCACCTCCAGCACTTCTTTTACTACAGATGCCATGTGCTCGGCATGATGTTGTGCCGCCTCTCGAGGGTGAATGCCCCCCTTTGGCGGAACGTAAGTGGCGCTCTTTTCGGTAATCACGCGGTCTTCGTCCACCAAAGAGGCGCTCAGGTTCCAGGCAGTGCCTTCCAATCCCAGTACGATCATTTCAAACTCCGTTCCTTCTTTGCACAATCGTTTGCACCATAGTTATATGACTGTTTTTCTGAGACCTTTTGCAGTCAAGAATCCTGGGCAATGTCGCGTCGGTACCTGATGCCGTTAAACCAGATCCTTTTGATGTTATCGTAGGCCTTTTCCCTGGCACCCTTCAATGTAAGGTCTCTGCCAACCACCGTCAAAACGCGACCGCCTGTTGTGTAAAGCTTCTTTTCGCCTTGGGAATCAATTCTAAACGCAGTTCCATTGTGGTAGACTAAAACTTCGGGATCGACTTTTTCAAGTCCCCTCATGGGCATGTTGGTATAATGAGGTCCTGGATAGCCGGGTCTCTCCTCTTCTTCACCACTGGTAATTGGCTTTACGACCCTGCCACTGATGGCGCACAAGCCCACGCAATAATCTGGCGACCACAGGAGTTCAATATCATGTAGCTCCTGGTTCAAGATGGCTTGTGATAAGAGATACATGTCAGTCTCCAACCGGGGAAGTATCATCTCTGCCTCTGGGTCGCCCAACCTCACGTTAATCTCCAAAACGCGAGGCACCTTTTCTCCATCTTCCTCGGTTACCATCAGGCCGAAATATATCATGCCAGAATATCCTACCCCAATCGTCTCTTTGAGTTTGGTAATGGTAGGCACAGCAATGGTGTTCATTATCTTCTCGGTCAGGGCATCGTCCAACCAGGGATGGGGTGAGTAACCACCCATGCCCCCTGTGTTTGGATTTTGGGTCCCATTGGGGTTTTTGGTGAGCTTGTTGAACAGCTTTATGGCCACAGTCTCGTCAGGAGCGAAAGCTCGCTTGTAGTCCATGGCAGATTCCATGGGAAGAACGCTTTTGCCATCTGTGACTGCAAAAAACATCAGCTCTTGACCTTCGAGCCTCTCTTCGATGTCTATCCTTCTACCGGCATCGCCGAAGAGCTTGGGCTCGACCATTATGCGTTCTACCGCCGAGAGGGCCTCCTCTAAGGAGCTACATACTATGGACCCTTTGCCCGCGGCCAAGCCATCGGCTTTAACTACCAAATTCTTGATGGGATTTTGAGCATAAAATTGGGATACGTACTCTTTGGCCTTTTTGGGGTCGCTGAAGTTGCAGTATTTTGGTATGGGGACCCCAATGCTATTCAAAAAGTCCTTGGCATCGCATTTGCTTCCCTCTAATATTGTGGCTTCCATTCGTGGCCCAACGATTGCCAGACCTTCATTTTGGAATATGTTAACTATGCCGTCAGATAGGTAACCTTCAGGACCTACGAAGGTGAGATCGATGTCCTTTTTCTTGGCGAAAGACATTAGATCAGAAATGTCTTTGATGGGTTTGCCCTTTTCAGTGATCGTATTGCACTTTTCCAGCATGGTGCTGCCCGCATTTCCTGGAGCCACGTAGACTTCGTCCACCAGAGGGCTCCTGGCGAAGGCATGAGCTATGGCGTTACCTCTGCCACCAGCATCAACAACTAGAACCTTTGCGCCAGACATGGAAGTTCAAAAGAGATGGCTCTAGATAAGCGTATTTGAGCATTTTTTTCAGATGGTCATACTTTATGCGCAAATATCAAAGTCAGTGGTATCTGTTTATAGTCGAAAACCAATTAGGTGATACTAATTGGTTCTCGCCAGAATAGTGCTTAACAATACGAATATGCCAAATCTCTAACTCTTGCGAGTTCGAGATTAATCCGAAAGGTATCGTTACAACACATCGCGGAGTTTTTCAATCGACGGTTATATTAAAGAACTCAAAACCATGTGAGGACTTTAGATATCTGCCGAAGGAAGGCGAAACTAATCATGTACTCAAAAGAACAGTTGTTAGAGACCATTCGCGATAAGAACGTAGAATTCATCAGATTGCAGTTCACCGACATTCAGGGGATTGTGAAAAGCGTAGCCATTCCTCAGACCAGATTGGGGAAAGCCCTGGAAAGCGGGATCGCCTTTGATGGATCGTCCATTGAGGGTTTTGCCAGGATCCAGGAATCTGACATGATACTGCGTCCTGACATTTCCACCTTCGCTCTTCTACCCTGGAGAGCCAAGGAGAACCGAAACGTGGGACGCCTGATCTGCGATGTCTACAAGCCCAATGGAGATCCATTTGATGGAGATCCTCGATATGCGTTGAAGAAGGTATTGCGTCAAGCCGAGGAGATGGGGTATGCTCTGAATGCGGGGCCTGAGCTGGAGTTCTTCTTATTCAACAGAGAAAACGGCAGGGCAACCACTCAGCCACACGATTTAGCAGGCTATTTCGATTTCGGCCCCGTCGATTTGGCAGAAGACATCCGAAGAGAGATCACCTTGGCCCTTACAGGCATGGGGTTCAACATCGAGGCATCCCATCATGAGGTGGCCAACGGGCAACACGAGATTGACTTTACGTATGGTGAGGCATTGAGAACTGCAGACAACGTGGTCACCTTCAAGTATGTGACAAAGACCATCGCCATGAGAAATGGCTTGGCTGCAACCTTCATGCCCAAGCCCATATATGGCGTGGCTGGGTCTGGAATGCACGTAAACGTATCCCTTTTCAAAGGAAACGAGAACGTCTTTTACGATCCCGATGCACCAATGCAACTGAGCGATCTGGCCCGTTACTTCGTTGGAGGTTTGCTGGAACACGCCAAGGCCATAACCGCGATAACCAATCCTTTGGTCAACTCCTACAAGCGGTTGGTATCTGGTTTCGAGGCGCCAGTCTACATCAGTTGGTCAGGCCCTAACCGATCTTCTTTAATAAGGGTGCCAAGCGGCAGAGGCAAAAGCACCCGGTTGGAGATGAGGTCACCTGATCCTTCTTGCAGTCCCTACCTGGCCTTTACCGCCATTCTGGCTGCAGGACTTGACGGAATCAAAAGGAAGATTGATCCCGGAAATCCCCTGAACATAAACATCTACGAGCTCTCGGACAAGGAGCGCGCGGAATTGGGGGTAGAGCTTTTGCCCTCCAACTTGCGCGAAGCCCTGGATTATCTGCAAGAGGATAAAGTTATCAGAGATGCTTTAGGTGAGCATATATTCAGCAATTTCGTTAGGATGGGGTCGCTTGAATGGGAAATGTACAATGCGAAAGTCCATCCCTGGGAAGTGGATAGGTACATAAACATATGAAGAAAAAGATATCATTTTGAGATATCTCAACGATGGCTTCCGGCCGTTACATCCCTTTCGGTGCCGAAATGTATTTAACCAGCATCGACACTGGAAAGATCGGGCCGGTAGCTTAGTCAGGCAGAGCGACAGGCTCTTAACCTGTAGGTCGGGGGTTCAAATCCCTCTCGGCCCGCTTTTTGTGGGGCTGTGGCCTAGTCAGGTATGGCGACGGGCTCCAGCGGTATATTGATGATGAGCAACGGGTCTGCTGAGGTCTCTCGACGGGGAGGCTGTTGATGATCCGTTGGAGCACTGAGAGATACTCTCAGTATCGGAGAGACCCGTCGATCGTGCGTTCGAATCGCACCAGCCCCATTTTTATTTTTGTAGTCGATTACAGTAGGTCTTAAATATCCTGGTAGAGGGAATATATGGAGGAATCTAATATATGTATCAAGATATCACGACTTTGTGCTGGTCCATAAAAGAAGTCAACCGGAACCTCAGAGACAGAGAAGACATGAGCGCCTATTCCATCAAGTATCTGAACAAGGCCTGTTTGGATCTCTCCACGATGCTGGCCTCAAACGAGGACGTAAGTCTAGATGAGAATATCGAAGTGGTGGATAAATCAGGGAACACTAAGAATTTCACCATAGGCGAAGTCGCAGAGATGTTGAGTGATGCAAAAAAGATCATCGAGTACAACCTAATAGACAATATCAATAAGTGGGCTCAGCTGAAGGCCAAAAACGCCTAGAATCGCGTAAGTTTATGGGCGAGAAAGAAGAATCTGGATCCAATTTGCTAGGACTGTGTATAATATTTTAGGAAAAGAGGACTTTTGGCTTGGAGAACGGATGGTGAACAGTGATGTATATAGCCTGTAACATTTATATATAAGAATTTATTTTTTTAGGTTGTGATAAACATACTTGGTTGCAATCTTCCAAAGATACTCGCAATTCTCTTTTGACGCTTTTACGTCACCACCCGCTTTTGTATCCATACCGAATTCCAAATTAAGTCTTGATTTTTCTGTAGTATGTCCAATATCATAATATTGTTTTCGCACGCGAACATATTCGATCTTGCTTTTTATAGGAGTTATATCAAAATCATCAGTACTTATAAACGACTTTGATTCCATTATATATTTCTCAGAGAAGAACCAGAGATTTTGGTAATTCCTCGACCCATTCCCATCTAAATAATCCTCCACAAATATGTCCGTAATTTCATTTGGCAAAATCTCCTCATAAAATTCGTAAATTTTTTAACTCTATCAATCAGAGGACTTTTCATACCAATAGCTTCTAGATATTTTATAAATTCAGGATTCATTTCATTTCACCCTCTTGCTTATTTCGAATTTCCATAATCATACCTTCAACATAGTGAAGTATGTGTCCTAAATAATTTGCTGAAAATTCATCACTTTTATAATCCCATTTCCATTTCGTAGATTCGTTATTTAAATCACCCCTTCGATCTTCATAATATTTATGTAATAATTTTCTGATCACCTCTTGTAGTTGTGTTGTTATTTGAATTTCAATTGAAACATCAATTTGTTCAGTGTCCCATGTGACTCCGGGAATTTCAAAATTTTGTTTAACGTATAAATGTGCTGCGTAATATCCTTCATCCCTCGCTTCATAATACATCTGCGGAGATATATGAAATTGCTCACAGACAGATTGCGTCTTAGTTATCATAAAATCTACCCCATCTAAATACTTAACAACGAATAATGTTCGTATAATGTCATTTATGTTAGAATACCAATTATCGGGAAGTAACCATCCATTATAGGGTTCATTTGGCCAATTTTTATTATTTAATATATTTTTCCTATATGTTTTCAACAAAAATGAATCAAATGGTTTTATATAAACTTCAGGTTCAAATTTCTGTATAAATAATTGGTAGCCGGTTCCGACCTGATATTCTTGATCAAATTCCTCTAGATTTTGATTTATTTCCTTCCAAAAATCCGAGTTTTCGAAATCGCGCTTGATATTGTTCGTTACTGAATCATAATATGTGCTAGTCCTTTTAGAAATGTCAACGTCTTGATCCTCCTTTAGCCATTTTTTGTAATCCGTGATATTCTTGGGCTTTTTATGTTTCATAATTTACCTTCTATAAATCTTTATTTGTCCTATTTTGACAAATTACCATTTATATTTTCGCCCGCCACCCAACGTCATACCTCGCCCCGCAATTGGGGCATATTAGAATGATTTTTCTCTCCACACCCTCTTTTTGAAAAGATACGTGAAACCCCCGCTCATAGCCGCATTCAAGGCAGACCCTAAACTCCTCACCAGGATCAACTGTTTTAATATCCTCGGAAACCTTTGAGTTCATCTTTGTCACCAGAGTGAGGTTAGTTCTCGAAATATTTTAACCTTGGCGACGTTGGCGCCACCCAGGGGCGTTATAGAAATATCCCGAAAAAGAGCATCGTTAAACGCTGCGCTTTGCACCCGGGATAGATTAGATCCTAAGCGCCTCAGAACTCATAGGGCTCATCATTAAATCAGCAACCTTTTTTCATCATCGGCGCCAAGGCTGAAAGCGGACCTTGCATTTGGGCACTTCGTTTAAGGATTGAAGCCATTTCAGCGAAAGTATAAAACGGTTCTCTGAATAGAGCTTTGCCAGCAATGGTTATCGTCGGCGGAATTTGTACCGTCGGGTTTTCAGGAGGGTGAAAAGATGGTGAAAGTAGGAGTGCACGTTTCAATTGCAGGCTCGATCGACAAGGCTGTTGACAGAGCAGTGGAGAA
>Ga0272443_10003907_pt1 | contig 16954 bp, 9 predicted proteins | sample SSMAcet12_FD_193581 | JGI IMG/M metagenome (GOLD analysis project Ga0272443, IMG submission 193581) | Marine sediment archaeal communities from Little Sippewissett salt marsh, Falmouth, MA, United States - SSM-Acet-12 | ecosystem: Environmental > Aquatic > Marine > Wetlands > Sediment ... | reverse complement strand
TGTCCTCCGCGCCGGGGATGCTCACATTTCCTTCCGTAGACGCAATGATTATTGTTTTGCCTGAAGAAGAAGGCCCAAACTCCTTGGAAAGATCCACCTTGACCATCAGAATGTTACCCTCAAGACTTATCTCGACGTTTTTCATGGTGCATACTCCCTTAAAGTGATTTAGCGGGGCTTATTATATTTGCTTTTGCGTCAAGGGTCAAGGCAACGGCCCAATGACGTCGAATCCTGATAGCCACCGTAGCCAGGCCGATTTAGCCGGTTTTATCGCCTTCTTCAGCGGCAGGGAGGCTTTCACACAAATTTGTGTGCGAGTGTGTGAGAGGTGGATCAATGTTGGAAACAAAAACAGAATCGCCGAAATGAGATGCGGGGAGGCAGTACGGCACCTTCAATCAAGGCGATATGGAATATCTGGGAGGCCTGGGACACAACTTGCCCGAGGCCGTCAGGTATGCAGAAACACTTTTGCAGGCGAAAAGAAGAGGAACCTTGAAGCAGGCCAGGCATCACTGCCATTGATTTTCGTCCGGGGAGAAAGGAATAACCTGAGCGACTTTCTCATCGTCAGTCAGCTTCAGAGTAATCGCCATCAGAATAGTTCAGGCTTCCCTGATAAGTGAAAATACATTGCTTTAATTTTTCAATTCAACTAAATAAATTGACATGGGTATCGATTATTTTTTTGAATCTGAGCGATATAGACCTGATGTAGTTATAGAGCTATTGATAGCAGAGGCTCCACCTCCTTCAGGCACTAAATATTTTTACGTCCCCAAACAGATGATAAATTCAAAATCAATTGAAAAAGATACCAGCCTCCCCGCCACCATTTTTTATCACTATTTCAAGTGCCGACCTGAAACCGAACAGGAATATGCTGATATGCTTGAAAGATCGATTGATTCACTATTCTACCCCCATTGCTTTGAAAACCGCATCATTTGCATCCGCATAAAAGCTCGTTTGGAATTTCGCGAAAAGCTCTCCGGGAATGCTCGGGATGTCCCCGACGCTCGCCATGGGCAATAGAATCCGTTTTGCCCCCGCATCAAAGGCCACCTGGAGGGACTCGGCCAAGTTTTGGACCTGCACGATATTCCCGCCCAAACTCATCGTCCCCAAAACCACCAACTGGGACTGCACCGGCTTTCCCAGCAAGGAGGAGCAGAGGGCAAGATAACTAATCAGGGTCATCGATGTCGTTGGTCCCGTATTGTGCAGTTCTACCACATGCAGGTGATAATTATGCTCCGATGCCTTCATGGAGGCACTTACACTGCTGGCGTTTGCCTTGAAAAAATCAAACCCCACCTTCACGGCTTCCTTTGCTGCTGCATTGGTGCCGAAGCCGGATAGAGTCAGCACCCCCGTCCCGGCCGTTGCCTGGGTCTCCAGGCGGTACAGACCCAGGTGGCCATCCTTCCCGGGAGCCACGGTATGCAGAACACCCGGATTCAAGGGACCTTCCGGTATGAGGTTTCCTCCTCCCTGCTCGGGAACACCAATAAAGGTCTCCTCCATGGTTTCCTGATCAATATAGGAGAAGTGGACGTCGTAGAACTCCATGCCTCCGATCTTTTTCAGTTGCTCTTTTACCCGCCTGCGGGTTTCCACGGCGTATGCCAAGCATCGTTCCACCGCGCTCTTGTCATAATCTCCCTGGGGATAGAGGAGCTTCAGGAGACCCGAAACCGTGTGCTTGACCGCGATGGTATCCCGCTGATTCAGGTCTCTTCCCAGCTTGAAGTATTTGTTGATTGCATCCCCGAAGCTCCATTTCCTCATCTCACGCATGAACTCCGCAAGGTAGTCCACGATGAGCCCGTATTGGTTCGTGATGAACTCGGGCCGCATCTTCGGGATCTCCCAGCCGGGGATGTAGCCATGGAAACGGTCGAAGAATGCGGAATCGATCATGGTCTCGGGAAAAGGAGCCAACAGGTGGCTTGTCTTGACCAGGGTATCCACCGGCTGGTTGATGTTCCCCACAAACACCATTGAGGCGTAGGCATTGATCACATCCCGGCCCCTGGCAAAGGATCCCGAGGCCATGTAGTCCTTCATGATCTGGACGCCATCCTTGTCTTTGAAGGAGATTCCCGCGACCTCATCAAAGGCCACCACATCCCATAAGCCCACAATGCCCACCGTATGGCGAGCCAGGTTGTAGAAGAGGTTGGCCACCGTAGTTTGCCCGCCCGAGATCAAGATGCTGTTGGGGCTGATCTCCTTGTAGATGTGGCTTTTGCCGGTGCCCCTCGGTCCTAGCTCGCAGACATTGTAGTTGTTCTCCACCAATGGAACCATGCGGGCCAGCAGGTGCCATTTCACCCGGGTATCGAAATGCGTGGGCTCGAGCCCAGTGGAGCGGAGCAGCGCATCCAGCCACTGCTCTTGGGTAAAATGCCGCCTGGCCTCAAACAGCTCCTCCATGTCCATGTTGGGCATCTGAATCGGTTTCAGGTCGCGCACGATAAAGGGAGAGCCTTTTTGCCCCTCCTCATAAAAATACTCCATCGTGATAATGGACCAGATCCCACCGGCCAGGAGCTTTTCATACTGTCGAACCGTGTTCGTGCTGATCTCCACCCCTTTGGTTCCCAGGTTGGAGAGTAGGGCCTCGTAGACGTCCCGCTTTTCGTTGAGCTTGACCGTGGCCTTGTCGATGATCTTCAGGCTTCCGCGCTCCCGGATCACGGATTTCACCTTTTCCGCTTCGTCCGGCCGCACGTAGTTCTCGGCCAGAATCCGCTTCACGGTGTTCAGTCCCTCCTGAATGATCGACTCGTCACTGGACGCACAGTGCTGCCCCAGAAGGTACTCTAGCACGAAGACGGGAACGTTCGCCCCTTCCTTGACCAGCTTGGTGAGGTCCTTTCGGACCACCCGCCCAGCGAAATGCCGGATCAGAAGCTCATTCAGCCCATCGTCTACGGTTTCCACTTGGTTTTCAGAAGTCATCGCTAAAAGCCCTGTCAATGGTTACATCCACGCTCTCTTTCTCCACCCCTGTTTCCGCGTCCCTCAAGACCAAGCGGTATGTCTTCTTCTTGTCGTACTCCCGCGCCTCAAGAACGAGGGTAACGTCCTTTTTTCTCTCCGCCATGCTCTCGGATGCGCTTTCAAACGAGACCGACTCAATGTTCGTCACCGGATCGCTCCCGTCACAGACCGCCACCTTCAAGGTGACTGGCTTCACCCGCTCGCTTACCGGCTCCATCTGGATCAACTCGAAACGGTACCGGGAGGTCGTGATCTTGTGGTGGGCTCCCAACACGTGGACGGTCACCGTCTTGGTTTTGGTCGACCCAACAGCCTTGCCCTTGACGTGCCTTACCGTAACGACCGGCACAACTATCTCTTGAGGCATGGCGCCCCCGTGGACATACCGGGCGCCTCCCACAAAGTGAAAGCGATTGATCCCCCTAGGAAGCCAAAATTCCATACCGCCCTTGGCACCGGCTGTCACCTCGGTCGAACCATACCACACGCCGTCTTGAGCACCAAGATCGCGGCCCAACAGATAACGTTTGGTTGCCTTCACCGTAGAGGGCGGCTTCGTGCTGATACTGCTCTTGTCCGGTTCACCCGGTGCGGACTCCGCAAAGAAGAACCCATGGTCCGCCGTCACGATCACATGGTGTCCGTTGAGGTTGTTGATCACGTAGGCCACAATTGCTTCAATCTCCTGAAGGGCTCTCCTGACCGCCTCGAAGGTGCGGTCTTCGGTGGCTGCAGAGTCCCCCGTGGAATCGATCACGTCATGATAGATGTAAACGACCCGGGCATCCTTGACGAACTCCCTCCCCTCCTCCTTCTTCATCTCCAGGAGCTTTCCCGCCTTGACAGCCAGCCCCTCCACCCGAGCAAGCACCTGGCCCCTTTGCTCCAGGGACGCCGTTGGCTGCCCATCGACCTGCACATCCCCGTTCTCCTTGAACTGGAGGGTATCATGAGGGAGGAGGCTGGCCATGCCGAGCGCCGTATAGGAAGGAAGCACGCCGAGCTGGGAGCTCAACTGGGCCTTGAACCGATACTTACCATTGAGCTCCCGGGCAAGTTCCTCTGCAGCTTCGTAACGGAGGCCATCACTGATTATGACAAAGCTCCTTCTTCGCTCTGCTTCTTCGAGACGCGGCTTGACGTGCTTCTCAAAAAAGCGCTGTTGATTGGGAATGCCCTCAATGCGCCATTTGGAGAGAGCTGATGACGGGCCTTCCTGCTCGAGAAACACGCCCCACCGTTCCACCAGTCGCTTTACATACCCATTCACATAGCTGGCCTCTACCTCTGACCTGAGCCCCTTCAGGATGTCCCAAATCTTGGCCTCAGCGATGTCAGCGTGCTCACAGAAGTGCCTATACAGCTGATCGAAGCGGTAGAGATCCTTTTCATACGCCCGATAAATGGCCTCCATGTGTTCATAGTTAAACCCATCTCGAACATCGTTTTGGAGGGCGAAGAATTCGGCTGCTGCAATGAGGGCGTCGTATACCGAATGGAAGGCCTCCCGAGGGGTTTGGGAGGAAGGCAAAATGCTGGAAGAGGCCCAATGCCCTGCTTGGCGATGCACCGCAATCGAGCGGATGTCCTCCACGCTGACCGTATCCGGCGCCCCCGCAATGCGGTCTCGAAGCCCCGCAGCAATGGCCTTTTCCACGAACTGAAAGGTCATCACATCCAAGAGGTCTTCAATCTCTAACTCATACATCCGATCTTCGATGTTCAAAAGGCCTGCCACCCGATCTGACAGCTGGTCGTAGCTGCTCCCCTTACTGGTGCTGTCCCGCCACTGGCCCAAGCACACCACGGCGTTGGACTTCCCGGCTGGAGGTAAAACCAGATGCGTGAGCGAGTCCGGCAGATGGCCTTTGAGGTGGTGAGCAAAGTCCGTGACCAGAAGACGGATCAGGAGATTACGCAAGCTCGGGTTGTCCTCCTGATACCCAAACTGGGCTTTGGCCATATGCCAGAAGGGTTCATCCAGGTTATACTTCTCCACCTGCATCCACGCCTCTGGGGGCTCGTCCAGATTCACTCCATCGCCGCCTGCTGTAAACTCATGATACAGAGTCCGAAGGATACAGAACCACTCGGGCTGATCCGCCTTCACCACAACCGCAATCATCTTGCGGTCCAGATCCACATCCGTGTCATCACCAGAGACCAGCGGCTTGAGCTTCTCAATCCGATGCTTGCTGTCAAAAAACTTCCTGCGCTCGGACAGGTGGTCCCGAAGATACTGATTGGGCAAACCAAGCTGCTCTAAGACGATCGACGCCCGATCCGCCCGGAAGCTCCGGCTATAGAGCCGAATATCCAGCAGCCAATCGGCATCGTATTCCGGTTCCTCAGCCGGCGTATAGACCAGGAACCTTCCCTCGGGCTCCTCCCGCTCCATGAGCACCTTCGCTTCCAAAGCGCCTACCTGGTCGAGCCTGAGGATGCGAATCCCGTCAGGGAGGTAAAGAAAAGGGAGTACATTGATGAACTCCTTTTCCGCATCGTTCCAGAAAACGATTCGTTCCCCCTCCTCATCGAAAAGGCGTGTGAGAGCGTTTTGGATATGGGCGTTGTCCATGGATTCTTTCGCTGTCATGCCTTCTTCCCTGTAACGGCCTTGACCTCAGCCAACAGATCTCCAAACTTGCCATAGTTGACCTTTACGCCATCGTCCAAGTCGAGGCTGATCCGCTGGTCCGCATAGTGTCGCAGCTGCTCATCAAAGCCTTGGAGCTCAGCCCGTTGCTTTAGGAGTTTTTCCTTCTCCTTTTCCAGTTTTTTTCGGTGCGAGGTTGAGCTTGCTGAATTCATGTCCCCCTTTAGTTGGTCAATTCGGGCGTTGATTTTGCCTTGGAGGGGAATCACATATTCGGTACGCATTCTGGAAAGAGTACCCTCATTGTATCGGTGGAGGTATACCAAACATTGAAAGGCACGCAGCTTACCGCTGGAGAAGAGCCAGTAGATGGGCCTCTTTTTGTACATGGAGAGATGGTGTTTGAAGAAATCGGTGGCCATATAACGCCGAATCGTATCTAGAAAAGCTTCACCGCGCTTGGGGCTTAGACTTTCGGCTATGAATTCAAGGTTCTCCTTTAGGATTTCCTGGGACCAGGCGACTTTGAGAAACTCGACAAATCGGGTTGTGGAGTCATCCTCGAACCAGTTTTCCTCCATGATGGGAATGATTCCATCTTCGTCTGCTGGGAATATTTTATAACACGATGGATCAAATCCCTCATTCTCTCTGTGGGCGTAGATGATTCCAGGCTCATCCAAGGAGTAGCGGCCCATCATACAGCCTATCGAGTAGGAAATTAATCCTTTTATAGTGTCAGTACGGAAAAGCTGATCTCTTCTTTCATCAGAATTAGTTCCTGCATATCGGTAACTTGGATTACATGTTAATGTAATATCATTCAATGAAACCTCAAAATTTAATACATTTTCCAAGCCATATAACTTGATAAATATTGAGTTATTTTCCTCCTCACATTCTTTAGTCATAATTATTTTATTTAAACCATCTAGTCTAAAATTGCTATAGGTTTTTAGTAAAGAATCTTGATGTAGGTTGACATCAAAAAAAGCATGGGAATCAAACCCCCAAGAAATCTCAGATAAATCATAATCAACTCTCGCTATTTTAATGCATTTTTTGGCATTTGAAACAATATTCATATACTCACGGCTTTTCTCATCTACTGCCAATGGAATTTTTCCTAGGCTTTTCAATCGATAATCCAAAGTTGGGCTAATTGCTTCGAGCAAACAAGCTGCCACCTTACTATTTAACAATGATAATATAATATGTAGATATTTATTATCTGCAAATATAGATGGAGCTGTTGAATCATATGTGAACCCTACCGGATAATATCTTAAAGAAAACTTACCTGAGCTTACTCTACTCCAAGCCAAGGATTCTTTAAAAAAAAATGCTTTTCCTCTTACAGGCGCTCCGTTATACGACATCGGAAGCTTATGAAAGTCATGAATGTCTTTACCATTATTCCCCCAATTTATTACTATTTCAGAATTGCCATACCATTTTCGATAGCTTCCACCTTTCTTATGCGGAAACCATTTACCTGATGATTTATTACCAATAACTGCATCAAATTTTAGTTTTGAAAAATCTGCTTCGTACCAAAAACGTAGAAACAAATCATTGTTCCCCGTGTTTATTCCTTCTCGAATTTCACAAATTTCTGATAATGCAACCCCTTTTGAAAAACAGGCCATAAGATCCTCACTAAGCCAATAACAAATGGGGCTGCCTGGAATTCTCTTAAAACTAGAGGCTGCGGCTGTGTAATACCATCCGCAGTCTCGATTCTGAATAGCCTCTAAAGTTTTTGGCGCTTGATGATGAGCACCTCGAAAATTCGAAAGGCGAACATAACTAGCATTAAAGTAAGGTAAATGAGTATTTTCAAGAGTATAAGCACAAATTGGAACTGTTGCCCCATCGAATCCTGAATACTCCAATTGGACCAAGGATGTTATGGTCTTATTACTGATCAACAATTTTCTCAACTTTTCATACGAGGATATGAACATCCAAACATAAGGTGACATAAAACCAAGTTCTGCATTTCTTACCGACATTTTTAAATTTCGAACTATAAAAGCGGAAAAGAGATCTGTTTGAGCATCCGGATAATTATCTTTAAGAAAGATCTTGAGTAAACGATTCTGTCCTTTGTTTCCCATATATGGTGGATTTGTCACAACAAAGTTATATTTTTTTGAAAGCAATTCTAATTGATGCATTATCGGCATCAATATTTCCGTAATTGATTTGGTTTCTCTATCCAATATTATGGACTTTTCCAGCAAAAGCCATATCTTTGGCATCGTCTTTCTAATTTGTTCAGGCACGGTAATCAAAGAGCCATATGTCTTGGCATTCTGAAAAATGTGAATCAATGGAAATAACTCACTTGGGGTCACATCTGGTTTCACCATAGCTGTAAGATAAGCTTGCTTTGATTTCTTAAGATCAAATAAAGCCTGCTGCTCTTGCTCTGGCTTTCCCAATTCAACCGTACGCTCCCGAAGAAGCACGTCCGCAATGGCATCCGCATCCATTCCCTTGCTTTCCTGGATCGCCAAGACATTCAGCTTTACAGGATTCTCCGGATCAAGAACGCGTCGGTTGTCCGCTCTCGCTTTCATGAGAACGGTAAACCGGGCGAGTTGCGCCGCGCGGTCATCGATCTCCAATCCATAAAGGTTCTTTTCCAGGATAAGCCGTGGAATGTCTCGGGGGCGGTAGCCACGCTGAAGGTAAATTTCTTTATACAGGTCATAAGCTTCGGCAAGGACGTGCCCGGATCCGCAGGCCGGATCCATGAATGTCAGTTCCTCGGGGTTCAGTTCCTTGGGTGTGATCGCATCCAGCTGGGCCTGCACCTTGGGCTCTTGCTCCACTGGCTCAATGTAGAATTTCATCTTCTCTCGAATCGGAGAGTCCGGATAGGTCATGAGCCACTTGCGACCCAAGGTGTTCTGGACCATGTACTTCACGATCCAGTTGGGGGTGAACAGCTGCGTCGCCGCTGGGATGTCCTCGCTTTTGACCACCTTGCCGATGACCTGCGCTTTCTTCTCGGAGATGTAGAACTGGTAGATCCACCCGATGATCTCCACCTCCTGCCATTCCTCCTCTGGTATGGCATCCACCAGGCGCCGAATCAGCGAGTCGGAGTGCAGCAGGTTTTCCGGAAGCAGAAGCTCGGTCTCGTCGTCCACATGCTCGAAAAGAAAGGGCATGGCCTTGTGGAGGGCGTTGCACTGCGCGATGAGGAGCATGTTATAGAGTTCCGGCTCCTTGGTTCCATCCAGCTTGAGCTCGATAACCTTGTCCCGGTCCAGCCCGGGCAAATCCACATGCTCGGCATGCTCCAGAATCTCTGGGGTGCTGTTGCCCTCTGGGTGACTGAGCACGCGGTATCCGTGATCCAAGTATCCGTGCAGCTCCATGTACCGGATGGCCACAAAGCGGTTGAACCACGTGTAGGCGATGGCTTCCATGCACTGGTCAAATCCCTGGCGTGCAATCCGCTCCTCTAATCTTTCCCGTTTCTCCGCCACGGAACGGGGGAAGGGCTTTCCGCCGATGATCGCCATGTCGCCTTCTTGGACAATGGGTTCAGGCTCGTTTTTCGTGAGCCCATAGTAGGCCGCACGGTCGGTGATCGCCTTGATGAAGTCACGCCGGGCCTTTGGTGCGTATGCCTTGAGCTGATTCCGGTTCATGCCTTTCTCTTCCTATCGAATCTGTATACGTTGGCCCGCTTCAAGGGCGTTTTCCAATTCACGTCTAAGCCTCTTGAGAAAGTCTTCGACTTCTTCAGAGGTTTCCAGGTAGGTGGCGCTTGCAAGCTCGGAAGGCTTCACAATGCGACGCGTTTTTACATAGGGCTTTGGCGGAGGCGGCTCTTTGCCATCCGGCGGTGGCGGAGGTGGCACTTTTACAAACTCCTCGATCTTTGAAAACGCCTCGTCAAAGTCCTGCACCGCCTCCTTTTCCATTTGGCTGAGGTGGGCCAGGCTTTCCTCTTTCTCCACTTGGAGGAGTAGCTTCTCCAGAGGGCCCCGGCAGGCATAACCCAGTTGCTCATCTCCCCCGGCTGCCTTGACCTCTGTTTCGATCTCAGCAAGAAGCCGTTCGATTTCTGCTCTGGCCTCTTGTCTCCGGGTTGCAACCAGCTCGGCGTTCACCTTGTCTACGGTCTGGATCAGATTTTCCGCCTCATGGACCATTCCATAGGGGGATGGCGCATGGAGAATCTCCCGCATTCTCTCCAAGGCCTTCTTTGCCTCATCATTCCGCTCGAGCTCCAGGTGATTCAGCTTGAACCTGGCGTACGCCGCACGGAGCTTGTCCCAAGTGGCCTTCTGGTGCTCGTAGAACTGCTCCAAGTTGTGGTAGTCCTCGGATAGATCCAGCAGGTAGCCGTGCCGCTGGTTGAACATATCGATGAACTTGTAGCTCTCCTTGCATTTCAAGAGCGGGTCAATGACGGCAAGCCCATCAGAGATCTCCTCCCTGCCCGGATAGTCGCCGGTATCGGCAAGCGGCTTGTAACCACCTAGGGCCGTCCTCCAGTTCTGAAGCTTACCGTTCAAAAAGGTACAAAGGGCATCCTCGTTGTCCGGGCCCATCTCTGAGAAGACTTCCTGGCCGAGCTTCCGGGCTTTTTGGAGGGCTTGGGGGTCCGAGGTCTTTCGTTTGTGTATGGTGAGCTTGCGCCACTTGGCCGGGGCTTTGATTGCCTCGTATACCTGGTCCAACGGAAGAGGACTGTTTTCAAACTTGAGACTGATCTCCCCCAGCACCAGCAAGCGGGCCAGGAGGATGATCACCTCAAGCTCAGGCCAGCCATAAGGACGAACGGCATAGCGCTTCTCGATCATATCGTGGACCACGATGCTGTGATTCTTGAGGTCACAAAGCTCGATGTAGTTTCGAAGATCGTCCACGGCCTGCGGGTCGCTCTCCTCGGTCTTCAGTGCGAGCGTCTGCTGGGACACATCATTACTTCGAAGGATGGCCTGGATCTCCTTGTAAGGTTCCGGATGGATGTGCTTGATATAGCCCATCTTGGAGAAGGTGTTGGTAATCAGGTACTCGAGCGCTTCTCCAAGACATAGGGCTGGCGTGGCTCCCTTGACCTCCAGCTGCTGCCCGGCTGCAAAGTAGGAAGCCTCGGTGAGCATGTTCCCGATCATGGTCGTCAGATCCACCCGCCTGGAACGGTTCTCATCGGCGTTGTCCCGCATGATGCCCTTGGTGGTGTCCGGAAGCCCGGTGTCGCTCTTGTTCTTGAGGTACTTGTCCGTTTGGGCGTAGATACGGAGATCGCGGCCCAAGGTTTCATCGTCCCGAAGGCGAATGATGATCTGACCCCCCTCGTTGCTGCTCTCGAGCACGCACTTGGAATCGTTGTAAAGCGCGTATTCCTCGGAGAGGGGTGAGAGCACGGAGACATTCAATCCGTTTTCCACCTGATTGCCGATGGGGTGAAGGTCGCAGATGCGATTGAAGGAGAAGTCCATCTTGTTTTTCATGTATCGGTGCTTACGCTGACCTTTGAGAATATCATCGAAGATGATCTCTCCCAGGATCTTGGCCTCCTCGCCGCTGCTGATCTCGACGCCCTTGATCTCCCGGCTGATGTCTCGCTCCTCGTTCGTGAGAAAGAAGTAGTTCTCGCCGCTGCGGTTGATCAGGGTCTCGCTTTCGAGGCGTTGAAGGCTCTCTTCAATGCGACGGCGAAGAGACAGGCGGTCGGCATCCACCTCATCCAGGCAAAGCGTGACCAGGTTGTCCACGTTCCCTTTGATCTCGTCCACGTAGCGGATCAGGAAAAGGACCTGGAGGAGCTTTACGTCGAAGGGCTCGAGGCTGGGGTTCTCGGTCGCTTGATCGATGGTGCGCTTGACCGAAGTCTCCAGAAAGCTCTCGATGGAGGGATAAAACTCATAGAGCGGCACGAGGATTCCTGTCTCTTTGAGGGAAACACTCTTTGCGGCGGATTGGAAGGCATCCAGCATGGAGCGCTCACCTTTGGCGAGATGCAGCCCCGTGGCCCCGACACGTCGAATGATCTCGAAGATCTTCTGGAGGAGGCGAAACTGATACGGAGCAAATGGATAGGTCCTGACGAACTCCTCTGCATCGGCATAGGGCCTGAGGGTCATTCCGCAGTCTCGAAAGGTCAGCTGATTGCGAAGGATGTCCCCTTTCTGCTCAAAGATGCCTCTGAGCTCATCCATCACGGCCGCATCCTTTTCCAGGAGGCGTTTCTGAATAACCTCATCCGCATTGGCGCTCGATAGGGAAAGCCTAGTTTGAAATCGTCCCGAGATCTTGGAGAAGTCATTCCTCGCGGCCGTACGCAGCTCTCCGATGATCCTGTCGATATCCTCCTGAGCAGTCACAACCACCCAAGCTCGGCCCTGGCAGAGGGTACCCAGGTCCTCTGCAATCGTTTGAAGATTGAGCATCAGGTGACCGTCCGTGCCGATGAACTGACCGATTTCATCCACCAGGAAAACGAGCCGCTGGGCAGGACCTTTTGAATCGAGGTACTCCTTAACCCACTTTGCGAAGTTCTCCACGGTCAGGGAGAAGGTTTCCTCGGCGTTATCGATCCACTTCTCCGCGGATTCCTGGCTCTGTCCCAGCGTCTGTTGAAACGCTTCTACGACCTGATCCCGGTTGAAGGCATAGGCGTCCCGCTCCTGGACCCATTCCATGCCCGTGATCTCGCGATAGGCCACATGAAAGGCCTCCAGCTTTCCCAAGCGGTCGAGGTGTCGCTCCATATGGGCAATGTGAGGATGATCACCGTCATATCCCTGGAGCTCGTTCAGGACCTTCAGGAACACCCTGAGAATGGCATCTCGGCCAGACTGGTTGTCCGCCTTGCTGTCGATGTTAAAGAGGATCACATCCGTGTCCGCAGCCACGGCACGCTTGATATCGCCAAAGAGCATGGCGTCCTGGACCTTGTCCTCGAAGAAATCAACCGCCCGTTTGGTTTGACCCTCGTAGGAATGGGGCTGATTGGCGAGAAGGTAGGAGAGGACCTTCAGGAAATGAGACTTGCCCGACCCGAAGAACCCGGAGATCCAGACCCCCATTTTGCCCGTCACGGCTGGGTCATTGGGATTGTCAATGACCTCCAAGTAGGCGGAGAGAAGCCGGCGGAGGTGCTTGTCAAGCTCCCTGGTGATGACGAACTCATCCAGCTCTTGCCACACAGAGCGGTCATCGAGCTGATGGGCCTTGACCACGCCATTGATGGACCTGAAGATGTCTTTTTTGAACAAGCTCTTGATCTGCATCATGCACGCCTCGACTAGGGAACCAGCCTGAATGCCCGGTAGTAGTGATTGCTTTTGATCTTTCCAAAAAGTCGAAGGGTCTGCCCGTCATAGCGACCCGGGTAGAACATCACGAGAGGTGTTCGGTCCATGACGGTTTGGAGGTTGTTCAATAGGGTGTGGGACCTCACGAGAGGCCATGCGCTCCCCACGCCGGAGAGAATCACCAGGTCATGCTCCTGGGGCCTGACTGAGTCGACAAATAGCTCGACAAGCTTTTCCGGCTTGAGCGGGCTCTGGAGGGCCTTGTGGAGTGCTTCGTCCCCTTTTTCTTGTTGCAGCTGAAAAGAGCGCCTCAAGAGATTTCTCTTTTCCAGATAGTTCAGAATGAGGTCGAAAAGGTTCACATGCCTCACTTCCAGCCCGGGCCGATGCTTTGGGATGTGGGACAGAAGGAATTCAATGTGCTCCCGTACGGGTAGCTCCTCCTCTGGCGGATAATCGAAAATGTAGAACGGAATCTCATTTCCGAGTCCCTTTCCGCTTAGAAACTCGCTCGTCGTGATGATGGGAAGGATCTCATTCAGACGCTCTGTCAATGAATCGCTCATGGCGCAACCTGTATGCATCGCAGGACATAGTGCTCTTTATTCTGCTCCAGGTACCGTAGCACCTCTGGTGCAATGCGGACGGTTTGAAGTTTGCGAGACCGTGTGTCCTCAATGTAGCCCGCCTGGGCAATAATCTGGAATACCGTGGAACGAAGACGCTTCCTCGTGGACTCACGCCAAGCCAGCATATCGGGGTCCCGTGCCCTGCAACCGTCCAGATACGCATCCCAGGTCTGATTCGATATTGCAGGGCTAAAAATCCGATACTGCTCCCTCAGAGCAAGATCCATAAAGTCTCCTAGGAGGGGGCTGTGCTTGACCGCGGCCGCAAGAAGGGCATGGGCGGCGATGGCCGCTGTCTCGTCTCGGACGAGATGCCAGAGATCGGATTTCATCAGCTCCAGTCGCTTGCGGACCAGGCGTGCGATGCGAATGGCTGTTTTGGGGCTCCCCGCTTGAAGCACATTCTCTTCAATGATGGCCTTGGTCCAAGCGGTACTATCCACGTTGCGCAGCATGAGATCCGCGACGATCCTACTTTCCGGTAGTTTGAGCGATCCCGCTGTAATGTCAGCTGCGTATCTCACTGAAGTCCATCCAATGCGAGTAATGCCGAATTCTTGGGCCGCGTTCACTGCTTAATCGGCACATGTCTGACCGCAGCTGATGATTTTGGTAACCATTTGGAGATGCGTTTGGAATAAAAATGGAATCACCGTCTACAGCAGCAGAATGCATCGATCCATTATACGAAATTATAAACTCATTTCTCCGTCGATGAACACCTTTACCTGGACATGGGAAGATCATATGAATGATTAACAAACTATTGTGATGGTACTACATAGATCGGTTGATTTGAATACGGATTTCCTGCACCATATGGATTGTTAATGCTATTCGACGAATAGGGACTTCCGTATCGGCCATAGGGATTTGAAACCGAGTCGGGATCGTAAGGATTTGTGCTGAGTCGACCGCGATAATTGCCTTGGCTATCATAAAGTTTCGGGGCATCAGTGGTATAAGGATTTGTCCACGACTTATTGCTGTATGGGCTTCCGTACTGACTGTATGGATTCATTAGCCCATCCGGCTTGTACGGGCTGCCCGCTCCATAGGGGTTGTTCAAGGAGTTCGGATCGTAGGAGCCATCGGCAAGAGCCACGTTTGGCAAAACAAACACAAAGACTACCAATAATATGAAATGCTTAGCATTCATAACATTCTCCTATGTTTGTTCATAACGAAGTGAAAACTGCATTCCTCAAACAAAACCCCACGTCTCTTCATCGAGAAATGGGGGCTTGGTGTTTCCTCTCATAGTTCGTCCCGCATTTTAGATGAATAGGGAAAACGCCAAAACAGCTAGAAAATTATTCAGAAAACTGATAAATTGTCAAGTCAGATCATGGATAGGAACTATTCCAAATATGACTTCCTGCAGATGCGAAATCAATTATACTCTATGGGTTTGTCAGATACGGTCAAAGTTGGCCGACAATTTTTAGATTTTTTTAGATAAACCTGAAAACGGCATTTAGAGCCTGAATCTGATGGTCACTTTTTTTGCCCATTTCCATAAAATGGAAAGTCTTTACTAATGGATATTGAAGAACTTTCAAATGGAATAGCGATTCTAAGTGAAGAAGCGAGAGCATTCTTTGATGCAGCTCTTGCCGATTGCGGTGAAGAGTCCAGTCCATCTTGGATGAACCGCAACGAGGATCGAAACACTTACTGGGACAAATTGAGGCGAGAAAATCGCCAGCTATCTCAGAAAACACAAGAAACACTGCTGCGTGTAATTGCATTAATCATTCCAATGCTCAAAGCATCTCCGGTTCTAAATGAGTCCGATGAAAAAGATATTGGCCGTTGCGTAAAACGAATGCGAGCGACTCTTAAACTTCGAAATTTTCGGTCATGGGATATAGAGGTATTGCATGATGAAGGCACAGTTTTGGGGGTAAGCCCTCCTGGGCAGTCAGAAGATGAGTGCAGCCCTCCTACTGAAGCACGGAAGGCATTTTTTGAATGCGTCGAACAATTAGAAGGAATTGCACAGTTACTAAAAATAACCCCCGCTAACATCCCAGACGGTCTGCCCGCAAAAAATCCAAATTTATCTCAATCATATCGGCCTAATACAGCCTTTATCATGATGTCTATAGACCACAAGGACCCCGAAAATGAGGATGTTTATGGGGCATATAAAGAATGCTTTTCAAAATTTGACGTTAAGGCTGTAAGAGCGGATGAGATAGAACATGAAGATGTCATTACCAAGAGAATAATTGAGGAAATACAAACGAGTGAATTCTTAGTGGGTGATCTCACGAACGAGCGACCTAGTGTCTACTATGAGATTGGGTACGCTCACTCTCTCGGCAGGAGAGTCATTCTTTATAGGAAAGCAGGAACATCAATTCACTTTGATTTAGCTGCTTATAACTGCCCAGAATATAGAAATATTACAGAACTCAAGACAATTCTCATAAAAAGGCTCGAAGAGGCAACGAACAGAAAACCGGTAAAGAGCTAACCAAAGCATACAGAGGGTCACAAAAAGCTGCGCCCGCTGATGCTTCCCGTCGAGTCAGTTCACCAATTACTCCGCAATCCTTATGATTTCGAGCCTTGTCCTACTTCCATTTTACGATAAGCTATACGTAACAAAGCCTGATTTCCACCCGAACGAAACACGTTGTCACTTGGTAGGATTCGGAGGCCAATTTGCTTGACCTCCGGCTGCTAAAAATCTCACTATCGATTCATCAATCCCAAAATCCCCGCATGTGGAACGACAAGGTGAATTGACCGCAGTCGGGGCAGAGATACTCGCCGTTGGTGAGTTCCAGGGCCCTGTCGTTTCTATCTCTCACAAACCATTCAAAGACAACAGCCCCTTTCTTTTCGCAGAGTTCATCGGCGTCATAGGGAAGCACCCCATGGCTGCCGCACTCCGGACACCGGATTGGCTCCACGAAAAGGTTGGCCACGAAGAGTTGCTCGCAGGCAGGACAATATACTGGGAAACCGCAGTAGGTTTCAAAATTCATCATTCCTCCCCCAAGATTCATTTCCTTTTCATAACCACAGCCGCAGCTGGCGACGACAATGGACCCCATGTCAATTCTCCTTTCTTCATCTAAGATAGAACAATTTGATTCACACCGCAAAGGTGGAGGAAGCCCACAGCGCCGCCGCCATGGGCTCCCCTTCATCCCTCGACACTTACCGCTTAACCATCGACAATATCAACCCTCCTATCCGTTCCAGTTTATACGCCTCCTCGGCCGTGAGCGATTTGTCATGCGCGGCACGTGTGTAGGCGTTCACGACGTGGAACATCGTCATGCCAGGTTCGATTTGCCATGCCTGTTCGATTGTCTCTGCTTCTTTCCTGGTAATGGCAAATTGTCTGTTGAAGGTCCCAATGGTGGCAAGAGGGTTATCCACCCTGGATTGAGTGGAGATTTCAAACCTGC
>Ga0272443_10003905_pt1 | contig 16959 bp, 11 predicted proteins | sample SSMAcet12_FD_193581 | JGI IMG/M metagenome (GOLD analysis project Ga0272443, IMG submission 193581) | Marine sediment archaeal communities from Little Sippewissett salt marsh, Falmouth, MA, United States - SSM-Acet-12 | ecosystem: Environmental > Aquatic > Marine > Wetlands > Sediment ... | reverse complement strand
ATTGACACCCGTCGCTTTCGCATTCCTTGTCGGTCTCGTCATTCTCGCGGTATGTAAGAGGAAAAAATATCCTGTCTTTACGATAGCGGTATTTTGGTATTTCATCACCTTGTCGGTGGAGTCCAGTTTTGTTCCCATCCGTGACGCCCTTTTTGAACATCGACTGTATCTGCCCATGTTTGGTTTCGCATTATTTGTTTCCTGGTTTGTTTTTTATGTTTTTCGGCAGAAGCGCACGTGGGCGGTTGTGGTATGTATCGCCCTCATTGCGTTGCTGGGTACGGCATCGTATTTCAGGAACCGGGTGTGGCGGGACCGCGTCACACTATGGGCCGATGTCATCGAAAAGGCGCCGCATAATTTTTATGCGTATTACAACCTCGGCCTCGCCTATGCCGACGAGGGCCGGACGGATAATGCCGTACAGTATTACGAGAAGGCACTCAGTATGCAGCCGAAGTTGCAAGTTCCCCGTTACCAACTGGGCGTCATCTACTCGAAACGGGGGAATCTTGAAAAGGCTGTCACGTATTTAACGGAATATTTGGAAGCACATCCCCGTGATGTGAGAGCACACATCATTCTGGGTATTACCCTAGCGAAAGATGGCAATTACGAAACTGCCTATGGGCACTTTCGCCAGGCCCTCGATATCGCACCGCACCATGTATCGGCGTTCTATAACTGGGGAGTGGTTCTGGAAATGCAAGGAAAACTGGAAGAGGCTGTCGATCGTTACAAGAAAGCTGTGGAGATTGATCCCGGTTACGCCAAAGCGCGTGACCGCCTCGAACGAATAAAAACAGGGTCATCTCTTAAAGATTAAGTTTTCGATGTCATAAAAGAATGCATTATCGTGAGCCACGAAGCTGTTGAGCCTATATGTGGTGAGCTATCGTTAATATTTGAGATGTGACCATCAGGGTGGTTAAATGGTGGAAGAGAGATTCTTTTTAAAACGGTGGTTCGCGCTGATCGTCATAGTGCTCCTTACTGTTATCATTTATAGCAATGTCTATGGCGTTCCCTTCCTTCTGGACGATATCAGGTCCATTAAAGAAAACGTGTTGATCAGGGACCTCTCACATTACTTTTCTCTTAAGTACCTTTTGATGCCGCGGAAAGTGGGGCACTTTACCTTTGCTCTCAATTATCACTTCGGCGGACTTGATGTTTCCGGGTATCATGTCGTTAACATACTGATCCACATAATAAATGGTATTATTGTCTACTTCCTGTCACAGGTTTTGCTGACGCACATAGTAACAGCCGAGAAGAAGACGAACAACGCGGCATCCGAGATTGAAAGAGAAGAGAAGGCTTCGAAAAAGCGGCGGAAAAGAAAACAAACGACCGTCGTTGAAGACACGCTGACGGATACGTCGGGCCAATCGATTAACACAGCCCTTATATCGTTCTTTGCTTCCCTGATCTTTGTCGCCCATCCACTGCAGACACAGGCGGTTACGTATATCGTCCAGCGGTATACCTCTCTGGCCGCGCTCTTTTATATGGCATCGGTACTTTTGTATGTTAAGGGACGCTATGCGGCGTGCTGCCCGTCATTCACACAGCTTCGGTATTTCGGTATTCCCTATCGGACGATTGTATTCTGTGCCCTGTCTCTTCTTGCCGGTCTTTGTGCCTTTATGATCAAAGAGAATACAGCCAGCCTTCCCGGTGCGATTGTGCTCGTGGAATACATGTGCTTCGGAGGGACGGCAAAACAATGGGCGAAACGGACGCTGGTGTTTCTCCCGATCGTTACCCTGTTCGTTGTATTCGTTCTCTATGTATCGGGTGTCATGCGCGGCGCCAGTATGAGCACTCTCCTGGAGGCCATGTCAGCCAGGTCACGCGAGACGGAATTAGTCGGCCGGTGGAGCTATCTCTGTACACAATTCAACGTTATCGTTATTTACCTGCGACTCCTCGTGTGTCCCGTCAACCAGAACCTTGATTACGTATACCGTTTTAATACAAGCTTCTTTAACGGCTGGACGCCGCTTGCCTTTGTTTTCCTTCTTTCTCTTCTCACCGGTGCGGTATGGGCAAAAAAAAGATATCCCGTCATTACCATGGCCGTCTTCTGGTTTTTCATTACTCTGTCCGTGGAATCCAGCATTATTCCTATACGTGATGCCCTCTTCGAACATCGGCTCTATTTGCCCATGTTTGGATTCTCCCTTTTCGCTGCGTGGTTCGTTTTTCATCTGTTTCGAAAAAAACGTTTGTGGGCGATTGTTCTGTCTGTTGTCATCATCGCATCGTTTAGCACCGCCACGTACCTTCGAAATGAGGTCTGGCAGGATCGTGAGACATTGTGGCGTGATGTCCTCAAAAAATCGCCGCGCAATCCCCGGGCCTATTTTAGTCTGGGTATCGTGTATGAACAGAAAGGTGATGCACAACGGGCGATTCATTATTATACGGAGGTGCTGAACATCGCTCCCGACCATGCCCATGCACATTATAATCTGGGGAATGTTTTCCGCGAACAGGGCGATCTTGAAAAAGCCGCATATCATTACAGGGAAGTGCTCCGGGTCACGCCGGATAACATTATGGCCCGGGGGAACCTGGCCGTGACGCTGTTCCGCCAAGGTGATGTGGATGATGCCTTGAAGCACCTGAAGCAGATGCTGCGCATTGACCGTAGGAACGTGACGGCACTCATCAATATCGGGAAAGTTCTGGAGATAAAAGGGGATCGAGACGAAGCAGTGAAATACTACAGGAAGGCCCTCACGGTCTCACCCGGTCATCCCGGAATATCCGCACGTCTCAAAAGGTTGTCAGACAATAAAGACAAGTAATGGGCGCATTCACTGTCATGAACGCCGGTCCAACTTTCTCCATAGTATTGCCAGGATCACCATCGTTGGCAAGTCCGAGGGGTTATTTTACAGCGGAAGCGGGGATTTTCACCTTTTTGTCAAAGAACTGACAGGCGCGGGAGACTACGGGCCTGTCACTGACGAAATCTCCCTTAAAAGCATGGTCGGATGTGGCCATCAGTGTTGTGATATGACCGATTTTCTATCCTTGGTCATTAATCATAGTATCCTATTGTTTTCACGTCACATTATGATCTAACTTCAGTTTTGATGGATTGAAAGAGATGCCGCGCGGTGCTGACGGGACGGTTTCCGCGAGAGCACTTCACCGTTCGCGAGATGGTATGTAGTGAGTGGTATTATTCCTGTAAGCGCAAATAGCTTCATAATAACAGCATCTTACGGCCATGTACTTCTGGTAATATATAATAAGATTCTCCTTTTATTGGTATTCAGGACGCCTCTCGACAGGAAGAGGATATTTCGTAATAAACCTGTGAAGGAAGGCATGTATTTTGCTAATTATTATGCACCATGCGTAATATACTGATGATCATAACCTTTATTGTATTTACCTTAATGAGCGTGTGTGCACCCGCGCAGACGGGGGAAGATCCCCTTGCCGCCGGTGAGACACTCATGGTCGGTTTGATCAATCAGTTGCGTTCGGACCCGGAAAACACTGTCCTCTCACTGGGTTTAGAAACGGCGGCTGTGAGACGACTTCTCGCCGTTGAAGACGGCATCCCTGTTACGCCCATTCCCGCGGTAGCAAGCAATGTTATTCTGCAGTGGGCCGCTGCGGAGAGGATGGACGATCTTATTCAGGAATGCTGTTATGCTTCGGAGATTGCTGATGACAGACCGCTGTCACGACGATTTGCCGATGCTGGTTACATGGCCATAGAAACGGGTGAGTTGACGGGTATTGTTGCCTTTGCCAACTTTATCGAGCCTAATGCCGCCGTGAGGATACTCTTTAAGGAAATGCTGAGAAAGGAACTGGCGAATGAAGACACTGGGGCGCCGGCTCTTCTGAACCGGGATTTTGCGGATATCGGCGTTTCCCTGGGGAGTGGGACGGTGACGCTCGATCGGTATACCTTCAATGTATACGCGGCAGTCTGCCATTTCGGGACCCGGCCGGATGAGGCTGAACGTATATTTTTCAATCTTGTCAATCAGGCGAGGATGTTACCGCGAGCCGTTGCGACCGCTCGGGGTATCGATGTCGATTCACTCACGATGTATCGTCCCGATCTTATCGGTATTTTCGAGGGAGATCTCCCGCCGGTCGCCTTCGACGCGCGACTCTATGAAGCTTCCCGGAATCACACTGAAGACATGCTGGAACACGGGTATATCGGCCACGATTCGTGGGACGGCCGAACGTTTGGAGACCGTCTTTCAAGCACCGGATACGAAGCGATTGATGCAAAGGAAGCTGTGGATAAAGCCTGCTACTGTGCCTGTATGGAACCGAAAGACAGGGCGGAGCGATTCTTCAATCGGCTCTTTATGAAGGAAATTGGTGAAGATGCGGTTCCTGAGGACATGATGATCCTCAACGGTGCCCTCGATGATACGGGAATCGCCATGCGTGCCGGCACGAACGATAACCTTGGCTGTATCTGCGGTAATGAGGTGGTCCTCTTCACGGCTGCATTCGGTTCCGAAGAGGCAATTCCCGATGCCGTTCCACGCTTATCAGGGGTTGTTTATCGTGATATCAACGAGAATGGTCTCTACGATGCCGGTGAAGGCGACCAAGCCGCTGTCACGGTGGCGGACATGACGGGAACCACAGATACCGTTTACTCGGACGAAACAGGATATTTCACTTTTCCCTGTGAGGTGGGCGACTATCTTCTTTCCGTACAGACAGCGGATGGAAGTGCCCTTCAGTCACTGGATGTGACAGTATCGGGTGACAGCGTACAGATATTTGTCAGTGTTCACGCCCTCCCGGACGAGGGTGATGATGCTGGTAATATGTGAAAAAGCTTGACAGGAGAAGGTTTTAACGTTAATCAAAAACACGTTCTACGCTCGGCGGATTGCTGTGTGAGCAGGTTTGCCGGAGTTACTTTGCAAAGGAGGTGATGGGACAAGACTGACGGCTTTTTCAACGGGTAGTTCATAATGAAGTGATTGTTAACCAGAATTAGCGAATGGAGGAAAAACATGAAAAAATGGTTGGTATGTGCCATCGCAGTGATGGCGGTTATTGGATTCAGTGTCGGCGCCTATGCCGGCTGCCATAACTGTGAAAAGTGTAAAGACGGCTATGTCGAGTGTACCCTCACAAGTGGTCAGGGTGTTGACGACCCTCAGTGCGGGACCTTTGACTATGACAGCGACAGAACCACAAGCGGCAACCCGAGTGAATGGTGCTCGGTCAGCGTCAGGAATCCCCTGGACACCTGCCGTGTCATCTTCGATATCTGCCAGTGCGAAGACGTTGAGACGAACTTCGACGCGGGTCAGACAATCGGCATCCGCATGACGCTCCTCATCAACGGCGTATTCGCGGAAGCAGATGACGGTTTCTACTTCGCGGAAGCTAATTGGGGCACCAACGTCCTGGAGACATTCGACAGCCTCGAGGCGGCCTGCACGGCGACACAACAGTATGATGACTTCGGTACCGTCAAATACTACGATAATGCCGATGCGAGCGTTGCCGCTGAAGTGACACCGCGAGACGGTATCGGTGCCTGCCCCGTGGCGGCTGCCAATCAGGCGGTCATGATGTGCACGGCTCAGGGACAGGGATTCCAGATTCCACAGAGTATTGTGACTAATCAGGAATCCAAGTGGTGGATCGACATGGTCGGTATGCGCATCGATCCGAATATCCTGCACAATCAGGAACAGCTTTCCGTGAAGATCGAGCTCCTCAACGCTCAGAGCGGCGGCATCTGCGCCACCTGCGAATCCATCTGCGAGTGCATCGTCGATATCGCCGTGGTGTGCTGCCCGGTTTCGGCAACCACGAACTGCATCTGGTTCCCCTACGTCATGCAGCAGGATGAATACTGGCAGACGGGTTTCGGCCTGACGGCATCATCCTTCAACGGGACGAGCTGGACGGCGGACGTGAGCTTCACCGACAAGACGGGTACGACCTTCACCGATGACGACTTGGAATTCACAGATGGCACGGTTGCCATCTCTGTCGATGCGTGGATCTCCGGTAATGGTTGGGAGCCTGCGGCAGGCCCCGGTTGGATCTGTATCGAGAGTACAGAATCGATCGGCGGACTGGAATACATCATGTTCATGATGGAAGACATGCTGTTCGGTGCGGCTGTCAATCCGGAAGAATGCTGCAGCTGCGCGGATCTCCTCTAAATACGATATCGGAGTAATTCATTCGGTATAAAACAAACAACGGGCGGACCTTTTTTGGGGTTCGCCCGTTTTTTCAAAAATGAAAATAAAGATGTTCTGGAGGTAAAACGGTGACACACGTCATAAAGCGTCATGGTGGCCATGTGACAGTTATCAAAAAGAGCATTGTTGCTGCCGCTCTATTGCTGTTACTGTGGCCCGTAACGATTCAGGCTGATAACGGCGGTATACAACCCGATTGGGAATTAGGGTCTTCATGGGAGGTAACGACACGCTATCAAGGGCAGGATCACGGGACATGGTCGACTTCAGTGGTATGGCGATACACCGTTGTTGCTGTGCCCGGTCGGGAATCAACCGGGTACATGCTGGATGTGAAAATGTCTCATGGCGGTACCGGTGTCACGGCGCAGCTTTTATACCGGGAGGACTATTCACTGGAAAGGGTAACGATTATTCGTGCGATTGACGGCAGGAAACGGCAAAGCTCATTCACTTATGATGCGGGGGCTCCCGTTATGACCAGCGGCAGCCCCTTTCCCTTCGACACGCCGTTGTTTCCCCTGGTGTCACCGTCGAAGGAAATCTATGAAACAAACAGGCACATGGCGGACGGATTGAGCTACCGTGTTGGCATAAGACAAACGGTTGTACATGATACGGACGATGGTGACAGTCTGCGCGTCACCTGTGAAGCGAGTAGCGGTAACTCCTTTCGGCAGTGCTGGGTGCCCGGCGTGCCGTGGCCGGTGGAAGGTGAGAATGCGGCTATGAAATATGAGTTGGTGGAACAATGAGACGATTTCTCTTTCTCAGTATTATCGTTGTCATGGTGCTGCTTCCGGTGGGCATCTTCGCTGCTACCTATGAGGCGGACTATGTGCCGTGGTCTGGAGACTGGTGGGCATTCGGAAATGGAGAACTTGTTCGGGGTTACTATCCGCGGTGGGAGCCCTCGCCCCTCGCGAAATACGATTACGTGACAAGCGGTTCCTATAATGGGAAGGCCATGGCGTACGGCCGTGAAAACTATTTTAATACGGAAGCGCTCGGATGGGAGGGGCTCTGCATGGCATGGGCGGCCGCCGCCATACTGGAACCGGAACCCGTTCATAAATGTATTTATGAAGGTCTACCCTTTTGTGTGGGAGATAAAAAGGGGTTGCTCACAGTCGCCTATGACGGCCCCGGCCGGGTCTACCAGGTCGTGAATACGCCCCTCGGTTTTCACCAGGTGCTGGAGGATATCATCCGCACGCAGGGAATGCCCCTCATCATTGATACGGGATCCGGCGAGGAGATATGGAACTTTCCCGTTTACAAGTATGACTCTTCATACACCGTTACGGGCAATATCCGCCACTACACAGTCACGATCTACATGGCCGATGACGATGTTCACCCCGATGATGTGGGGACGAAGGTACGAGACCGGCGATATTATTATTTTTTTGAAATGGATGGAGAAACGGTGGTGGACAGTGGTTGGGAGGCGGGGAGTCAAGTGCCGAAAATGGGCTGGATGCCTTTCGGCGCCGGCGGTGCCATCGATAATAATGTTGATTACGAAACAGTACAAGAGATTGTCACCACCAACGGTGATGCCTACGAGGGGAATGACACACCGGCAGAGGCAGTTGAGCTCGAGAACGGATACTATACCCTCGTGGCTCTCGGCACGGATTGGTTCCGCGTGAGGCTTGAGTCCGGTGACCGCCTGGATATTCGACTCATGGCCGATGTGGATGGGTCCGCTCAGCACGACGGCGGTTTCACTCTGAAACTTTTTACCCCATCCATGGAGTGTGTCCGGGAAGTCTCCGTGGATGAGCGATCCGAGGGACATATCTGCTATGAATCGACAGAGTCAGGGGATTATTACTGTTCCGTCGAGCCCCTTCTTCCCTCGCGGGAACCGTTCTATGACCTTACACTGCAACGTGAACTGGCCTTTCACGGATATTTCCCGACGATGCCGGCAGGTTTGTGGGTCACCGGCCTGGCGCTCCTCGATACGGTCATGAACGATGGAAGAATCGACCTGACGGCGATTGACGAGAATGGCAACCCGCGCACAAATTACCGTGACGACGCGTCATCCTTTCACATGGGTATAGCCGGCAAGAATTTCGGCCTTTCCTGTCCGGGAAAGGGATATGTCCGCGTGGATTCGGATCATAAATTAAACGGTCTTCACGTGACGCGGAGCGCATGGGACCCCCGTATGCACGGGTCCAATATCATATCGCGTGACAGGGCATCCGACCGCCTGTTCTTTCCCGATCTTCGGGAACAAACGTATATGTGTGATCCGCGGTTCGGCATCATCAATGTCGGCGATAACGCGGAAACGGTTGAACGGTCTTTTTATAATGCTGACGGAGAACTGCTTGTTTCGGACAGTATCGCCATGGCGCCCGGAGAGAAAGCGGTTGACCACATCTCCGATGTTGAAGAGGACGCCGCCGCCATGCGCGCCACGGCGACGAGCGGACGTGATTGCCTCATCGGATATCTGGAGTTCTGGACGGGACTCATGTATAAGTACAAAACCGCGACGCTCGTGCCGCTTCCGCTGGCACGGAACACGCGACTCATCGTTCCCCACGTGGCTTCGGGCGTCAACTGGCCGGGTCAGGGAATCTGGCAGACGGAAATTTCCGTGATGAATACGGGGGATGCCGAAACAGCGGTAACGTTTACAGCCCATGACAGCGTCGGCGATGAGATTTCTTCAGTTGCACAGGTCCTTCAGCCGAACCAGCCCTTTAAATCGGAGGCAGGAGAGCTTTTCCCGTCGGTTTCAGCCCCGTCAATCGCCGCTGTGAACATCGAGTCAGACGGCGCCGCACTTGCCGGGTTCGTGACCTACGGACCCGATGGCGGCGATGTCAGCGCGGCGATTCCCCTAACCGGTCCCGGCGAGTCCCGTTTATGCCTGCCCCACCTTGCCTGCAACGATTTGTGGCGAACGGGCGTGAGCGTCATGAATGCGGGAACGGGACAGACAACTACCGTCTTTTCACTCATGGATGAAACGGGTGAGATTCTTGATCAGGCGTACCGTTCTCTTCAGGCGAATGAAAGATGGGTCGGGACGGTGACAGGTCTTTTCGGTGCCACATTTCTGGCGGAGGCACGCTGGTTACAAGCGGAATCCGTGCTTCCCGTCCAACCCTTGTGCGGTCTTTACCTGATGACGACGAAAGACGGTTTGTTTATGAACGGGGATATCATGGAGTAAAAAAAGGAGGCACTCGTTGTGCCTCCCTTTCATCTTTTGATTAAAAGAACTCTTTGTCCCTGTGCTCGTTTCTATTTCTTCTTGTTGAATGGCAACTGACTGACATCCACATCTTTGTGCTTCTTCATGTTCAGGCGCCATGCTCCGCGTTGCCACAGCCATTCCTCACGGGAGGGAAACTTGAATTTAAATCCCATGTGCTGGATGTGCATATCAACGGCGGCGATGGCCCGCGCACCGTCGTCGAACAATTCAAGTTTCGTGATGGTAAATCCCGTCATAGGCACGTTGGATGCAAAATGGAAGGACTTGCGGGGTGTCTCTTTTTTGAATTCATCCGTGGTGAGGTCATAGAGCATGTCAATGTTTTTGCTCATTTTCGCCATCCATTCTTGATTGACCCGTTCCCGCAGTGATTCTTCCGTGCCGTGGGCGGGGTAGAGAAGATGGGCGCATCCTCCCGTAATCAAAAGTATTATTGATATAGCGGCGATTACTGTCAGTCGTTTTCTCGTCACCGGTTGTCTCCTTTCTCCTTCTGCTCCTCAAGGACTTCCTCTACATATTCCATCGGCGTCATTTTGTGCAATCTCTCGATCGTCCGTTGCTTCTTGTCGAATTGTCTCTTCTGGTATTCGGAAACCATCTTCTTCATGTCATCGCCGGTGATATTCTTGATTCGTTCGTCTTTGGCCATCGATTCCGTGAGGTAAATATTCTTTTTTTCCGTGAGCTCTACCTTACCATCCTTACCAACGGCAAAATGAGCATAGCCCAGGTGTGTCCCCAGGCCACTGACGTTCAGGACAGGTGATTTCGGAGCGGCTTCGACCGACACGATGGTTATCTCATTTTCCCCACTAGCGCGCTTCGGGTTGCTCGGTGTACCGCAGCTGCTTTCATCGGCCATATTCTGTGCGCTTCCTCCATAGACGGCCAGATCGATGTCAGGAAATTTCACAAGCAATCTCCGTGTTTCCATGTTACCAAGATGCGAAAGGAGAATGACGATATCCGCCTGTTTCCTGATGTCGGGAAGGATCGCGGCGAGGGCATCACCGGGTGGCACGATGTCGATCAAAGCGCTTGAATGAAGTGCCGGATACTTGTCCTGGACCTCTGTCGGAACGACGCCGAGAATCGCCACCGTCAGATTGCCTGCTTTCGTCAGTATGTATTTATCGGCAGGCGGGGCGGCTGATCCTTTGAATGTGATATTCGAGGTCACGAAGGGTACGGGATGATTCTCTGCTTTTTCACTGAAAAACCGCGGACCCAAGGATAATTCACCTGTGCCGATATTGACGGCCGTGTAATCCATAATATTCATTGCTGTCAGTGTCGTTTCCACGATGACACCGCGGAGCGTGACAGGGTACTTGAGGGGATAGAATCCACCGCAGTCCACAAGAATAACGGGTTCCTCTGCGTCTCGGATCGTTTGAATCATGTGTGCATTTCGAGCAAGACCGCCCGAACGACTTCCGCCTCACCCAACGACTTCTGTTATTTGCCCTCTTATGTCGCCGGTGAAGAGGATCGTTACGCCGTCCGTTGCCGCAGCGCTCTGAGCCATAATCAGGCCCAGGAATATTAAGAGCATAAAAATACTTTTCCTCACAATGTGTTACCTCCCTGTAATTTGACCGAGAACATGAACATTTCGTGTCTTTTATGTTCTCAAAAATGAGCGTTATTTCTATATCAAAGATTGTAAAAAAGCAAATCCAAATGAGTCAGCGTGATCAACCGTCGCAGTTTGTCACGTCGTGTGATAACGCCTTCTGTGATTCACCGGCACACTGAGCCATCGCGTTTCTGTGACTTGGAAAGACACACAAAGAAGAAATCGCTGCTAAGAGAACAGACAGGAACAAAAATCGACTAACCGTCACCATGTTTTATTTCCCTCCATTATACTGACAGGCAATTATTATATTTTCAATTCGTTGCCCCAGACCATTTTGTACCACGATGTGGCATGTCAATCTACAAAAACTAAAGAAATTAGTCAATAGTTAATATTAAATATTAAATATGTGATCCCTACTTATTTTTGAGAAGTCTCACTTCCCGGACCGGTGATTTTACCTGTTCCGTGAGCGTAGATATGGCGATAGAGAAATGAATCAGTATCGATATGATGGCGATTGTGAGAATGGGGAATATCTCTGCAATCGGATAGGCGATTCCAAGTACGGAAGCGATGATGTGAAGGCCTTCCCGAAACGCGTATATGAATCCCGTATGCAGAGCTCCACACGATATCCATCACATTCATCGCGTCTTCCCGTCATGGCACCGGTCGATTCATGTCCCATTGTCGATGTAACGTGTCCTGAGTCTCAGAAACGGCAGTTCGACGAACCGGTAACTGAGGTATCCGAAGGGCACCATGGCGATGAAACAGATGAGGGCGAAGATGAGCGTCACGGGAAAGCATGAGAGATCAATGACATGGTGATGGATGACCGAAGACATAGTGAATACGAAAAAGAAGTGGAGCAGATATATTGAATAGGAATATGTTCCGATGGTGGCGACGAATCGGGAGATTCGATTCCGCGAGTGAGAGAAGGATGTGTCATACCACGCGATCATCGTGCCGTAGAAGGCGCCTTCTATCGTCGGCATGATAATCCACACGGCGCGCGGTGACGGGTAGCTCGGATAATTGAAAAATCCCCCCTGCCGGTCGAACCACCAGTAAAAACAGAAAAAGAAGACGGCGAAAAAAAACATGCTGAGATGGCGTCGCGTGAAATGCATATGAAAACGATAGGCGATGATGCCGAGGACGAACTGATCGAGACGACCGACGATTGTCCAGTACGCGAGTGTATGGATTTCTCCCAGTACGGTGTAGAGAACGCACCGAAGGAGCACCATGGCCGCAATGATGCCCATCAGGGCATATTTCGATTTCCATGACAGCCACAACAGGAAGGGTAACACCAGGTAGAAGTGAAATTCCGCCGTGATGGACCATCCCCCGTTGGGAAGTGTTGGATAGACAATTCCCTTTATCGTGTTGATCGCATAGACACTGATTCTTCCGCCCTGGACGTAGTGGCGGATACCGACTGCGATAATGACAACAGTCAGAAGAGGCACGAGTCTCAAAAATCGGTTATAGAGAAAGGAGAGGTAGTTGATTTTTTTCCCATCGAGCAGTTTGGCGAACAGGTACCCGCTGAGAGACATGAAGAGGGCGACGCCCGTGTGCCCCTCATCGAAGACGGAAAAGGGGAAGAAAGAGGGTGCATATTCAAAAGGAACGGGAGCGCCCACTTTTGTATGGGTGAAGTGCCATGTAAAGACCATCAACGCGGCGACGGCCCGCACATGATCGAGTGCAATGAAATATTGACCTGACGATGATTTCATAAACCAATCGTTCCCTTTTTCCCCCGATTAACTTTTGTCACGTCACACTCAATGTGTATCGTCGCGACATCGCCGAGCCGGGGCATCATACCACAGTGAATCGGAGAGGTCACTCGTGATATGACTTTTCCCCGTTCCTGTCAACGGCGCGCTGAGGTTCACATCGAAAAAGCCTCTATATCTTGGGAAATTGATGTGTGCGGGGGCATTCTAATGCGACCGTTTACCGTAATCATTGGGTCTTCCCGGAAAGATATGAAGAAAAACGCTTACGTTATTGCACACGGCCGTGAGAGTGCGCTGTTTTAAAATATCGTAAAATGTGCTAGCTATAGTCATCGTATATGATAAACAAGGATAATACATGACCGGACCTGCCGACATCGAAAGCTGGAGGTGGGGATGTCAATTTTTCCATGACCGATGGTTTGCGGTTGAACGATAGTGATATTTTTTACAAGGAAGAGATGCACATATTTATCACCCCCCCATGCTCTCACTGCAGTGATGAAAAATACGGACGGTACAGAACGTCGATTAATATTCGCCCGGCACGGGACTGAAATGTATCATGGACTGAACAATGCATAGTCCCCGCCGCGGTGTTCTTTTATATGCTTGTGCATCCTCAACAGCAGGGTTAGCCGGTTCCTACGTTGACTCAATGGTCATATGGGTGTATCGAACGTCGCAGGGGAACAGCTGGGAGGTTTTTGCCGGCATAGGGATTTATCACGGTACTATGCATGATTTCCAACACATCGTTGTCCGGCAGATAAGAAGGATGAGAGAGTGGTGCAAAAAAAGAACAATAAGAAAAAGAGAATAAGTTTTTCGCCGTCTCAGTCATCAGCGTACGAGACTGATGGATTGCCGGTACGTATTGACAACTTGAAAGTCCATCACAATGAGGTGAGTGAAGTATGTATGATCGGGCTCGATTCACCCGCCACGGACATTGAGTTTTCTAGACGGCCATTTTCCTTTTCCGGGTGGATTGTGGGCAAGGATGACCATTTCACGGACATCGATGTCATTGCGAACGGCGATCATTTCATGACCATACCGGTGGATATACCGCGACCCGACGTGGGAGCGCGCTTTGCGCCGTCGTCGGAGTCGCAGACCTTCGGATTTACGGCGTACTGCAATCCGTTCACATTGCCCCGGCAATTCGACATTGAGGGATACGCCCGTTCGGGCAAGACGGGACGCATCAAGATTTTTACCCTGTCCGGTGAGAGAAGGGCAATCGGTAAGGATCACACCATGACCATGCGACCACTTGCCGTGACGACATTGGGTCGCACGGGGAGTACCTATCTTTTGGGACTTCTGAGTGCTCATCCCGACGTCATTGTTTACAGGCCCTTTGAGCTTGAGGCTCGCTATGCTTCTTACTGGATGGAGATGTTCCTCAGTTTGAGTCATCCCCGGAGTTGGCTCTATCCCCTCGCATCATCGTTGTCGTTTGATCCTACGTGGATTTTGGGACGTGAGGACGAAAAAAACCTTCACTATGCTGTCTACGATGATATGACAAAGTGGTTCGGGGGGACCTACACTGACGAACTATTTTCCTTCTGCATGGGGAATCTGGAGGAACACTACCGCAGGGTCGCCGCATTGCAGGGAAAACAAGATGCCCTGTATTTTTCAGAGAAATTTATGCCCGGACCTTTAACGGATACTTTGCTCGATCTCATGCCGGTATACCGTGAGATCATTCTGGTCAGAGATTTCCGGGATATGTTCTGTTCCATCGATGCTTTCAACAGAAAAAGGGGTTTCCTCGGCTTCGGACGGAATGATTTTCAGTCTGATAAAGACTATATTGCACTTTGGCTCAAAAAGGGGGCGGATGCGCTGAAGGATGCATGGTTGAAGCGTCGTTCTTTTTCCTGTCTTGTTCGATACGAGGACCTGGTTCGTAAGCCTGAAGAGACTCTCCGCGAGATTTTCGAGTATTGCGCGCTCGATGCATCGCCGTCAACAATTCGCAATAACATAAAGCGTGTCGGTGATATAAGACGGGAAAGTCAGGAAGCCCATAGAACGACACCGGATGCCCGTCTTTCTTTAGAGAGATTTCGGACCGATCTTTCTCCCGATATGCTGGAGTTTTGCAATCGCGTTTTTCGCGAACCGATGATGGTATTTGGGTATGATGTATAGGGTTGACACTGATGATCGTTTTTGACATAGTCACATATTTCGTAACGATCAGCTAAGTAGCTGAAAGAGGGGATATTCCCTCTTTGTAACAAATATTCGGCGGAGAAATGAGGGTGATGCAGGAAGATTCGATAAATATTATCATCAACCCCATGTGGATATGCCGGCGGCTGTGGCGTTACCGTGATCTTATACGGCAGCTGACCTGGCGAGACGTAATTTTCCGCTATAAGGGTTCCTTTATCGGGCTGGGATGGTCATTTATCCAACCGCTTCTCATGCTGTGCGTCTATACCTTTGTCTTTTCCGTTGTCTTTCAGGCACGGTGGGGTGTCCAGTCTGAAGAAACGCGTGTTACCTTTGCTCTCACGCTCTTTATGGGCATTATTACCTTTAATCTTTTCGCTGAGATGTTGAACTCGGCGCCCACACTCGTCTTATCCCAGGTTAACCTGGTTAAGAAGACGGTGTTTCCCCTTGAAATCCTGCCGCTTGTCCGTTTTTTAAGCGTGTGCGTCAACGTTCTTTTCAGCCTCATTATCCTGTTTATCGGTATCGTGGCAGTCTATCATTCAGTGCCGTGGACAGCATTACTGCTGCCCCTGGTGTGGTTACCCATGATGATGTTATCCCTCGGTGCCGGGTATTTCCTCGCCTCCCTGGGAGTTTTTGTCAGGGATGTGAATGCCGCTGTGACTGTTATAACTATGATGTTTTTTTTCTTGACACCGATCTTTTATCCCATAACCGCTGTACCGGACAAATTTCAGGTTCTTATAAAATTTAATCCGATTGCCATTTTTGTGGAAAACGCTCGCCGTGTATTCATCTGGGGTCTGTGCCCCGAGTGGCTATGGCTTGGAGGAGGATACATTTTTTCCCTGGGCGTTCTGGTCTTCGGATATGTGTGGTTTATGAAAAGCAAAAAAGCCTTTTCCGACGTGATGTAGGATGATGAGTGATATCGCTTTGCATATTGAGAATCTGGGCAAGTGCTATCAGATATACGACAGGCCCGTTGATCGTTTGAAGCAATCGCTCCTCCGGCACCGGAAACGCTTCTACCGGGAATTCTGGGCGCTCCGCGACGTATCGCTCACCGTGAAACGGGGCGAAACGCTGGGGATTGTCGGATCCAACGGTTCCAGTAAAACGACGCTGCTGCAAATGGTCTGCGGAACCTTGCGGCCAACGGCGGGTCGTATTGCCGTAACAGGCAATATTGCGGCACTCCTTGAACTGGGTGCCGGATTCAATCCCGAATTCACCGGTCGTGAGAATGTCTACATGAACGCAGCGGTGATGGGACTGAGCCGTTCGGAAATCGATGAACGATTTCATGATATCGCCGAATTCGCCGACATCGGTGATTTCATCAACCAGCCGGTCAAAGTCTATTCAAGCGGTATGTACGTCCGGTTGGCCTTTGCCACGGCCATTCATGTTTCTCCGGATATTCTCGTGGTTGATGAGGCTCTATCCGTCGGTGATGCCCGTTTCCAGCGGAAGTGCATGGCGAAGATACGAGAATTCTGCGAACGGGGAACAGCCCTTTTCGTGACTCACAGCAGTACCGCTGTGACTGAACTGTGTACACGGGCGATCTGGATCGAAAACGGGCGCCTGCAAATGGATGACACGCCGAAGCTGGTGGTGGAGAAGTATCTCCAGTACATGTATGAAGGTGTCAACGCCTTTTCACACCCGGAGGTTGAGGTGCCGGAGAACGCGGCCGGAAACGGTGACGTCGACGTGTCGGGATTTACGCCTGTCGACGCCCGCATTCAGCAGTTCGGTGATCGTCGGGTCGTTATCGAGGGAGCGAGAATTGTATCCGAGGGTCAAAAAAACTGCGTTGCCTATGCAGGAAAACCGTGCAGGATTTCCCTCGTTGTAAAGGCCGATGATGACATACACGCACCTCTTATGGGGTTTATCATCAGAGACCACATGGGCCGGGAT